>Ga0209117_1000551_pt1 | contig 14974 bp, 10 predicted proteins | sample BlaSpr_A8_OM2_M2_FD_187978 | JGI IMG/M metagenome (GOLD analysis project Ga0209117, IMG submission 187978) | Forest soil microbial communities from Thunder Bay, Ontario, Canada - Black Spruce, Ontario site 2_A8_OM2_M2 (SPAdes) (version 2) | ecosystem: Environmental > Terrestrial > Soil > Boreal...
CCGACAACATCTTCCAGGTCACCGAGATCACCAAGACCGGCGCGTTCGTCCACTACAAGCCCGGCTACTACGCCCCGCGTCCGTACTCACAGGAGAAGCCGCTCGAGAAGATGCTAGCCGCCTCGGATCAGTTGATGAACGGCACCTCCGGGGGATCGATCGCGACCGCCGTGCTGGTGGCCCCGTTCCGCGCCGCCACCGCCAAGAAGGCGTACGTGCCGGTGGTGATCGAGGTCGACGGCACCACCCTGCTCGCCGGCAACTCCGGCAAGATCGTGCCGGCGGAGATCTACGTTTACGGCGTGGACGCCGACGGCACGATCCGCGACTATTTCGACCAGACCCTGCAGCTCAACCTCGACAAGGCCGGCCCGCAGTTGCGCCAGGGCGGCCTCAAGTTCTTCGGCCATCTCGAGCTGCCGCCGGGCGAATACTCGGTGCGCGTGTTGCTGCGCAATGGCGCGACCGGCGCCTTCGGCAGGCGCTCCATGCCGGTGACGGTGCCCGCCTTCGGCGGCGTCGAGCCGGTGCTGCTGCCGCCACTGTTCCCCGAGGCGTCGGGTCGCTGGACCGTGGTGCGCGAGTCGCCGCGAGGCGAGCAGAAGAACGCCACTTATCCCTTCACCGTCGGCCAGCGCGCCTACATGCCGGCCGCCCTTCCCACCCTGCATCCCGGCGAGGCGGCGGCGGTGGCGTTGGTCGGCTACAACCTGATCGAAGGGCCGGCAGGAGATCGGCTCGCGGCGCAAGCCAGGGTGCAGAGCGCTGACGGACGCGACCTCGGGGGCGGCGATCTCAGCTTGGGCACCGGCGAGCCCGGGGGCGACGGCGGCGGTCCCGAGGTCTGGAAAGCGGTCTTCCGGGCGCCGAGCGGCCTGGCCCCAGGCCAGTACCGCCTGATCGTCACCGTCAACGGACCGCGCGGCACGCAGACGGGTACGACGCTCTTCACGCTAGCAGCGCCCCAGGCGGTCGGAAGCAACGCGGGGTAGCGAGAGTTACAGCTGCCGAAGAATTATTGGCTGGCCAGGAGCCTGTCTGCGCAAGCGGCGCCCGTAGAGCCGGTGGCCGGAGGGGGCTTCCCGCAGGCCAGGAGCTTGTCTGCGCAAGCGGCGCCCGTAAAGCCCGTGGCCGGAGGGGAGGGACGGAGGGCCGAGGGCGGCGATCTCCTCCGGCCTCCTTTGGGCGAGCCACCGAGTCCTCCAGCCCCGCATCCATCACCCTCGCCCATCGGAGGCCGGAGGAGATGCGCCGCCCGCAGCCCGTCCGGGAAGGGTTCCCCGAAGGCTAGTCGTCACCCCTCCCCACCACGAACATGGTGCCGAAGTTCTCGGTGTAGACCTTGCCGTCCGGACCGACGGAGATCGGAGTGTAGGGAGAGCCGACCGCCAACTTCAGGAAGAGCTTGCTACGCAGCGCCCCGCCTTGCCGGAGCTCGTAGACGTTGCCGTCCTCGCTGTTCACATAGACCACGCCGTTGGGATCGACGGCAGGGGCGTTGATGCACCATTCGAAGCCGTGAGGGTGATCGGACACGCAGGTGATGCTGCCGTCGGGGTTGCGCGTGCAGGACAGAGTGTTGGTGTTCTGGTACTTCCACTCGGGAACGAGGTCCTTGCTCAGCTGGGTGATGAAGAAGGCCTCGGGGTTGGACGGGTCGGACGCAGTGCGGTCCGGCGGACAGAACGTATTGTCGTTGCAGTAGGACCCGGTGTTGCTGTAGTGGTTGTCCTTGGTGACGATGGAGTAGGTGCCGTCATGCTGGTAGATCGCCGGCGTGTCGTCCCAGCCAAACACGTACGCCGTGAGGAAACTCCCGTCGTGGCTGAATTTCATCAGGTGGCCCTGGGCCCAGTTGTAGCGGGTGTAGGTGCCGATGATGATGCTGCCATCGGGGGCGACCACCGGCGAGGACGTCCCGTCCTCGATGATCCTCCCCGCCCCCGGCCGGTTCTGGGCCGGATCGACGCCGGTGTGCGCTCCCGCCCGGCAGCCGCCAGGCTGCCCGTTGGGCGGCAGGTAGGCGTTGCAGCCGTCGTGGAACCGGTCGCGCAGCGACGTATGCCACCTCGGGGTGAGATCGGGATTGACGGCGACGAGGTAGGCATTCCGGTCCGTCAGGTGCGCGACGCTCCCGACGTAGATCGTGCCGTCCGGCCCGACGGCCGGAGCCGAGTTCATCGCCGCCCGCTCGATGCCGCAGGTGGTGTTGGGGGGCACCGCGTTCGGGCTCGGCGGCCAGGGCAGGTCGGCGACAGCGAAGGTCCCCAGGCAATTGTTGCCGTGCGGCGCTCCCGGCACCAGGGCCTCGTAGGTCACCTTGGACGCATGGCCGTCAGGCGTGATCTTCACCAGCCATGAGTTGATCGCGTCGACGTCCCAGGGGTTGACGTTCGGGTCGCTGCTGAGCTTGATGGTGACGTAGTAGATCGCGCCGGCGGCGTCGACGGTGATCGGTCCACTGAGGAAGGTGTGGGGATCGATCGAATCGAAAGGATTGAGGTGCGCGCGCACCGAGCCGTCGCTTTTCTCGAGCTTCCAGACGGTGCCGCCGGAGCCCGGGACATAGACGAACTCGCCGGCGAGCGCCGCGTGAAAGACCGGCTCCCAGGCGGGACCCCTGACGGAAGTGCTGTAGGGTATCGGCTTCCAATCGCTCTGGAAGGCCCACTTGCGGACCAGCGCGCCATCCTCCCAATGCAGCCGCTGCTCGTTCCAGATCTGCGTCTCCCAGGTCTGGAGACTGGTGTAGGTCCCGGTCTTGAACTCGAGGAAGACGTTGTTGCCGTCGATCAGCGGCACCTGGTAGTGGATGCACAAGCCGCCGCCGCACAAGGGATCGACGTTCTCCTGGGCGGTGAAGGGGTCGTAGACCACTTGCGCCAGGATTTTCGCGGCGGACTGTCCCTCGACGGAGACGTCGCCGGTATGCAGCGAGTTCTGTCCCCACTGGGGCCAACTCTGTGCCGTCGCGGCTAGGGCCGATGCGAACAGGATCGCACACCAGGTGAATACCTGCTTTTGCATTCTCATCACTCTCATCACTCCTCTCGCTTGCGTGCGAAATTTAAATTCATGCTGCAGACGCGACTGGCCGGGCTGCTGCCACGGTGCCGGCTCGGGCCATGGGCGGCGCGGCATCCAAGCCAAACCTCTGTCGCGAGGGTCCCTATCCTTTCAGTGACGGGAGTAGCGTGGATCGTGACAGTCGGGCACGACGGCTCCTACAATCGCAGCTCCTCTCTCCTTCCCGCTGTCTGATTTCAGACACCTGTTGAGTCTCGAACACCTGGCCGCGACCGCGTCCATCGTCCTCGTCCACGCATAAGCCCCATCGTCTCATTGGCTTAGGACGTCGCGCTTGCCTTGGCCGCGCCCTGGCACAGGCTGTGGACTAGAGGCGAGAACGGCGGCGGACACCGGCTGGCGCAGGACGCACCGCACCGCCGCCGATTCGAATCTCGACCCCAGGAGGGTTTTGACCCGTGCAAGCAACCGCAATCACCAAGCCATCTCCGCCGGCCCGCCCGCGGTTCCGCGGCGTCGGCCAGGCTCTCGTCTGGCTCTCGTTGCTAGGCCTCGCTCTCATCGTCCTCGCCGCCCTCAGCATGACCGCCTGCAAGCAGCCGGCGCCGCCGCAGGCCGGGCGGCCCCCGGCACAGGTGGCCGTCGCCGTGGCGGTGAAGCGAGACGTCCCCGTCTACCTCGACGCGATCGGCAAGAGCGTCGCGCGCGAGGCGGTCTCGGTCCAGCCCCAGGTCTCCGGGCGCATCACGCGCCTGCATTTCGCCGATGGCGCCAACGTCAAGGCCGGCGACCTGCTCTTCACCATCGACCCGCGTCCGTACCAGGCGCAGCTCGACGCCTCCCTGGGCAGCCTCGCCCAGAAGCAGGCCGCGCTGGCCTTCGCCAAGGTCGAGCTGGCCCGCGACGCGGAGCTCGTCGCCACCAAGTCCATCGCCCAGGAGGAGTACGACACGCGCAAGAACGCGGTCGAAGTGGCCGCGGCCGAGGTGCAGCAGGGCGAGGCGGCGGTCGAGACCGCGCGGCTCAACCTCGAGTACTGCTCGATCCGCTCGCCGATCGACGGCCGGGCCGGGCAACGCCTGGTCGACCCGGGCAACGTGGTCACCGGCAACAGCGGCTCGCTGCTGCTCATCCAGCGGCTCGACCCGATCTACGCCGACTTCACCGTCACCGAGGGCGACCTCACCGCGGTGCAGCGCAACATGACGCGGGCGGCGCTGCGGGTCGAAGTGCGCCTGCCCGACGAGCCCGACCGGCCGCTGGCCGGCGAGCTCACCTTCCTCGACAACGCGGTGCAGGACTCGACCGGCACGGTGAAGTTGCGCGCCACGGTGCACAACCGCGAGCACCGCCTGTGGCCGGGCCGTTTCGTCAAGGTGCGGCTGCTGCTGGACACCCTGCCGAGCGCGGTGCTGGTGCCCGCGGCGGCGCCCCAGCTCTCGGCGCAGGGGCCGTTCGTGTACGTCGTCAAGGAGGACTCGACCGCCGAGCTGCGGCCGGTGCGGACCGGGCAGCGCCAGGGAGACCTGGTGGTGGTCGACCATGGAGTGCAGCCCGGCGAGCGGGTGGTGGTGGCCGGTCACATCGGAGTGATGCCGGGCGGCAAGGTCCACGTCGAAGAGCAGGCCAAGACCGCGGCCATGGCGCCCGCGGGCGCCGTCAGCGCCGCCAGCAGGCAGGGAGGCAAGTCATGAGTTTTTCCGAACCCTTCATCCGCCGGCCGGTGATGACCGCGGTCTTGACCGCCGCCCTGGTCCTCTTCGGCGTGCTCGCCTACCGCCAGCTCGCGGTCAACGACCTGCCGGCCGTGGACTACCCGGTCATCCAGGTGCAGGCCGACTACCCGGGCGCCAGCCCCGAGACGATGGCCGCCAACATCGCGACACCGCTCGAGCGGCAGTTCATGCAGATCAACGGCCTGGAGCTGGTGACCTCCCAGAGCACCCAGGGACACGTCAGCCTGACGCTGCAGTTCGCGCTGTCCAAGAGCGTCGACGCCGCCGCCACCGACGTGCAGACGGCCATCTCTCAGGCCACCGGCAGCCTCCCGGTCGACCTGCCCGCGCCGCCGACCTACTCCAAGACCAACCCCAACGATCAGCCCCTCATGTACATCGCGCTGACCAGCGACTCGGTGACCTCCGGCAGGCTCTACGACTACGCCACCACCCAGGTCGGCCAGCGCATCAGCATCCTGCCGGGCATCAGCCGCGTCAACGTCTTCGGCACCAAGTCCGCGGTCCGCATCAAGGCCGATCCCGCCGCGATGTGGGCGCGGCAGATCTCGATCGACGACCTGGCGGCCGCGATTCGCAACGGCACCAGCTACACCGGCGCCGGCCAGCTCGACGGCGCCGCGGGCACCCTGCTGCTCCATCCGCAGGGCCAGCTCGACAGCGCCCAGGCCTACAACGACCTGATCGTCGGCAGCAAGGGCGGCGCCCCGATCTATCTCCGTGACGTCGCCGAGGCCAGGGAGGGGGTCCAGGACGAGCGGATCAACCTGCATTTCTGGGTGCGCGGCTACCCGGTGCCGTCGGCCACGGTGGTCATCGCGGTCTTCCGCCGCGCCGGGGCCAACGCCGTGGAGGTGGCCAACAGCGTCCGCCAGCTGCTGCCGCAGGTCAACGGCGAGCTGCCGGCTTCGGTGCGGTTGACGACCATCTACGATCGCTCGTGGTCCATCGTGAAATCGATTGGCGACGTGCAGCAGACGCTGGTCATCGCCTTCGTGCTGGTCGTGGCGGTGATCTTCCTCTTCCTGGGGCGGGCGCGAGACACCCTCATCCCGGCGGTGGCGCTGCCGCTGTCGCTACTGTTCACCTTCGTGGTGATGCGGGTGCTCGGCTACAGCCTCGACAATTTATCGCTCATGGCGCTGACGCTGGCCATCGGGTTCCTGGTGGACGATGCCATCGTCTTCCTCGAGAACACAGTGCGGCGGATGGAGAGCGGGGAACACTCGTTCGAGGCGGCGCTGCACAGCGCCCGAGAGATCAGCTTCACCATCGTCGCCATGACCATCTCGCTCGCCGCGGTGTTCCTGCCCATGGTCTTCATGTCCGGGCTGGTCGGCCGCATCTTCCGGGAGTTCGCCATCACCATCGTGGTCGCGATCCTCGCTTCGGGCCTGGTGTCGCTGACGCTGACGCCACTGATGAGCGCGCGGCTGCTCGCCCAGCGCGGCCACGGCGCGGCGCGGACCTGGATGGAGCGGGTGGTCGGCGGCGCCGAGAAGCGGGTGCTCGCCGGCTACGGCAGGTCGCTCTGGTGGTTCCTGCGGCACCGGTGGGTCGCCGCGCTGACCTGGATCGTCTGCCTCGTCGCCACGGTGTGGCTGCTGATGATCGTGCCCAAGGCTTTCCTGCCTCCCGGCGACAGCAGCGTCATCGCCGGCGTCATCATCGGCCGCGAGGGCACCTCGCCCGAGGCGATGAAGGCGCTGCAGGCGCGGGCCAACGACCTTCTGCGCCAGGACCCCACGGTGCGGGCGGCCGTCTCGGTGACCGGCGGCAGCCAGTTCATCGCCTCCAACCAGGGTCTCTTCTTCATCTTCTTGAAGCCGCCCCAGGGCCGGCCGCCGATCCAGCAGGTGGCGGGACAGCTCATGGGCAAGCTCGCCACCATTCCCGGGGTCTTCCCGTTCTTGCGGCCGTACCCGGTGCTCGAGATCAGCACCGGCGCGACCAATCAGAACCAGGGGCAGTACGCCTACTCGCTGTCGGGCGTGAGCCCGGACCAGGTGTACGAGGTGGCCGACAAGCTCATGGCCCGGCTCAAGGACTACCCCGGCTTCGCCACCCTCTCCTCGGATCACTTCGGCCACACGCCCAGCCTCGACATCGAGCTCCGGCGTGACCAGGCGCGGACCTATGGGGTGTCCGAGGCGCGCATCCTGGCGCTGCTGCGCAACGCCTACTCCCAGAACTACCTCTACCTGATCAAGAAGCCCACCGACCAGTACCAGGTGATCCTCGAGGTCAAGGACGCCGAGCGCGCCGACCCCGGCGACCTCTCGCTGCTCTACATCAAGTCCGACGACGGCAAGACCCAAGTGCCGCTCTCCGCCCTGGTCACCTCGCGGGCGTCGCTGGGTCCCCAGGCGGTGAACCACCTGAACCAGTTCACCAGCGTCACGCTGTACTTCAACCTGAAGCCCGGCGTGGCGATCGGCGACGCCACCAAGGTCATCTCGCGCGCCGCGGCCGAGGTCGTGCCGGCGAGCATCCGCGGCAGCCTGCAGGGCGAGGCCTTGATCTTTCGCAGCACCGTCACGAACCTCGCCATTCTGATGGTGCTGGCGGTGTTCGTGATGTACGTGATCCTGGCCATTCTCTACGAGAGCTACGTGCATCCGGTGACCGTGCTCTCGACCCTGCCGACGGCGCTGGTCGGCGGCCTGCTGACGCTGATGCTGTTCGGCGGCGAGGCGTCGCTCTACGCCTTCATCGGCATGTTCATGCTGATGGGCATCGTCAAGAAGAACGGCATCATGATCGTCGATTTCGCCAGGCAGCGCGTGGCCGCCGGCGAGCCGGCCGAGCGGGCGATCCACGATGCCAGCATGGACCGCTTCCGACCGATCCTGATGACCACCCTGGCCGCCGTCTTCGGCGCGCTGCCGATCGCGGTGGGCTACGGCGGCGACGGGGCGTCGCGCCGGCCGCTCGGGCTGATCGTGGTCGGCGGCCTGGTGGTGTCGCAGCTGATCACCCTGTACGTCACCCCGGTGATCTACCTCTACCTCGAGCAGTTCCAGGAGAAGGTGCTGGACCGCACCTCGTTCTTCCGCTCCGGGCGTACCGCCGCATCCACCCCCCCACCCTTCGGCGAGCTCGCCGGCGCCGGTATGGAGACCCGCTCATGACCAGGAAAATCCTTTCCATCTTCGCCCTTGCCGGTGCGCTTCTCACCGGTGCGCTCCTCACGGGGTGCGCCGCCGGCCCCGACTATCACCGGCCGCCGGTCACCGTTCCCGACCGGGTGCGAGGAGAACCGGGGCCGTCCCAGGGGGAGTCGCTCGGCGACCAGGCATGGTGGCAGCTCTTCAAGGACGAGGCCCTCCAAGGCCTGATCGACGAGGCGCTGCGCAACGCCTACGACCTGAGGCTGGCCGTCTGGCGGGTCGAAGAGGCGCGCGCCAACGCCGGCATCGCCCGCTCCGAGTACTGGCCCCAGGCCCAGGCGCAGGGCACGTGGACGCGCAGCCGTCAGTCGCCGGGGTCGTTCGCCGGCGCCGGCATCCCCGCCGACCTCGGGCGGCCGCGCAACCTCTACGACGTCAACGCCAGCATGAGCTGGGAGATCGACCTCTGGGGCCGCATCCGGCGCACCAACGAGGCGGCGCTGGCGCAGACCCTGGCCAGCGAGGAAGCGCGTCGGGGAGTGTTGCTCTCGCTGGTCTCCGACGTCGCCACCGACTACTTCCAGCTGCGCGAGCTCGACGAGCAGCTGGCGGTCGCCAGGCGCACGGCCGAGGCCTTCCAGGGGAGCTACGACCTGTTCGACCGGCGTCTCAAGGCGGGCGCCGCTTCGGCCCTGGACACTGCCAGCGCCGAGGTGTCGGCCGCCTCGGCCAGGGCCGCCATCCCGGACCTCGAGCGGCAGATCGAGGCGCAGGAGAATCGTTTGAGCCTGCTGCTCGGGCGCGTTCCGGGAACCATTCCGCGCGGCGTGGCGCTCGCCGATCAGGCCTTGCCGCCGGCGGTCCCGGCGGGCCTGCCGTCGGACCTGCTGCGGCGCCGGCCCGACCTGCGCCAGGCCGAGCAGCAGCTGGTGGCGGCCAACGCCAACGTCGGCGTCGCGGTCGCCAACTTCTTCCCCGCCATCAGCCTGACCGCCGCCTTTGGCGGCGTGGCGCCGCAGCTCTCAGGCCTCTTCGCCGGTGGCAGGACCTGGTCGTTGGGCGGCGGCTTGCTCAGTCCGGTAGTGCAGGGGCGGCGACTCGAATCCCAGCATCGCGTCGCCGTGGCGCAGTGGGAGGAGGCCAAGGTGCAGTATGAGCGGAGCGTGAACAACGCCTTCTCCGAGGTCGCGACGGCCCTGGTGGCCTATCAGAAGCTCGCCGGCGCCGACAGCGAGCTGGCGCGGGCGGTGGCCGTCAATCGTGACGCCGTCCGCCTCTCGAACCAGCGTTACCTGGGCGGCCGCTCGGACTATCTCGAGGTGCTGCAAGCCCAGCAGGCGCAGTTCTCGGCCGAGAACGCCCTGGCGCAGACGCGCTTCAACCGCCTGGCCAGTCTCGTCCAACTCTACAAAGCCCTGGGTGGCGGCTGGCAGCTGTCCGACCAGCAGTGGGCGAGGCCGGCTGCGGCGGCCAGTGCGCAGTCGCGTTGACGTTACGAAGTGCGCACACTATCCAACCCTAAGGCGGGTGTCCCCGTTCAGGTCGGGGAAAGACTTCCGCAACGATCTGCGGCACCCGCCGGAAATGGGGATCGGTGGTCACCAGGACCGAGCCCAGCTGCATGACACTTGCCGCAATCCAGACGTCGTTCGTCGGTATCGGCGCACCCGCCCGACGCAAGGCGTCGAGAATGAATGCGTAGCGCGCCGCCGTCTCCTCTTCCACCGCGACGACCTCGACCCGGGGCGACCCCAGGAACTGCGCCAACTCGGCGAGGTTCTCCTCAGGACGCGTGCCCTTGAGGAAGCCGGCGCGCAGCTCCCCCAGCACCACCGGATTGAGCTGGATCTGCGTGGCTTCGCGGATGCGGTGCCGGATTTGCGGATGGCCTCGCCTGAAGGCCGAGTAGGCGGACGTGTCGAGAAAGATCCGGCTCACTCCCACGCCTCGGGGTCGACTCTGCGCTGCTCGAGCAGAGCGGCATCGAAGGCCGCTGCCTCCTCTGCGGACCAAGTGCCGGCGAGATGGTCGAGGTCGTGGTGTAACTCGCGCGCCGGGCGAGGTTGCCCCGAAGCCTCCTCGAGCATACGGAGGACTGTCTTGTTGAGACTCAGACCCTCCGCGCCGGCGCGCTTCCGGATGGCCTCCTGGAGCTTCGGGGGGATGTTGCGCAAAGTGATGGCGGTCATCGGAGACTCCTTCGCGGCGTGGGTTGGAGCGAGCTGCATCCCTCAACGCTGCATAGTGCATCATATCACGATGCAGCCCGTCCGGAGGGTCACCCAAATGGTGCTCGACGACGCCCCATGTTGCGGCAGATATCGACGCCCGCGGCGGGCGTGTAGGGCCGCCAACCCTTAGACTTAGACGAGGACGCCGTCGCGCGCGGCCCAGCGCCTCTAACCGGCGGCGCTGCGCGGCTCGCCGCTGGCGCCGTCGAGGGTGATCTCGCGGCGGTCGAGCAGCAGCTGCCGGCATTCGCCTGCGGCCAGCGGTCGGCTGAAGAAATAGCCCTCGACCTCGTCACACCCCTGCTCGCGCAGCAGGCGCCACTGAGACTGCTGCTCGACCCCTTCGGCCACCACGCGGATGTCGAGACTGTGGGCGAGCGCGATGACCGCCGAGGCGATCTCCAGGCTACCGCTGTCGCTGTCGCTGAGCGAACGGATGAAGGAGGCGTCGATCTTCAGGGTGTCGATGGGAAAGTTGCGCAGGTAGGAGAGCGAGGAGTAGCCGGTGCCGAAGTCGTCGATCGCGATGCGCAGTCCCAGATCCTTGAGACCGCGCAGCACTGCCAGGCTCTCCTCGGCGTTCTGCATGGCCAGCGTCTCCGTGATCTCGAGCTCGAGGCATGAGGAGGAGAGGCCGGTCTCCCCCAGCGCTTCCTTGACGCGCTCGATGAGGTCGGGACGCTGGAAGGAGCGCGCCGAGAGATTCACCGTCAGGCGCAGCACCGGCACCCCCTCGTCATGCCAGGCCGTCACCTGGCGGCAGGCGGTGCGCAGGGTCCAGAGGTCGAGAGGGTTCGACAATCCGCTGATCTCGGCGATCCACAAGAAGTCGGCCGGCAGGAGCAGGCCGCGCACCGGGTGCTGCCAGCGCAGCAGCGCCTCGACCGCCACGATGCGGCCGTCGATGGCGTCGAGCAGCGGCTGATAGAAGAGCGTCAGCTCGCTGTTGGGCAGGGCCTTGCGCAGCTCGTTCTCGAGCGACAGACGATCGAGGGCGTGGGTGTCCATCGCGGCTACGTAGAGCTGCAACCCGTCGCGCCCGAGCGACTTGGCCTGGTACATGGCGACATCGGCCTTCTTGAGCAGCTCCTCGACGTCGTCGCCATCCTCCGGGAAGCGGCTGATGCCGAGGCTGGCAGTCGTGACCAACTCATGATCGTCGAGGTTGAACGGGCGGCGCAGGGAATCGAGCACCTGCTCGCCCAGGTCCACCATGTCGCGCTCGGCGGCCAACGCCGGGAGCAGGACGGCGAACTCGTCGCCGCCCAGACGCGCCACGGTGTCGCCCGGCCGCAGGCTGGTGCGCAGCCGATCTCCCACCAGGCGCAGCATTTCGTCGCCGCGGCGATGGCCAAGCGAGTCGTTGATGGTCTTGAAGCGATCGAGGTCGAGCACGAACACCGCCACGCCGAGGCCCGTGCCGCTGACGCGCGCCATGGCGAGCTTCAGATGCTCGCGGAAGAGGTTGCGGTTGGCCAGCTGGGTTAGGGTGTCGTAGTAGCCGAGGTGAGCGATCTGCCGGGAGGCGCGGAGGGCGCGCGAGCGCTCTTCTTCGAGCAGCCAGATCACCATGCCGAGACCCATCGTCGCCTCGAGCAGGAAGTCGAGATGGATGAATGGCACAACGTGGGCAAAGTGGCGCGCCAGCAGGGCGTTGAACCCGGCTCCGAGGAGCGGCCGGAGGAACGGCGCAGAGTCCTTGGTGGCGCATTGCAGCTGCTCGATGCCGTAGAGGACGAAGGCGGTCCCCACGACGCGACGGCCGAGGCTGTCGGAATGCCAAGCAGTGCGCAAGACGGCGATGCCAGCGCAGAGGAAGGCGGCGCTAGCGAGGATCGCCGCCAGGCCCGCCCGAGTGACCAGGCGCGCTTCCTCGGAAGCCCGGGCTGATCCGAGAGTGGTCACCACGGCAAGCAGCACCAGGGCGGCGAGGATCAGCCGGGCGCGGCGCCGCGGCACCTCGCGGCCCGTGCCCACCTCGTAGGTGCCGAAGAGGAGCCACGAGATCCTGCTTCTAATGCACCCCGGCGCTGATTACCACGGCCACGAATTACTAAGGGTTGTCTCGATCCCGGAAGAGCAGCAATACGAGTTGATCTATCGCTTTCATTGGTGGGATGACGGCATCACGGACGTGGGCTTTATTTGCGATCAAGGCGGCGGCATTCAGCACCTGGAAATCAAGTATACGAACGCGTCGCTGGTGACGCGGCCCTTTATCATTGCGAACCTAACCCTCAAGTCTGCTGCCCGTTGGCTCGTCGACAAATATAAGGACAACTTCAACCCGTGGATCAAGAAGGGCATCGACTCGGCGATCAACAACGGTGACGCTAAAAAGCTGTTGGTGTATGTACTCCAGGCTGCACAGTCTTTAGGGCAGGCTCGGTAGTCTGGTGCAGCGCGGGCGCGCAGCGGGGATTGACTGCTTCCTCCTTCGGCATGTTTTTGAGGAGCTGCTGCCAGAGCGCTCTCTCCCGAAGGTAAGAGTATGAAGCGGAGCTCTGCGTTGCCGGTGGAGGGTTGTGACGAGAGCAGGACGGATCCTAACCTAAGATCGTTCACACTCCTACTGCAGCAGCTCGTCAATCGCGGCGGACAGTCGCGCCTCGGTGAGTCGCGTGGGTGAGTACCGGGTTACGATGCCCGTTCGATCCACAAACACAAAAGTGGGTGTCGCCGACACGCCGTAGCGCAGCATGGCCTGGTCGCTGATCGGGACGGGTACGATCCCGGTCAGCTTGTAGAGCTCGCTCCAAGACCTTTCGACCTTGCCCTTCTCGTCGGCGCGCTCTTCGGCCTTGCCGTAGAGGCGCGTTGGCGCCACGAACGCGACGTCCTTGCCGGAATATCTCTCGACGACGCGCCGGAGCGTCGCCGCCTGCATCTTGCAGTCCCCGCAGGACTCCCACCAGAAGAAGAGAACGACCGGCTTGCCGCGCAGGGACTCAAGTGATCGAAATTCCCCGCCGACGCGGTCCTCTGCTCGGATCTCAGGAGCCTGCTTACCGACAAGCTCGATCTGGTTTCGCCGTTTCCAGATTCTGGCGCGCAGATTGTAGGGCGCCTGTGCCTTCTCCTGAGCCTTCTCGTTGTCGTCGAGTAGACGAATCGCCTCTGCCTTCCTGCCGGAGGCTTCGAGCGTCTGCGCCTCGACCTCAATCGCTGTCCCAAGCGCGTAGACCGCTTCCTCTTGGATCTGATAGTCGGCAGGTGTCTTCAATTTCGCTTCCGCGACTTGCCGCGCCAACCTCGCCCAGACAGTCGCCGCTTCCCAGTCGCGCACGAGCGCTGCCCCACGCGCGACCCACGCGATGCCGAGGATGTAGTCGCCGTCCTCGCCCGTCTGCTGGCGATGGTATTCGAGGATTGACTCCGCACTCGGAAGATCGCCCGCTGCGATCTTCATGCGAATCATCCGGAGGTCGATGTTGGGTGACGGCGTGGGAGCGGCTGCCGGTGCCGAATGGATCGCCTGTGGCGACGGGCTCTGTTGGGCAAAGGCCGTCATGAAGAGAGCACAGGCCAGCAATGCACAGACGAGTCGGCTTCTGACGGTCATCGACACCCCTCGAGGTTTCGCAGTCCGACCAGGGTCAGGTTCGGGTGGTGCCGGCGCTCATCATCATCGATGTCTACTTCACAGCGCCCGTGATCTTCACGCGTATGCTCTTCAACTCCTTCGTCGTGGGCGCGCGCTCTGGCCGACCGTGCGTATCGAGTGACAGCCGCAACGCTACACGGTCACCCGAGATCGCCTCGGCGGGCAAGGGAACGGTGTAGGTGCCGGCCTGCTGGCCTGAGCGAATCCCGAAGGGCGAGATGACACCCACCAATCGGCCCGACGTTGTCGCGATTTCGATTTCGGCACCTCGCTCTATCGCGCCGAGTGTCAGCTCGAGCCATGCAGTCTCGCCCGCGCGCAAGGTGTGCGGCAGGACGAGCGTCACCACTCGCCCTGCAGAGTGTTGCGCAAGAACCGCGAAGAGCGCCAACGCGGCGAGCGGCGCGCGCATAGGCTACATTGCCCGGACTGACGCAGCCTTGAGCGCCGGGGCGTTCTCGCCGTGGCCGTGCGACGGCACGATGCGGATATTCACCGAGACGTTTAACGCCGCCGCGAGACCGTGGAACGCCTCTGGGGCCTTCGGCAACGGAATGGCGAAGGTCGTGTCGACCGGCATCGCCGTCCTGTGCATCATGTGGCCAAAGAAGGCGATGGTGCCGGCGTAGTACGGGCTGTCGGCGCCGACCTGTGTTACCTCGGGCGGGGCGCCCACTAGAACGTCGAACTCGCGCGCGGATGAGATCGCGCTGGGACGCTGCAGCGTGACTTCCGCAATCAGCGACGGTGCGAGTGCGGCGGCGAGATGGTTCTTGATCGCGTCGGTGGGAACGGCGATCGAGGCCGTGTTCCCCTTCACCGCGCCCTTGATCGGCGGCACCACATGCTTCGCCATCAGCTTGGCATCAGAGGGGCCTACGACTTTCTCACCAAAGCCCGGCTCGTAGTCGTATTGGAACTTGTCTGTAGTGAGGTATTCGCCTGCATGGCTAGTGCCGACAAATTCGCCCTTGCCGTTGACGAAGAACAGGAACGGCTCATTTGAGAGCGCATCCAGATCGTGGCCAGTAGGCAGGTAAGGCAGATTGAGATGCTTCTGCTTGCGCGTCCACACGTCCCACAAGCGATCGAAATTGGCATGGTGCAGGAAGAAGATCGGGTCCAATGGCGACAGGAAGTTAGTCATGTAGCCATAGGGCCCAGGATCGAGCGGGCCAACACCCCCGATATAGTTGTGAACTTTGTTGTGCGGTAGGCCCTCAAGCACTGAAAAAGAGTCCCGGCCCGGCGGCGCGTTGTGTGACG
>Ga0209117_1000552_pt1 | contig 14971 bp, 22 predicted proteins | sample BlaSpr_A8_OM2_M2_FD_187978 | JGI IMG/M metagenome (GOLD analysis project Ga0209117, IMG submission 187978) | Forest soil microbial communities from Thunder Bay, Ontario, Canada - Black Spruce, Ontario site 2_A8_OM2_M2 (SPAdes) (version 2) | ecosystem: Environmental > Terrestrial > Soil > Boreal...
TAGTCTCGCTGGTGCATTTCATGGTGCTGTACCGCCTGCGCGTGCCCGTGAAGTGGGGCCAGATGCTGGGCGCCATGGTCACCGCGATGTCCGTGCAGTGGACGGTGTCGCGCGCGGTGGCGAACGGGCTGATCACGGAACATCTCGCCTTCGCGCGGACCTCCAAGGGCGGATTTTCGCTGATGTCGGTCGAATTCCAGGCGTTCTGGGAAGCCGTCATCGGCGTGCTGCTGCTGGTCGGCGCGGCCGTGCTGGTCGTCACCAACAATTTCAAGCAAGTCCGCGAGATCTATATATTCGCAGCTGTGCTGGTGCTGGAAAGCCTGCCGTTCCTGTCGGCGGTTGCGATTGCGATTCTGGAAAACTCCCGGGTCAACGCGTTCTCGTTCTGGCGCAATACCGGCGTCCGCACGGCCGAGCTGATCGGCCTGCGCCCGGTCGCGATGCCGACGGTGGTTGGCACCTCCCAGCCGGTGGCGTCGGAGATTCATCCGGAAGCCAGTTGATCGGGGGGAGGTTTTAGCTGCGCTGCCCGCGTGAAGAACCTCGGCTAACGGCCGGCACCGCCATGGAAATCCGGGTTCTCGCAATGGCAGGTTTGCAGGTGGGCGCGCTATTGACCCGCACCAAGCCGCCCCCTACACAGCGCGACAAGTGAGCGCGTAGCTCAGGTGGTAGAGCACGTGACTTTTAATCATGGGGTCGAGGGTTCGAGTCCCTCCGCGCTCACCATAAAACCCCTCTCTTGCAACGGCTTCTTGAACTTCCGGAAGTGCCGACCCGGTTGTGTGCAACTATAAATACTGATTAGATTGCAATTGGATTGCAGGACGCAGGCGGTAGGGATCGTCACGCGCGGCCGGTGAATCCGTGCAACCTAAGCGCTGGCCGCCGATCACGGTGACGCGCACGGCGATGGTTTCATCGTCGGTCATCGGTCGATCACGGCTTTAAGTGTCCGTCGCACTCCTACTGCAAGTTGTGGTATGCTTGGCGCAAAGCAGGAGCCGCGATGTCGGCTTGTTGTCAGGAACTACAGGCACCGACGTTGGTTATCGCTGGTCGGACCATGTTTGTAATCCCATGAGCGATTCTGATGCGCATTCTGGCTTTGGCCATTTTGACGATTGCGACGGTTTTGACGGCGACGCCGACTCTGGCTCAGACGTATGATCCGAAATATCCGGTCTGCCTGCAAATTTACCAAGGCTTCACGGACTTTTACTTCGAGTGCGCCTATACCTCACTGGCACAGTGCAATATGTCAGCTTCGGGCCGCGCCGCACAGTGCGTCATCAACCCGTACTACGCGGGTGCAAAAGCGTCGCCGGGGCGACGAGACCGGCAGCACCGCCGCGCCTATTGAGACCCAGCGATGTTCGCCCGCATCGCGATGATCCGACCGGCGACGATGTGGAGTCTCAAAAGAGACAGCAACGCAAATTATTTTTTGAAAAGCGGCAGGCGCGCTGTCAAAACTTTCAGTTGCGATCCGGCAGATGCGGTGCCCTTCGATGGTGACCGTCCATCAACTTCTCCAGTGTCTCCCCGATATGTCGTTGCGTAAGCTTCCAGCCGCCCGGCGCGCGGTTGTCGCTTGATCCTACTAATTCGCACCCCCCGGCCCCGCGCAAGAAATCGTCATTTCCGAATCTAAAACAGAATTTATTTAATGGATCGGCAGATTTGCGAACCTACATCAGAATCGCGCCGGTCTCCCTCGTCCGGTACTCATTGCGTGTAAGCAGCGGCCCCTGCTTGCCCCCCCGAGCTTGGGCCGTCACCTCGGGGGTTGGTCGATTGGAGCAAATGCGATGCGTTCTGTTTTAGCCTTGGGCCTTTTGATCGCCCTCTGTGCCTCTGCCAACGCCGCAAGGGTGCATCACTCCAAACCGCGACAGGTCATCGTTCGTCCCAACCCGGATATGATCCCAGTCTACGGGTCCCCGGAGTGGGCGCGGTTCGTCGGGTCCCCGGAATGGGAGCGGCTCCGCCGCAAGGACACCCCCAGCTACGACGATCCATCCAAGCTTAGCCCCGGCGGCTGATCTCCGGACGCGTGATCAGAGCTTGAGCGCAGCGTTGGCGATGTGATTTATATGCCGTGCTCGGCTCATATCGCCTTCGCGCATCAGATCGCAAAACCGCATTACGATCCAATCAGTGCATTACTCGTGGCCCTTCTGCAACTCGGAGCGCACCTCGGCGATCTCATCTCTCAATTTTGCCATTTCTTCGTTGACGAAATCACGGGTCTCGTCGATCAGGCCGTCGATAGTACTGTCAACTTTTGTTTTCATGTTGGATTTGTGAAACGTGCGCGGGCCGACATGGTCGGAGCCGGGATCAGCATTTGCCGCGAGCAGACCCCGGCAGCGGCGATCTATGTGTCGCGAATGCCCAGTTATACTTCAGAAGCGATAGTTGACGCCCATCCGCACCAGGTTAAATGCCGCGTCACCGAAACTGGCTTTCAGGAAACTGGGAGCATTAAAGAACACGACGGCAGGACTGGCAAAGGTGTCGCTTCCGAGGTTCACCTACAGATACTCGAATTTCAAAGTGACATGGCGGGCAAACTCATATTCGGCACCGGCTCCCACGGTCCATCCCGCCGAGGTACGGGAATGAGAGCCAGCAAAGCAGGTCGGTCCGCCATAAATTCCACCGCAAGCGTATTCAAAGCCAAAGTTGCATGTCGAGTTCGATACGCCAGCGGGAAGAAGATGCACAAACACAGGCCGCGATCTCCCGTCCTTGCGTTTCGACTTAGGTCCCGGTGACGGGGGCCTTTTCTTTGAGTAGATCATCCAACGCCTTCGCGCATTTGACCACATCTCAAAAAAGTAAGGCCCCGGATTTCTCCGAGGCCCGACCTTACCGGCGCGCGGGGTACATCCGCCCGCATCGCCAGGAATTCTTATGATGCCATTCCAGCCTAGCAGGGATGAACGACTAGTCTTTCCTCGGCGAAAAATTGGAGCGCGCCGTATCCTTCCGTGTCGACGGCGTACCTAAAGTTGCCGTCAACTGTCGGAAAGACCGCGATGACCGTACCCACCTCATGGTCGTCGGCTGCGTTATCGACCTTCTCGCCAATCGCAAACTTCGACATCGAAAACTCCTACTGGAATTATCGAAAACGATAAAATGAGTATCCCCGCAAATTGGTTAACACTTCATTAATCATATGCGCGCGCCAGATCAGGATGCTGACTTGCCGAGGCCATCGGTGGCCACCGTTCAATTTCACTTCCTTGAAGGCTGGTTTGACATGCGCGATTTCGGCGGGGTGCTCGATCACGAGGGAGCGCTGCCGCATCCAACGAGCGATCAGCGCCAGTGGCCTGAAGCGTGTGACCGCTTCGCCACAGTTTTTTTGTTCCTTTGATGGAACAGGCCTTTTGATTCGCACTCACGGCACTCCATTGAATAGTCTGCGGAGACCGGGGCTGGTCGGCGGCGTTTCAAACTAATCAATTTTGAGCCCGGTGGCCGTTGGACATATTTCCAACGGCCTTTTCAATTGCAATGTACACAGACCGTCTTCGCGGCACATTTTGTGAGCTTTTCGATATGCGTGAACTCGTTCAATGCTCGACCACGAGGAGCCGCTGATCCGGCGTCCGGCCAGCCGCATTAGACATGGAACCTTGGTGAGGGAAACAGAGGCCGCCAAACTGAAGCGGGACCCGGAGAGGGTTTGCCCGGGTCCCTAACGTCGCCGGAACAGCATCCTTCCCTTTGGGGATCGCTCGGCAGATGCTGAACACCAAAAACCAGATGCCTAAAAATGTTCCGCCAACTGAGGACACCGCCGGAGCGGAGTATGATCGCTCGGCGGCGTTGGTATTTCCGTGGTCGGGTCCTTAAATCCCGGCAGCGTTAAGTCTGCCCGAGGTATGCCAAGGTCCGATGACAGAAAAGCGAAAAGCCCCGGCTTGGCCTCGCTCGAATATATTTTCAGGCTGGAATGTGAGGCGGATGGCTATTTCGGTTGAGCCATCGAACACCTCAAGGAGATGGCCGCAGACCAAACGGAACTCGCCTTTGCTCCGGCCTGGAGGCCAACGCGGCGATAGCCCGCATGACATTTGGGACAAGTGACGCCGGACTTTCCCATGACTGAACCAGACCCCATGACTGAGCCTTGGGACGGTTTATATACCCGATACCGCGCCGCCGGGCGTGCCACGCCGCGGCGCATATCCGAAGGAGGCTCTGATGCGCATTCCGGCCTTGGTGATTTTGACAGTAGTGACGGTTTCGACGGCGGCCCCGGCTCGGGCCCAGACGTATAATCCGGCCTATCCGGTCTGCCTGCAGGTCTACGCCAAAGACACCTCCTACATCGAATGCGCCTATACCTCGCTGGCGCAGTGCGCTCAGTCAGCGTCGGGCCGCGGCGCCATGTGCGTCATCAATCCATATCCTGCGGCCGCGCGAGTGCCCGAGGAACGAAATTATCGGCGGCATCGCCGCGTCTACTAAAGCTTGTCGGCAACCAGTCGGGATGGTCCGGAACGAATCGGCGGCCGCCGGCTTGAATCCAGTCCTGTTGTGCAGGGCAGCGATGAATTGAGAGGCGAGAATGTTCCAGATGGGGCTTGGCGCGCTGCTCGTTATCGGCGGATTCCTGTACATGGCACGCACTGCTATTTGGCGGGGATCCCTTAGCCGGCCGGCTCGCGACACTCTGGAGCCGCCACGGCGCGGCGTGGGATTCTTGGGGTTCGGAGCGAACTGGCCGGGCATTCTCCTTATGGCAATCGGTGCAATTCTGTTGGTGTCGGGTGCCAGTTTCTAGGTTGGGCCGGATCGTTCCGGAGCCTTTTGCTGGCGGAACGAATCGCCCCCAGCCGCGCTTGTCGAAACGATCTCTCATTTGTCGCTACCCTGCCGCGCTGTTTCCATCTCCGCATTGACGTAGCGATAACCCCAAGCAGCACATCGGCGTGACCCGGGGACCTTTAAGCCCTGGGACGCGTTGATGTGTGAATGTTGGGGCGGTCCTGAACGCGAGCTTCAGCCATGAGCATCATTCCTCTTCACCTTCAAAGGCGCTTCGAGCAGCGATGGGCTTCTCGGTTCACTCTACCGGTTGCGTCACACGCGCCAAAGAATGTTGGAACGAAAGCCACACCATCAACGGGTCGCCGCGCCGTGAGTCAAAGACCAAAGAAAGCCCGCCGGGTTGAGTCGGCGGGTTTAGTCAATTCTCTCACGGTATGAGTTACGAGATCCGCGATTGGCGAGACGCTAGCCACACACGGTTAACAAATATTCCCCGTAAACCGGCGTGAACCGGCGCCCTCACCTCTCATCGTCGGGATGGCGCCAAGCTCTCACGGGCGGCTTTCGCGCGCCTAACCGCGTTTGAGCCCATGGGCGATAGCCGCTGTCACGGGGTCCGGGGTAGCGGTGTGAGAGACCTCTGCGCTCGTCAACGTGGCATCTGAATAGACCTCGAAGGCGATGGTGATCAGCGCCAATACGAAAACTAACAAAACGGATTTCATGGTCCCGTTTGTCGCGCCCGAATGCGTCAGAATCAGTCAAATAATTCGGCTAAAAACGGAAGTTTCATTGCTGGTGCGTGAACGCTTTATAAAATTCAATTTAATGGTGTCGACGGATAGCGGACCTACATCAGATTCACGCATTCGGCGTTCTCGTAAAGTTAGTGGAGCTCCCCCATGCCGAACACCTCGGTAAAAGTCGCTATCGCATTGTTCATGGTCTTGGCCACACCCGCCACTTCATTTGCGCGAGGCGGAGGCGCGGCGGCGACGGGAGGTTTAGGAGGGGGCAGACCAAACGCTGCTGCAATTGGCGCGGCGACCAGTGTGTTGGTCGACCCGAGCGGGATCGGAAACGCTTCCAAGGTAGCCCCGATACCGCCGCCGCGCATAAGCGCCCCGACGATTCCGCAGTTTAAGTGATGCGAAGATAATCCGACAAGCATATGGCGAGCGGCTACGAGCAGCCGGTTAGCTGGGCGCGGATTGTTATTCGAGTCGCCGTTGCGCTGCCGGTTTTTGGCGGTCTGTACTATGCACTTCTGAACTTTTTATTGTTCGGATGAAAGTACGAGTTGCCAATGACGGTTGCCCTCTTGCTCAAAGCATCGTTCGCTTCTTACAGCTTCTTCGCTGTGACCCGGGTCTCGCCTGCTTTGCTCTGGCCTGCTCACTATCGCATTTAGCTAGTCTGGGGCGGCGCCCTCACCCTCTCGTCGTCTGGATGAACGCAAATTGTGCGGGAACGAAACGTCCCCTCATATGTTGCACTGCATCACGAGGAATCTACAAATGGCCGATACCGAAAAAGCTGACGCGCCGAATGTCAAAAAGCAGACGCCCCGGCCGATACCTCCGATCACTGGTCCGCTCCATTTAGGCGCTGGCTTAGAAAGCCCACGGAGCTGTCACTGCTAAGACCCGCCGCCGTCCGGCGCGGTCAAACAGTGAGGATACGTTCACCCGGCAATGGGCTGGTAGTCGCATGGCACATTGATATCTATCAACGTCGCCAACTGAGGCAGCTTGCTAATCGCGATCTACGTATTTATCGGCAGGCTCAGACGTGCGGGACGGACCCTTGTCGGCACCAAGGGCTTCCGCCCTTTCAAGATGCTCCATCGCAGCTAGTTTGAAGTGATCCGCTTTTGTTGGGTCGTTAGTGGACAGTGCGAGCCCGGCTAGAACCTTGGCTTGCTCGCGGTGATACTTCGAACTCGACATACAGAACTCCCCCGACGCGAAGTTTCCCAACGTATGGGCGCCTGTACGGTTCCGGACTTAATTCAAATTATACGGACAGACCCATTCCGCCGTACTGGCCAAAATAGGCCACTCGCAGATTCAAACCAGGCGACTGCGGGCTAATAGCCCAAACGGGTTACTGTACTAGGGAGGGCTTCTGAGATTAACTTCTCAAGTGCCAAGTCGCCCTTGGCACAACAGCCCCCGATAGAATGGCCCCAGCTTCCCCTGGCTGGGGTCGTTTCTTTGGCGCTCGGCGAGCCCTGCAGCTAGCCGCCGGCAACGCACTCACATCCTGGGACCGAGTTCCGCGAGGCCAGACCCGGAGCTGGCGCGAGCACGAAGAAGCCACTTAGAAGCGGCGGACTAATTCTAGGGCGCGCCATCTGGCTTCGAAGCTTTCGGCATCTGATTGACTGTTAGGCTCTACCTGCGGGCTCACAGTTTGCGTTACGGGGGGCAATAGCTCCTCTTCGGGGCTCGGCTCTGCCTTACCGAAAGCCGAGAGGCCTGAAGTCTGCTCAGGCCACTGCAATAATGATTTCGGAAAGTTGTTTTCGCCTTCGTACCAGCATTTGCGCCCATCGATTAGCCGATAGGACCAATGCCCCTTCGGGTTTGATGGCAGCGCTACGCTACATTGTTTTGCCTCGGCTGCGTCCATCCCGAAAAGGAGCACCGTTCCCAATACTGAGAGAGGAGCCATGAAAGCGACGATACTGATCGTTCGGATTTGCTTACTCATGAACTACATCCTCCGACTGACGCACCCCCCGAATTTCTCTTTCAAATCACCAGGTTATAAACCGACCAAAACCGGACAGGTTCCGGCCCGGTACGGCTGGCCAGCGAGTTCACGCTGACATGTTGACGCAATTCGCAAACGCGGGGCGCTACTCGAGACGCCCAAAAAGTTCCATCCGCGGGCCGGCGCTTGCGGTCGCCGGAATTAGCCGAAAGCCTGATCTTGCAGACCGCCAACCGCCGGGGTGGCTGCCATTTAAAGCGCCCGTCTCGGTACCCAGCCCACTGAGACGGGCCGCTGCTTCGCCAAAATAAGACCTTCGCCGCTGAACCTCAATTGCCATTTGACCCCGGCGAGAGGATGCTATCGGCCGTGGGCACAATGGAGAGCAGCATGAGCAAGGCAGGTCTCGACAATCGCCACCGCAATAGGGATGGCGAAATCAGCGGCAAACACGGAAACACCCTCATCCGCACGCTGCGTAAGATTTACGGACAGAGTTTCGCAGCCGGTTATCCCGAAACCGAGAAGCTGAGCGAGGTTCTGCTCAAGCTGAACGAGACCTCGCTGAGCCAGCTCCGCCGGGATCATGAGACCGGCCACTTGGAGCACAAGATCGCCAACGCTTCGAAGTAGGGCCACGTTTTCGAATGGCAAAGACCCTGCTTTCGATGCCGGATTTGCGCCGGCGGGCACTGGCAGAAATCAGACAGCAACCCGGTTGTCATAACGTTCAGGACATCGCCATCAACCGCGTTACAGATGACCGCGCCGAGAATAATTGGTCGCTATGTGTATCATCCGCAGGCATTGCTGATGCCAACACGGCCGCCCGTGCGGCACTCTATGTCCAAGGCGTCTTGCGACGCGATTATGATCTGATGACGGATTGACCGCCCGGCACGACGGCCGCTCGATCCAGATTATTTTGGATATTGGCAGAAACATGAAGGCTGGCGCGAGTGTTACAGCGGTTGCACTCCACCTTGAGCCAGCGGAGGCCAGCATTGAGACACTGCCCAATCGTGAGCGACGGCTGCGCGGGCCCGCCAAAACCTTCCATCCGCAATGACCATGCATAAGCTTCCGCCCGATCCGCCCCACGGGCGGCTTGGCTGACGCGCTGACGGGCGCGCCCTAACGCTTCGTCGCGGTCGAATAGACCAGCGACATATCCTCAAACTCCTCGATCGGGAGCTTGTTTACGCCGGCGGCGGTGTGGAGCTCCTGCAGCGAGGGCATAGCAGCGGTTCCGGCGGACAACTTGGTCGAATGGGACCACAGCATGGCGGTCGTGGCGGCGATTAGAACGACAGCCGTGAAAGCAGAAATCATCAGACGCTTCATGTGAAGCCTCCTGTTCGGTGCGGATACGTATAAAGTCTGCACCGTTTGATTAGCTTGAGCCGCGACGCATGAATGTGAATTGCATCACGTCTCACGCTCACTTGATGCTGAGGGAGACCGCCTTCATCGTTACATCCAGCCCGCATTTAGATCAGCGCCAGCGACGACGCCCACTGGGAAGAAAATTTCGATACACCGGGGCGCTGTTTGGCGCGCCGATTGACCCCGCGGGTACCCGTCATCTGGTGGCACTGCAGATCAAAATATCAGCCAGCGACCCGGCGTCGATGTGGTGGCCGGGAGCGCGATGATTTCAATCTGCTGACCATCGGCGCGGCCCGGCATCCAGCTTCTGCTTACGCGTGTATAGCGCGATCGGGAGTTACCCCAGGATCATCCCGGCCGGCCAATCATCGTGCGTTGTATTCCCACCGTTCCAGCGCGGCGCGCCGCTCTCACGCGGGACGCACGTCCCGAATGTCCGATGACACGCGTCCGCTTTTTGCTCGCGCGCAATCTGCGTCGCGAGCGCAGGTGAACCGGTCAGTATGACCATCGAAACAACAAACAATTTGGCTATCGTTTTGAGACGCATCTTTATGCTTCCTTCTATGAGGTGCAGATGGCGCGGGCCGCAGCTCCCGGCGCAAATTGCGAGTTTGCCGGTCACATGCGCCTCGGCGCGACAGGCTGCATCGGTTGTGGGCACACGCAAAGCAACATCGGTCATGACAGAACTCCTTTTCCGCTTCACAACGATCACAGGTGATCGTCCATGCTCCATAGAGTGGGCTCTGTCCGGCGATCGTTCCAACGGAGATTTTCGCTTGGTATGATCGACATTCTTCGTTGATTGATTGCTTCCGCACCGGACGCGCAGATGGAGATCGGCGAAGGTCCGGAGCCATTGCGCCAAGGCCCGTTGCATTAAAGTTAAATGCAAAAACCGGCAGTAAACCATCCGGCAACCTATGGGTGCTACCTCACCTTGATCACAGACTTGCAGGACTGTAGGTGGGGCCGATGCTTCGAAATGGCAGTTATTCTGCTTGGTACAGGACCCAGCACGGTGAAGGAACCGGCATTGTAATGCTTAACGACGGCAAAGTGACCGGCGGCGATACGGTGCTGGCCTACACCGGGTCATATGTCCAGGACGGAGATGCTTTTACGGCTTTCGTTGCCACGCAGCGGCACGCGCAGGGACAGCCTTCCGTTTTCGGCATCGACAATGTCGATCTGACACTGACAGGTAAATCCACCGCGACGATGGCATCATGCACAGGAACCGTCGAACAGGTGCCGGGCATGACCTTCGAATCCACTCTTATCCCTATCGCAGATCAGCCGACAGCGCCCCCGCGCGTGCCGACGCGCGGCCGTTCGCCGGCCTTCGTGATCCTCAGCCAATCCGAGATCGCGCGCGACGCCCGCTCAAAAAAGTAAGGCCCCGGATTGCTCGCAGGCCCGAGCCGATCGGCGCGGCGGTCCCGGGCTCGGAGAGAGTCGCTGGTATGTGTGGGATTTGCCGGGCAACTCCGAGCCACCGCAGAACTCTCCCGCCCTGACCGCCCGGGCGCGAGGTCAATCCCGATTGCTGCTTCCTACCTCGCTCTCAATAGAGCGAAGATATCGGGCGGCGGTCTTGCGCAAGCGCTCTGACCGATGCTCTTCGCGAATCTTCTCAAGTGCGGGAACGGCCTCTCTCAGGGTGTGTGCGACCTTCATCTTGTTCTCGAGGTCCAAGTCTGTAGCTGGTCGGCCCACAGGTCCTCGAAACACTCGCAGTGCAAGCTCGACCCATTTCAACTTGCTCGTGGCGCTCGCCTTTGGGTCCAAAAGCCCGGATTCGATCGTAACCGGCATTTCTGCGAGCGCCTCGCGAAGGATTTTTTGCACTTCATGATCGGACATCATGTTGAGGTCCTTATCGCAACTCGACAAAAGAGTACCCCTGAAGACGTCGCCCTGCGAATCCTAACAGTGGGCGCGGCACCGAAGCCCCCGCGTCCTGTTTGTTCCATTCCAACAGGTCATCGTGCTTGAGCCTCGTCGCTTCTGCGCTTTCGGATTTCGGCAATCCGCGTTCGGTCGCGATCTGCGCAATCCGAGTTCTGGTTACTTGCATCGAGCGGCACGCTTGCGCGGGCAGCGATTGCATTCGACGTCGCGCCAGCCGAGCCCGCCGTTTGAGAGGCTATCGGCGGACCGCGCGGAAACCTGCGGTGGCGCATGATTCCGGCCGGTGTGGCTTTTTTGCAATAGTTTCAACTGCGGGAACCCCGTAATTTCACCGGCAGTGAAGGCACGAAATTTTTTCCTGTCCCGAGTCTTTAATTAAGGAAATTCCCATGAAAACGACCCTTGCGGCTGCGGCCGCCATTCTAATTGCTACGACCGCCGCGGGCGCTGCTGCCGATATGGCCGTGAAGGCTCCCTACATAGCGGCAGCGCCCGTCTGGAGCTGGACCGGCTTCTATGTCGGCGCCCATGCCGGCGCTGGCTGGGGAACCACCGAGTCTACCCTTACCTCGACTACAACTCCTCCAAACCCGCCTGTCGCTGTGAACTTTCCGTTTTCCCAAAACAGCCGGAGCGGTTTCCTGGGCGGCGGACAGGTTGGGTATAACTGGCAGTCCGGCTGGGTGGTCCTAGGCGTCCAGGGCGATATCGCCGGATTGGACGTCAAGGGCACCGTGCCATGCGTGGTTGTACTGTCGTGCACGGCGAAGAGCCACTGGCTGGCGACGGTGTCGGGCCGGATCGGTGGTGTCGTCGCCGATCGTACGCTTCTTTACGTCAAGGGCGGTGCAGCCTGGTTGAATTCCACGCATAGCGTAACTGCTCCCACCGGAGCTGGCGGAGGCGGGTTCGGGTTTGGGTTTGGCGGAGCGGGACTGTCGACCAGCGCGGACAGCACCGCTATGGGTTGGTTGCTCGGCATGGGTGTCGAGTACATGTTCGCCAACAACTGGACCGGCTTCATCGAATACAATTACATGGATTTCGAAAAGAAGAATATCGCGCTCAGGGGTGGCCTCCTCCCGGCCGGAGTCGTCGTCAACGCGGACCTGCTGAACAAGCTTTCGGTGGCGAAGGTTGGCGTGAACTACAAGTTCTAATCCTTGTGCTAACGGTCGCTACGTTTACTCCACCAATTTAAGCCCCGGCTGGCCGGGGCTTATTTGTGCACGCAACGATTCTCATTGCGGGTTGCGGAGCGAATCGGCGGGCATAGCGTCACTGTCCTCGCCTTCGCCATCTTTCTGTGGCCGCTGCTTATCGTTCTTTCTGATGGATCGGTCTTAGTGACAGGCGCCGAATTGAAACAGCTTCGCGACGATCTCGGTGACGCGATCGGCCGAAGCCTGTCCGTTGCTGACTTGGCGAAGCTGTGTGGCCTTCGACCCGGCGACGGCGCCGACACGATACGCCGATGGGAAGTCACCGGCCCCAGCGGGCCGGCGGCCGAACTGCTTCGCATCCTGGCGATGGCAAGCGATCGTTACCCGATCCTCGAAAATTTCAACGTCTTCGACCGGTTCAACATCCGCGAAGAAGAAAGACCTGCGCGCCGTGAAGAGTTCCGCGAAAAGATGCGGGACGAGGTTCGCCGGCGTCTCGCCTGATCCCGCCCTGGATTCATTGAGGAGCGCCCGCCCCCTGTTGATAACCCGCTGCCCCACAGGTGGGCGGGGTGACAGATGCCCGCGACGTGTTATCGACGGACGAAATGCCTCGCTCATGACGGATAGAACCACCATGCGGATTACCCTCGTCGGCTCCCGCCATTTCGGCGTGACGACCCTTAATATGCTGCGGCAACGTGGTGTCGACATCGCCGGGGTCGTCGTCGCCGATGCCGAAGACCGGCTGGCCGCGGCCGCCCGTGCCGCCGGGATCGCGGTTACCGTGCAGGCCGATCCCAAGCGCGTCGCCGCCCAGGAGATCGCTGATGGTACCGACCTGATCGTGACCGCCCACAGCCACGCACGCATCAGCAAGGGGGCGCTGGCCTCGGCAAAGCTCGGAGGTATCGGCTATCACCCCTCGCTGCTGCCGCGGCACCGCGGCCTCGCGGCCGTCGAATGGACGATCCGGGAAGGCGATCCGATCGCCGGCGGCACCGTGTACCATCTCGCCGACCGCATGGATGCCGGCGCGATCGCCGTCCAGGAATGGTGTTTCGTCAAAAAGGGCGAGACGGCGCGTGAGTTGTGGGAGCGCGCGCTGGCGCCGCTCGGCCAGAAGCTTCTGGGCGAAGTCATCGACTACGCCACGGCCCACGACAACCTGCCGGCCAAACCGCAGGACGAGCAGTTCGCGACCCAGGCACCGAGCCTTTCGGAGTAAGATTATACCGGCGCTGGCGCTGCCTTCCGGAAAACCGGGCGCGCGCGCCTGCGATAGACTTCTGTTCCCGTTCGGGAACCAATTCCGACCTCAAATATTTGATATGTGGGGAACATCTCGTGTTTATCGCGGCGCAGCAAATTTTGAACACAATCTCCGCTGAATAAGCCGCGGTATCACGCACATTGGGGATTTTGATTCATGCGCAACAATCGCATTCGCACCATATTTCTTGCTTCTACCCTTACCGCCGCAGCTGCCCTCGCCGCCGTTCCCGCAATCGCCCAGACCCCCTACGACGGACTTTGGAATGTCACGATCGTGACCAAGGCAGGTTCATGCGAGCCGTCGACGCGCTCGACGCTCACCGTCACCGACGGTAAGGTTTCCGCCGCCGGCGCTGACGTCACCGGCAGCATCGGCCGTGAAGGACTTGTCCGAGTCTCGATCGGTGGTGCTTATGCAAACGGCCAACTCAGTGGCAACGCCGGATCGGGGAAATGGAATGGGGCATCTGCGGGCGTACCGTGCAGTGGTCGATGGGAAGCGTCGCGTCAATAAATCAGCAGCCCCAACAACAGAAATTCCAACGGTGACCAGACGGCTGATATTCGCGGTCGTTACGCTGCTCGTGGCGTCCGTGTCCGGTTCCGCAAGCTACGCGCAATCGGCGCCGTTCGCCGGCATGGCGGGTAACTGGTCCGGCGGGGGAACCGTCACGCTCGACGACGGATCGACCGAGCGAATTCGATGTCGCGCCACCTACGCCGTTGGCGCTGGCGGCAACGGCCTCAATCAGACCCTGCTCTGCGCCAGCGACAGCTACAAATTCGACCTCAAAACCAATGTCGTCGCGGAGCGCGGAGTGCTTTCCGGGTCCTGGAGCGAAAGCAGCCGGGGCGTCAACGGGAGCCTCGAAGGACGCGGAGCCAACGGCAATTTTCAGGTGGTGGCGAGCTCGGCCGGATTCACCGCGAATATTTCATTGACGACGCACGGCAACAAGCAATCCGTCGTGATCAAGGCCGAGAGCCAATTCAAGGGCGCTACTATCGCGCTGTCCCGCTACTAACTGGCCTTTGGTTTGGCCAACCGGGCGGCGGTTTCTTTCATGGTTTTTGCGATCAGCAGCGCCTGTTCCTTGTTGAGCGCAAAATCCTGAACGCCTTTGTGCGTGGTCAACGAAAGCACCATGATTTCGGGTTGGTTTTCGGGCCAGCCGGTGGCGAAGGCTGTCACAAAATCCGCGGATGTCGATCGCTTTGTCATCGGGATATATCCTATGCGGCCGGTACGAAGGCGGTGACTTCGATCTCGACCTTTGCACGTTCATCGACCAGGCCCGCGATGTAGAGCAGCGTCGAGGGCGGGAAATTTCGCCCCAGCGTCTCGCGCCAGGCCGCACCGATCCCGGCGCCCGCGGCTTCGTATTCCCCACGGCTGGTCAAATACCAGGTGAGGCGAACGATATGTTCAGGGCCGGCCCCGGCCTCCGCCAGCAGCTTGATGATCCTTCGCAACGCAATGGCGACCTGTGCGGCCATGTCCGATTGATATTCGCCCTTCTCGTCGCCTCCGGTCTGGCCGGCAAGGACGATCCATCGGCCGGGACCGTCGACCGCGACGCCGTGCGAAAAGCCGCGTGGCTTTGACCATTCGGCAGGTTGCAGCGTGCGCATGGGCAGGTTCTCCAGGATTTGCGATAGAACGTCATTCCGGGATGGTCCGAAGGACCAGACCTCAGATGTGCAATCGCACATCG
>Ga0209117_1000553_pt1 | contig 14956 bp, 7 predicted proteins | sample BlaSpr_A8_OM2_M2_FD_187978 | JGI IMG/M metagenome (GOLD analysis project Ga0209117, IMG submission 187978) | Forest soil microbial communities from Thunder Bay, Ontario, Canada - Black Spruce, Ontario site 2_A8_OM2_M2 (SPAdes) (version 2) | ecosystem: Environmental > Terrestrial > Soil > Boreal...
TGATCGTGGCCGAAGTCCTGCAATCGGCGGAAGCCATGAAGGCGGCGGTAAGCCATCTCGAACAGTTTATGGAGAAGGCAGATACGGCGAAGCGCGGCAAGGTGGTGCTGGCGACGGTGAAGGGCGACGTGCATGACATCGGGAAAAATCTCGTCGAAATCATTTTGAAGAACAACGGGTATGACGTGGTGAACCTGGGAATCAAGGTGCCGCCGGAGGATTTGATCAAGGCCTATCAGGAACACCACCCTGATGCGATTGGACTTTCCGGGCTGCTGGTGAAGAGCGCGCAGCAGATGGTGATCACGGCGAGCGACTTGAAGGATGCGGGCATCAAGGTTCCGTTGCTGGTGGGCGGGGCGGCGCTTTCCGCGAAGTTCACGCAAACGAAGATTGCGCCGAGCTACGGGAAAGCAGTGTGCTATGCGAAAGATGCGATGACCGGGCTGCGGTTGATGAATGAGTTGATGGATCCGGCGACGCGCGAATCGGTGCTGGAGGCGCATAAGGCGAGCGGTGACGGCGTGGTGATATCGACCACGGTAAGCGTGGTGAGCGCGCCAAAAGTAACGCGGTCTGCCAAGGTGCGCACCGATTTACCTATTCCAGCGGTCGCAAGCCTGGAGCGCAAAGTGCGGCTGGTGCCGGATCTGCCTGAGATATGGAGCTATATCAATCCCTATATGCTTTACGGTCGGCATTTGGGTTTTCGCGGCGACTTTGCGAAGCAATTCGCGGCGCGCGAGCCAAAAGCCGTGGAACTTTACGAAAGCATGGAAGAGGTGAAGAACGAGGCAGCGCAATTCATGAAGGTTCGCGCGGTCTGGCAATTTTTTGAATCCGAATCAGATGGGGAAGCGCTGCGATTGTTCGCACCGGGGGGAACCGAGCCGGTGCATACCTTTAATTTTAAGCGGCAGCGCGCGGGAGATTATCTTTGCCTGAGCGATTACGTTCTGCCCGCAAAAAATGGCCAGCGCGACCACGTGGCGCTGTTCGTGGTTACCGCGGGTGAAGGCGTGCGGGAGCGCGGCGAAAAGGCCAAGAACGACGGCTATTATTTTAAATCGCATGGACTGCAATCGCTGGCGATTGAAAGCGCGGAAGCGTGCGCGGAATGGCTGCACCGGAGGATACGAGAAGACTGGGGATTCCCAGACCCTGCGGAGATGACGATGGCGCAGAGGTTTACTTCGCGATATCGCGGGAAGCGTTACAGCTTTGGGTATCCGGCTTGTCCGGACCTGGAGGATCAGGCGCCTCTATGGAAGTTGCTGCGCCCTGAGGAGATAGGCGTGGAGCTTACCGAGGGATTCATGATGGATCCGGAAGCGAGCGTAAGCGCGATCGTGTTTCATCACCCGGATTGCAGCTATTTTGGAGTAGGGGAGACGACTGACGGCGTTTGATGATGCAGATTTTCGGAGAAAGTGTGCATTACTGCCAAGAATTTCTCGCAAACTGACCGTGAATTTGCTTTTATGCCCGCCACCTTTTAAGCTGAAATCCCATCCCATATGTAGACGTCCAGCGCTGTTGCCACGGGGTTCAAAGTGTATCTTCCACTCGTTCTTAAAAAATTTGGTTCGCGATTTAAGCCTTTCATTTTAAATTCAGTTTGCTTGTCGTTTTTGGCGTCTTTGGTTTCGGTTTCAGCCCCGGCACAAGTCAATGTTTTGACGCAGCACAACGACAACGCGCGCACCGGGCAAAATACGCAAGAGATCATATTGACGCCCGCGAACGTAAATCCCAACCAGTTTGGAAAGCTGTTCGCCATGCCGGTCGATGGATATGTTTTTGCGCAACCGCTTTATGTGTCGAATCTTTCCATTCCCGGCAGGGGTGTTCATAATGTTGTGTTCGTAGCGACAGAAGCGGACTCGGTTTACGCGTTCGATGCTGATAACAATACCGGTGCGAATGCCGCGCCGCTGTGGAAGGCAAACCTTGTTGACGCGGCTCACGGGGCCCAGGCCGGCGAAACCCCGATGAAGGATGCCACGACTTTCAATTGTCAAAACATTGGCCCACTCATCGGCGTTACCGGCACACCAGTCATTGATATGGCAAGCGGGAGCCTGTACGTAGAAGCGAAGTCGGCTTTCGGGAATACGTTTTTCCACCGTCTGCACGTCCTGGACATTTTCACCGGCAATGAAAAGTCGCCCGGTCCTGCTGTGATTAATGCGACGGTGCCAGGCACGGGCGATGGAAGTTCCGGCGGCAACCTGGCGTTTGATGCGCTTCATCAACTCAGTCGTCCGGGACTGCTGCTTGCGAATGGGTTGGTATATGTTGGATTTGGATCCCATTGCGAAGTTTGGCCATTCCACGGATGGCTTTTTGCTTACGATAAGAAGAGTTTGCAGCAAAAAGGCGTATACACCCCGACATCGAACTGGGACGGTGGCGGTTTGTGGGCGGGTGGTGCGGGAATTGCGGCGGATGCAGCGGGTAATTTGTATGTCGCGACCGGAAACGGAAAATTTAGTCAGTCACCTCCGCTGCAATTGGGCAACAGCATTGTCAAATTCGCCGCGAGCAGTGGAGCTTTTTCCGTTGCGGACTATTTCAGTCCATTTAATACAGACGCCTTGAATGCTTATGATATAGATGTCGGGTCCGGCGGTGTTGTTTTGCTTCCGGATCAACCTGGAGTTCATCCACACTTATTAGTACAGTCCGGCAAAGAAGGACGCATCTATGTGGTCGATCGCGATCAGATGACCACCAACAATCAACATTACTGCCAAGGGTGCGCGTCCGATCCGGAAATAGTTCAGGAGTCCGCAGCGAACCAGGTTGGCGGTGTTCGTGGGTTGCCTGCCTACTGGAACAATACGACGTACTGGTGGGGAACGGATGATTACCTAAAAACTATTCCGGTGGTCAATGACACTCTGGATTTTGCACACCTTACGAGATCAAATAGTTTTTCCAGTTATCCGGGCGCCACCCCTGCGATCTCCGCCAACGGAAATACAAATGGAATCGTATGGACGGTAAACAGCAGTTCATACGGGGCGACGGGTCCGCCTGCAGCTCCGGCGATCCTTCTGGCGCATGATGCCGGCAACATCACGCATGAACTCTATGATTCGACTCAAGCCATAAACAATCGCGATACGGCGGGCAACGCAGTTAAGTTTGCGGTTCCCACGGTGGCGAACGGAAAAGTTTACATAGGTACAGTTAGCGAAGTGGATGTATATGGATTACTGAACGCTACTCCGCAGGCTGCGACGCCGGTTATTAGCCCGGCTTCAGGGACATACCAAAACTCCGTTACTGTTTCCATTACGGACTCCATGTCCAAGGCTTCCATTTTTTACACTACTGATGGAAATACTCCCACAACTGCTTCAACAAGGTACGTGAAGCCATTCGTGTTGAACTCCTCGGCCACGGTAAAAGCTATAGCAACGGGAACTGGATTCCTCAACAGCAAGGTGGCCTCGGCTTCGTTCACCATCGTGAACCCATCGATTATTTATGAGCCAGAATCCATGCCGGCCATTAGTTCTGGACCCCTAGTCGAAAAACTTTCGTATTCTGGTTTTACCGATGGGATGGGCGTTTTTTTCAATGCTGCTAAACTCGGGGACAACATCGCCTACAAATTGAACATAGCCAAGCCGGGAACTTACGATGTGAAAGTGGGAATCAAAAAATTCACTACTCGAGGCATATGGCAGTTAACCGTGAATGGCAGGAGTGTTGGCCCGTTCCGAGACGGATATGCGGCTTCGGAGGCTTTTGCGGAGTTTGATCTTGGAAATATGATTGTAACCGCAGCAGGGGATGCTGCTTTCAAGTTCATCGCTGTTGGGCGTAATTCCGCGAGCACGGGCTACACGATGGCGTTCGACTATATTAAGCTCACGCTACGATAGTAAAGTCTGCGATAACATTTATTCAAAGTGTTTAAGGGCGATTGGTAATAACTTCTCGCCGTAGTGCCTCGTTTTGGGAAGATTGTGCGTGTGCTGTCTAGCAAACAGGGCCTGTGGCGTTTATACTCCTCGAAGATAAATGCAACCCCATGGACCGAACCCAATGAACCAGGCGACCCCTGCCGAAAAAGGCGTCACGCTTGTCGGAGAACGAAACGGTCTTCGGCTAGCTATTCTGAATAAATACTCGACGAAGACTCAGGGAAAAATCATCGCCTCGCCCAATTCTCCGGACTTAATCGATGGAGTGCAGATCGAGGGTTTGAAGGTTCATCCGGACGACCGAGGAAGCTTCATGGAGTTAGCGCGCCTGGGATCAACCGGGATTGCGGGCCGGATGGCGGGCGGAAGTGGCGCGCAAATTCAGGTATCAACAACACTGGCGTACGCGGGAACCATCAAGGCCATTCACTACCACTACCAGCAAACGGATCTTTGGGCCCCCATCAGCGGCATGCTACAAGTATTTTTGTACGATTTGCGGCGCACTTCCCGGACTTTTGGCGCGATTAACACTGTTTACGCGGGCCAGTTGCAACCCTGGGAAATTCTGATTCCACCTGGAGTCGGCCACGGATATAAAGTGCTGGGCACGCAGCCCGCTCAGTTAGTTTACGTGACGGACCGCTACTACGACCCCGCCGACGAAGGCCGGTTAGCGTATGACCACCCGGAAATTGGCTACGATTGGGAAACGCAGCGCAAATAAAAAAATGCGAATCCTAGTGATCGGGGCAACAGGTCTGCTGGGAAGAGTCCTTGTTGAAGAGTGGGAAGGCGACACGGTTAGGGGAATTGGTTCCCGTGATCTGGACATTCGGGATGAAGAACGCTCGAAAGAATATCTATGTCAATACCGTCCAGACTGGACGATTCTTTTGGCTGCGTATACGGACGTTGACGGTTGCGAAACGAATCCGGGACGTGCTCGCGAAGTGAACTGCGAGGGTGCTATCCATATTGCGCGGGCGGCGGGTGAAGTGGGATGCAAATTGCTTTTCCTCAGCAGCGATTACGTTTTCAGTGGGCTAAAGAACACTCCCTACGAGACCACGGACGAAACGTGCCCGATCAATGTCTACGGCAAATCGAAGGCAGAGGCCGAAAAAAGTATCCAAGCTATCCTGCCAGACTGTTGCATAGTCAGAACATCCTGGCTTTTCGGGGCGACCGGCCGCTGTTTTCCCAACACTGTGCTGGGGCTAGCCAAGCGGGAGAAGAGGTTGCGCGTAGTAAACGACCAAACTGGCAGTCCAACTTTTAACCGGGATGTGGCGAAGGCGATCGTAAAACTTGTGCGTTCCGACGCGCAGGGGATTTATCATGCAAGTAATTCGGGAGAGTGCACTTGGTATGATTTCACGCGCGAGCTGGTGAGGATTGCCGGCTTACGAGATGTAAGCGTTGAAGCGATCGGCACTGCAGATATGCCGCGGCCTGCGCGACGTCCAAAATATTCCGCACTCTCGAATAGCAGTCTGGAAAAGCATGGGATTCGAATGAGACCTTGGCAGACAACGGTTCTTGATTACATGGTTGAACGCGGTGGGACATCCCAGTCCGCGGCGGAGATTGTTCCCGGTCCGGGCGTAGCAGATCCGAACGGGGCAAATCCGAGCATGGCGAATCCAACGAAATCAGGGAAGCAGTGATGAAGGGTATTGTTTTGGCGGGAGGGACGGGCTCGCGACTTCATCCTTTGACGCGGGTCACCAACAAACATCTTCTTCCGATTTATGACAAACCGATGATCTACTACCCGTTACAGACGCTTGTGGACGCGGGTATAAACGACATATTGATTGTGACGGGAGGAAGCAGCGCGGGTGATTTTTTGCGGTTACTGCGAAACGGCAAAGATTTTGGTCTGCAACAGCTTAATTTTGCCTACCAGGAGGGAGAAGGCGGGATTGCGGATGCATTGCGGCTGGCAGAATATTTTGCGCACGGCGAAAAGATTTGCGTAATTCTCGGAGACAACATCATTCAAAGCAGCGTTCTCCCGGCAAAGCAAAAATTCGAAGAGCAGGACCGGGGGGCCAAGGTACTGCTCAAAGAGGTTCCCGATGCGGAGCGGTTCGGAGTTCCGGTTTTCGATAAAGGACGAATTGTGCGTATTGAAGAGAAGCCAAAATCGCCGGCGTCATCTTATGCGGTCATTGGGCTATATTTTTACGATGCCACGGTGTTCGAACGGATACGCACATTGCGTCCTTCCAAGCGGCAAGAGTATGAAATCACCGACGTAAATAATTCTTATGTAGCCGGAAATCAGCTCACGCATGAGATTCTGGAGGGGTGGTGGACAGATGCGGGCACGTTCGAATCTTTATGGCGGGCGAATAATCTGGTGAGAGAAAACTCAGTGAGCAAGGTTGGACAACCTCAAACCTCGGTAGAAACAGACTGACAGTGCGCATACTTGTCACGGGCGGGGCAGGATTTATCGGATCGAATTTTGTCCATCAAACGCTGCAAGATTACCCCTCAGACGAACTTGTAATCATAGACAAGCTCACTTACGCGGGAAATTTGCGTAATTTGGAAGGATTGCTAGCCGACCCGCGGGTAAAATTTGTGCGGCTGGATATTTGCGATGTATCCTTGCGCGAAAGCGTTGGCAATTGCGAGGCCGCGGTTCACTTTGCCGCGGAAAGCCACGTGGATCGAAGCATCGAAGATGCCAGGCCATTTGTGCGAACTAACGTGGAGGGAACTTGGAATGTAATCGACGCCTGCCGCGGGAGCGGCGTGGCGCGATTCCTTCATGTGAGCACCGACGAAGTTTATGGCAGCGTGGGGCAGGACGAAAAATCGAGAGAAGATTCGCCGCTCGCGCCGACCAGCCCCTATGCAGCGAGCAAAGCAGCGTCGGATCTTATGGTGCTGGCGGCGTTCAAGACTTACGGATTTCCTGCCATCATTACACGTTGCACAAACAACTACGGCCCTTTTCAATTCCCGGAAAAATTTATCCCGCTGATGATTTCTCAAGCGCTGGCTAATGATGCCCTCCCGGTTTACGGCGATGGACGAAACGTCCGCGACTGGATTCATGTTTCGGATCACTGCCGGGCGCTTAACCTGATCCTTCGACAAGGAAAGTTAGGCGAGATCTACAATGTCAGTGCAGGATGCGAATTAGAGAACATCGAGGTAGCCCGAAAGATTTTGCGGATATTGAACCGGCCAGAGAGTTTGGTGAAATTTATCACCGACCGCCTGGCACATGATCGACGATACGCGCTAGACAGTGGCAAGTTAAGGGCTGAATTGGGTTGGCGGCCGAGTTATCAATTCGATTACGGTCTCAAAGAGACTATCGATTGGTATCAGAAGAACCCGGTCTGGCTAGCCGAGGCCCGAACCGGCGAATACCAGAAGTATTTCGAACGTCATTACACGCGTGGAGTCTTCCGTATTTCGTAGGTTTGGCTCCGTCATCCACTAGGTGCAGCAACCGTGACTTGCTAAGCTCGTAAACAATAGCAACAACAAGGGTTATAATAAAACCAGGAATTTCCCGTATTGACAACGGGCCTCTTGTTCCCTGTACGATATAGAGCAGCAAGCCGTAGAAGTTGGCTATACGATTCACTTCGGAAGACGAATGGCGGCCGGTTTATGGGCGTCGTGAGATCCAGGGGAGAAACGCGGGATGCAGGCAGCGCCACGGCGGTCGCAACTCTTATGGCTATCTAGCCTTATTGTAATTCTTGGAACCCTACAGGGATGTGTGACTTTAGGGGGCGGCGGGACCCCAAAACCCGGCCCCAATCCGCTGGTTATCGCAACCGTTTCTCCCTTAACGGGTGGGCGCGTTGGCAGGACTTATTCCACAGTCCTGAACGCATCTGGTGGGGCAGCTCCGTACAAGTGGGGCGTTAGGGGCGGAGTGCTTCCTCCAGGGTTAGTGCTTTCGAGCTTGGGACAAATAACGGGCAGCCCAAGCACAATAGGCTCGTTTGACTTCACGGCCGAAGTATCCGATTCAGCAGCTCGAGCGGTAGCTGGCGCATTCAACGTGTCGATTGGACCGCCCGAACTCGTAATCTCTACAAGTTCTCTGCCAAGTGGTTCAGTTGGCGCTCCGTATAGCGCAACACTTACGGGAAGTGGGGGGACCAGTCCTTACACGTGGACAGTCAGTGCCGGGACATTGCCTGCTGGGCTTTCGTTAAATGCGTCAAACGGTGCAATTACGGGTACCCCGACGGCGGCGATTAGTGCCACGCCTTTGACATTTAAGTTGACGGATTCAGAGTCCCCAGCTGATGCAACGACCGTAACACTGGCGCTTACGATTGCCCCGGCGACGCTACAAATCACGAGCACGTCACTACCGAACGGTCAGGTGGGCACGTCCTATACCGCAACACTTGCGGCGGGTGGTGGGGTTACTCCGTATACCTGGGCGCTGGCGAATGGAACGCTGCCGGCTGGGCTTTCTTTGAATGCGGCGACTGGCGTGATTAGCGGCACCCCGACAGCAACGAGCAACACGAGTCCACTGACGTTCAAGGTGAGCGATTCAGAGTCGCCTTCCATTTCAGCGACCGTGACACTTCCCCTTACCATTGCCGCAGTAGCGCCAGCGCTGCAAATCACGACCTCGTCGTTGCAAAACGGACAAGTTGGTACTGCCTATAGCGCAACACTTGCGGCGAGTGGTGGGGTTACTCCGTATACGTGGGCGCTGGTGAGTGGAACGCTGCCGGCGGGACTTTCTTTGAATGCAGCGACGGCGGGGGTCATTGGCGGTACTCCAACGGCGTCAAGCAATGCTACTTCGCTAACTTTTAGGGTCACTGATTCAGCTTCGCCCGCGGCTTCGGCAACTGCGACGCTTTCACTGACGATTGCGGCCGCACCAACGCCGCCGCTACAAATCACGACCTCATCGTTGCCGAATGGACAAGTCGGCGGTGCCTATACCGCAACACTTGCGGCCACTGGTGGAGTTACCCCGTATACATGGGCGCTGGCGAGTGGAACGCTGCCGGCTGGACTTTCTTTGAATGCGGCGACTGGGGTTATTAGCGGCACTCCAACGGCGTCAAGCAATGCTACGTCGCTGACTTTTAAAGTCACTGATTCTGCGTCACCCGCGGCGTCGGCAACGACAACGCTTTCGCTGACGATTGCTGGGCCAGCGCTGCAGATCACTACCTCGTCGTTGCCGAACGGCCAGGTGGGAACAGCGTATAGCGCGACTCTCGCTGCGACCGGGGGAACCAGTCCCTATACCTGGACGCTCGCGAGCGGAACTCTTCCGGCTGGCCTTTCTTTGAATGCGGGGACCGGTGTTATCAGCGGTACTCCAACAGCGTCAAGCACTGGTACGTCGCTAACTTTTAAAGTCACTGATTCGGCTTCGCCCGCAGCGTCGGCAACCGCAACGTTTGCGCTGACGGTTACGGGGCCAGCGCTGCAGATCACAACGACGTCATTGCCGGACGGTCAGGTAGGAACAGCGTATAGCGCGACGCTCGCTGCGACCGGGGGGGCCAGTCCCTATACCTGGACACTCGCGGGTGGAACGCTGCCGGCTGGACTTTCTTTGAACTCGGCGACCGGCGTCATTAGCGGCACTCCAACGGCGTCAAGCAGTGCTACGTCGCGGACTTTTAAAGTCACTGATTCGGCTTCACCCGCAGCGTCGGCAACCGCAACGCTTTCGTTGACGATTGCGGGGCCAACGCTGACAATCACTACTACGTCATTGCCTGACGGGGTGGTTGGTGCCGCATATAGCGCGACACTTGCTGCGAGTGGCGGCACGGCTCCGTACTCCTGGACACTTACGAGTGGCACGCTTCCTGCTGGTCTTTCGCTGAATGCGTCAACCGGGGCAGTCAGTGGAACTCCGACGGCAGCGAGCAATGCTGTTGCACTTGCGTTCAAGGTAACAGACTCAAACACTCCGGCATCATCTCAAACGTCCAGCCTGGCACTGACCATTGCATCTTCTTCCAACGCAGCCGTAGCAATAGTCCCAACAGTCGCAACGGTAAATTTCACGCAGACGCAACAGTTCGCGGCGACGGTGACGGGAACTACGAATACATCCGTTAATTGGTATGTGGACAACATCGCTGGAGGCTCGGCTGCTGTTGGAACGATCAGCCCGGCTGGCCTTTATACTCCCCCTGCCGCCGTCCGCTCTCACAAGGTCACAGCAATTAGTGCCGTCAACTCGAATGCCACCGCTGACGCAACTCTGTACGTTTCAAATTCTCCGGGCGTGCTTTCTTATCACAATGACAATTTGCGAACCGGACTTAATTCCGCCGAAACCGTTTTGACCCCGTCCAACGTTAATTCGACTCAGTTTGGAAAGCTTTTCTCTTGGCCGGTTGATGGCCAAATATTCGGTCAGCCTCTTTACGTTCCGAGTCTAACCATCGGCTCGCAAGTTCATAACGTAATTTTTGTGGCCACGGAACACGACAGTGTTTACGCCTGGGATGCCACTAGTGGGTCTCAAACTCCGCTATGGCAAACCAGTTTCATAAATCCTGCTGCCGGCATCACTGCGGTGCCGTGTGCTGAAGCTCTTAACGATTGCGTGACCGTATACCCAGAGTTCGGGATTACCAGCACGCCGGTGATTGATTCCGCCTCGGGCACACTTTATGTGGTGGCTGAAACCAAGGAGGCAGCGGGAAACACGACGAATTACGTTTACCGGCTGCACGCTCTTAGTCTTTCAACCGGCGCAGAAAAGTTCGGCGGCCCGGTGGTGATTCAAGGGAATTTTTCGGGAGTAGCATTTGATCCTCTACCGCACATCCAGCGCGCCGGGCTGCTGTTGGCTAACGGGGTGGTCTACGTTGCCTTTGCATCGCACGGCGACACCAGCCCTTGGTACGGCTGGGTGTTGAGCTACAACGCTTCCAGCCTGCAACAGGTGATGGCTTTCAATACGGCGCCCCTTGCAGGAGGAGCGTCCGTCTGGCAATCAGGCTGCGCACCTGCAGCGGATGCTAATGGCAAGATTTATTTTGTTACCGGCAACGGCAATTTCACTGCCAACGTGGGCGGAACCGACTACGGAGATACGGTTTTAAAGTTAGATGCAAACGGCGCCGTGACCGATTACTTCACACCGAACGCCCAAGCAACGCTGAATGCGGCAGATCTAGATCTTGGGTCCGGGGGACCACTGCTGGTGCCGGATCAAACGGGAACGTATCCACACCTTCTTATTACCGCGGGCAAACAAGGTGTGATTTATGTGCTAAATCGCGACAACATGGGTAAGTACGGCGCGAGTGCGGATACATCGTTGCAGTCTCTGGCGGCTCTTTCAGGAGGATTATTTGGGACCCCAGCTTTCTGGAACAATTTTGTTTATTTTGCTGCGTGGAATGATTCGCTAAAGGCCTTTCAGTTGAATAATTTTACTCTGACTCAATCATCCAGCAGTGCGCTGACTTTCGCGTTTCCCGGCGCTACGCCCTCGGTATCAGCCAATGGAAACACGAATGGCATCGTGTGGGCCCTTCAGGCAGACGTACAAAGTAACACGGTGCTCACGACAGTACCAAATGTCATATTGCACGCTTTTGACGCCACGAATGTTGCGACAGAACTTTACAACAGCAGCCAAGCGGCGAATGGCAGAGACACTGCAGGAGGCGCGGTGAAATTCGCGGTACCAACGGTTGCCGACGGCAGGGTCTATGTAGGAAACAGCAACCAAGTGACGGTGTACGGACTACTACCCTGATTTCCGGAAACTGCCTTAGCGAAAAGCAACAAAGGTCTGACGGTAACGGCTGACACCTGACCGTAACGGCCGACAGGTTGATGCTTGAAAAGCAGACGAAACAATTCTGCGTTCAATTCTAATTCACTAGGCGTAAAATAAGTTCGTACGGGTGCGACTAAACTGAACGTATGGCTTTAAGGACGAGGGAATGATCCGGTCGGCTGTCAGGAAAGTTCGAGGCTATTTGCAAACCGCGAGATTACGCGCACTCGGGACAGAGCCCGGATGGGCGCAAGTTGAAGGCGGGTTCGAGATGTTCATCGACCCGAATGACTCTCTCGATCAAGAATTTTACCTTGGAACTTTTGAACCAGCCATGCGCGAGCTGATCGCCCAGGTTGTTCGAGCAGGGGACACGTGTCTTGATATTGGAGCGCAAAAGGGATACGTAAGTCTTACGATGGCGCAGGCCGTGGGTGATTCCGGTAAGGTTTTCTCGTTCGAAGCGGATGCGCGGGCAGCGGAAAAATTTCTTGCAAACGTTAAGCGTTCGAAACAATCGTCGATCCATCTGATGCAGTTCGCCTTGGGCGAGAAAGAAGGTACTTGCACCTTTGTTCTTAGCGATGTGCTCGGTTGGTCGAGCCGTTTTCCAAACGAACTTGCCAAGAATGCGGTGCATAAGGTTGTGGAAGTCCCCATGCATTCTCTCGATGCAATCATTGAGCGGAAAGAGTTGGATGTAAATTTCGAAAAACTGTCATTCATTAAAATGGACGTTGAAGGCTCGGAGCCGTTCGTCATAAAGGGCATGCGAAAGCTGTTAGCGACCGCCAGGCCAATTGTGTTCCTGGAAGTTAATTATGATTCCCTGGCGGCTGCGGGTTCGAGCGCGGAGGAGGTTCAGGAACTCCTGCAAGATTTGGGTTACAATCTTTATCACCCGAGCATCGATCGCTATTTTCGCAAGGTGTCTCTTGAGCCGTGCAATAATCTGAGTGGATTGCGTCCGACCAACTCTCACTTTACAAATGTTGTGGCTGTACACCGGGCGGTTTTGGGACCAACCAACAAAATATCTCGCCTGATTACGCAACGTAATTAAGCGTTTCTTCTCGCCCTTACCTGGCATTGCGACCCAACTGCACCTTGGCATCGTTCTTGCAATAGAGACCGGTACGAGCCCTACCCGCCCAGTGGCAGGGTCTATGACGTGAGGTGTCCCCCTCGTGTCGTTGCAAACGATAGAAAGTAAGGTAGTTATATCGTGCAATCGAGCTCGCTTGATTAGCCCGAAGTTTGGAAAGAACCAGCCAGAGGCATGTCCCAGCGATTTTCCACAAATCGCCCAGTAAATGCCCTCGGTATTCTTGGAATCGCTGCATAGGAGAGCTACGAACCATGACGTCGCGTAAATGCCTATCCTTGGTGGCCGTAGCTCTTTTGGTATTCGCACAGGGATGTGCCACATTAGGGGGCGGCGGCACTCCGAAAGCGGGCCCAAATCCGGTTATCGCAACCCCTTCACCCTTGGTCGGGACCAGTAGTACGGCTGCGGCCGTTGCGTGGCTTCCTTCGTGGCTATACCGTAGTGCGGTAACGGTGGCGAATCCTGGTGGGACGATACTGGCTAACTATCAGGTTCATGTGGTGTTGGGTGCTTCGTTTGATTTCACCAAGACTCAGGCGAATGGCGCGGACATTCGTTTCACCGCGAGTGATGGTGTAACGGCACTTCCCTTCTGGATTGAGAGCTGGGATGCTACGGCCGCTAGCGCCAGCCTGTGGGTCAAAGTGCCTACGATCGACGCTGTGAATGGCGCCACGCTGTACATGTACTACGGAAATTCCACGGCTGTGAGCGCTTCCAGCGGTAGCTCCACGTTTGATTTCTTTGACGACTTCAGTTCGGGTTCGATTGACACCACCAAGTGGACCTCCAGCGGTGGAACCTGGACGGTGGTGAGCGCCGCAAGACTAAGACCAAGAGCCGCCGGTCTTGCCAGCACGATGGCGCAAGGTTCTACGGTTCGGCCACCCAATCAGATTCTTTACAGCTCGACCTACAGTGCTGGCGATTACATCTTCGAAGTTAACGGCCTGCAACAGAGTGGACGCCACTGGGGTATCGGCACTAGAGTGAACGGGCCATTGAATTTCTATTCCGCCAACCTATATGCCGACCTGGGTACCACCAACAATCTGTATGGATATAAGTGGTTGAACAACGACGGGACTGGGATGGCCACCCGCTTAGGAGCCACCGCTGTAGGCACCATTAATCTCAACACCTGGTACAAACTGCGCATGGCGGTGCATGGATCTTCCATCGATGTGTATCTCAACGATGTGCTTAAGCTTCAGGCCACCGACACCCAATGGGCCACCGGAGGAGTAGCGCTGTTTGGCGGCGAGAACATGGTTGCCAACTTTGCTGCGGTTCGTACCCGGCAATATGCCGCAGTGGAGCCAACTGTTAGTGTCGGGCCTTTGACCACTTCAAGCGGCACTGCGGTTGTTGCCTCACTGGCCTTGAATCCGGCGAGTGTAGTCGGCGGAAATAGTTCTCAAGGCACAGTTACGCTGAGCGGACCTGCTCCAAGCGGCGGAGCAGTTATTAGTCTGAGCAGCAGCGCTACGGCAGCGCAGGTACCGGCCAGTGTAACGGTGGCAGCGAGCGCCACGACGGCTACTTTCTCGATTACCACAAGCGCTGTTACTACACCGACGAATTCTACAATCACGGCCAGCTATAGCGGCACTTCTCAAACGGCTACTTTGACAGTTCTCCCTCCAATCAAAATCAGCTCATTGACGCTGAACCCAACCAGCGTAGTCGGTGGCACCAGTTCGCAAGGTACGGTCACTCTGACTTCGGCAGCTCCGAACGGCGGAATTTCCGTAAGCCTCAGCAGCGACAACACGGCTGCGCAGGTACCTGCCAGCGTAACGGTGGCAGCCAATGCCACGACCTCTACCTTTTCGATCACCACTACTGGTGTGACCACACAAACGACGGCCAATATCACTGCGTCCTATAACGGTTCGTCACAGATCGCGCCGTTAACGGTTGCTACCGCGTCTGCAACTTTCCGTAGTGCACTTACAGTGGCGAATCCTGGCGGGGGCACACTGACTGGCTATCAGGTTCATGTGGTGTTGGGAGCTTCGTTTGATTTCACCAAAGCTCAGGCGAATGGCGCGGATATTCGCTTCACCGCCAGTGATGGTGTTACGGGACTTCCCTTCTGGATTGAGAACTGGAATCCTGCAGCTTCCAGCGCCA
>Ga0209117_1000554_pt1 | contig 14951 bp, 16 predicted proteins | sample BlaSpr_A8_OM2_M2_FD_187978 | JGI IMG/M metagenome (GOLD analysis project Ga0209117, IMG submission 187978) | Forest soil microbial communities from Thunder Bay, Ontario, Canada - Black Spruce, Ontario site 2_A8_OM2_M2 (SPAdes) (version 2) | ecosystem: Environmental > Terrestrial > Soil > Boreal...
TCGTCGACGCGGGAGGCGATCGCGTCCGAGATCAGCGCGATATCGTGGCGCAGGTCGATCTGCACGCCGGAGATGGCGCTGCGAACCTGCTCGGCCTGTCCGACCAGATTGTCGCGCTGATGGGCGATATCCTGCAGCAGAGCGCGGATTCGCACCTCGTTGTCGCTGTAGGCGCGCTCGAGCGCCGAGACTTCATTGGCAACCAGGGTTTCGAGTTCGCCGGCGCGGGCGATGGCGCGTTCGACGCCGTCGCCCATGGCCGCGACTTCGCGGCGGATCGCCTGACCGACGGTTACCATCGAGTCGCTTGCCGCGCCCTCAGGCTCCGAAAAGCGGATCGCCACCTGCGCCATCGACTGCGCAATCATGCGCAATTCCTGGCCGCGCCAGGAAAGGCTCGCCAGGAAATAAAACAGCAACACCGGCGCAAAGAACAATGCCGCAAGACCGGCCAGCACCAAGGTGCCGCCGCTGCCCTGGCCAATGGCAGCCTGCAGCGATGGGAGGAAGCTTATGGTCAGCAGCGCGGCGCCGAGAATCCAGACCCCGGCAAAAAGCGTGGCGAGCGTATAAACGTTGCGGGCGGGCCGGCCCTTCTGAATGGCCTGCAGAATCTGCCCGATGGTTTCGCGGTCGTCATTGGCGGCGCGGCGACTCGGGCGCGGCTCCTCGATCGGTTCAAAGATCGGCCGGTCGGCGCTCGGACGGGTGTCGAACGGATTCTCGTCGTAAGGCGATGTCGAAGATGAATTTGTCGGCGTCACATCGCTGCGGACTGAACCCCGCTCGTTGTCAGCCGCAGGCACGTCGCTGATGTTCAAGGCTTCCTGAATGGCAGAAAGCGCGACTTCAGTAGGGTCTTTGACCTTTTTGGGATTGTTCGCCATGTTCAGTCTGTGCCCTCGTTTTACATTTTTACGCATCCCGGAGAGTCTTGCGCAAACGCCCCTCGCAAGCTCGAAACCGGTGTCACGCCCAGCGCGGTGTGAAAGCGCGGCCGGAGGTCGGCTTGTCCGCTACATCCGGAAACATCCTATTGGCTAGGCGATGCGAATGAAATGGCTGCGATTAATACAATCTTAATCATCGTTAACAGCACGTCGCGGTAAGGTCTTACAAATCCACAAAATTCTCGACCGCGTTAGCCAATTGGGACAACTTTTCGCCAAAAACAAGGCGAACTTGCGGCAGATACCCAAAACGTTCTCTTAACCATTTCTATGTTTGGCTGACGAAAACTTCGCTGCCGGACCGGTTGAGCGGGGAGAACTGGGTTATCGTCATGCCGCTTCCTCTGCAACGGATAGACTGGATGCCATCGCCGCCGCTCGCTCCCGATGACGGTCCGATCGATATCGAACATCTCCAGCGCATGACGCTGGGCGATGCCAGCCTCGAGCGCGAAGTGCTGGCGATGTTTTCCGCCCAGGCGGTCAGCCTGATCGCCACTCTCGTCGCCTTGCCCGCTGACGCCGGCGCGCTCGCGCATACGCTGAAGGGTTCGGCGCGCGCGATCGGCGCATTTGGCGTGGCCGATGCCGCCGAAACTCTGGAAGCCGCAATCCTGCGCGGCGGCGATCCGACCGAGGCGCTCGCCGAGCTCCATGAGGCGATCGCGCGGGCCCGCATGGCTGTTGACGCGATCCTGCGCCGGTCCTGATCCCCGACGGTCAAAGCGCGCCTTGCAAAACAGCGCCACAGGTTTTCGCCCCGACCGCTAGCGCCGGGCGGATCGACCCGTTATAGGACTGCCCGGACCTCTCTTATCCGGCAGCACGAGCAAACATGGCCAAAATTCACTTTGTCGACCATAGCGGCGAAACCCGCATTATTGATGTCGAGAACGGCGCGACCGTGATGGAAGCGGCGATCCGCAACGCCGTTCCGGGCATCGAAGCCGAATGCGGCGGGGCCTGCGCCTGCGCGACGTGCCACGTCTATGTCGATGAGGCCTGGCGCGAGAAGGTCGGCGCGCCGACCCCGATGGAAGAGGACATGCTGGATTTCGGCTTCGACGTGCGGCCCAATTCGCGGCTGTCGTGCCAGATCAAGGTGAGTGATGACCTCGACGGTCTCGTGGTATCGACGCCGGAACGGCAGGCCTGAACAAAACTCGTCCGTTACGCCCCGTCTGCTCCGCGACGCAACCAGCGCTGAAAATTCGCGATGATCTGTTCGGTGAGCGGTGTCGGTTTACGGGTGCTCTCCTCGATCAGCACCGTCACCGATTGCGCCGATGCCACGCATTTGCCCTCCGAGAACACCACCTGATCGAACGTCACGGACGTTCGACCGAACCTGGCGACGCCGAGCCCCATTTCGATCATGCCCGGCCAGCGCAGTTCGGCGCGGAAATGAATGTCGAGCCGCACCATGATCCAGGCCAGGCCCGCGGGCATCAGTCCGACACTGCGGTCTTTCATCAGCGTGACGCGGCCGGTTTCGAAATAGGTCGCATACACCGCGTTGTTGACGTGCTGATTGGGGTCGAGATCGGCAAAGCGCACATTGTCCGTCAGCCGATAGGGAAAATCTTCCAGGCGCGGCGTTGAATCCAGACGGGCAGGTGCGTTCACGGGACGATCTCCGAAAGTTTCATGCCCTTACAGCCCAGTTGTCGAACTGCGGCAAGGGGTTGCGGCGGTCGCAGGCGCCAAATTATGGCTTTCCTCGCTCCGCCGCGTTGGCTAGACAGACGCAGCCCGGGTCTGCCGGCATGGTTCAACCGAAAAGAAGCGACATGAGCGAAGCGATCAAAACCGATGTGCTGATTATTGGCGCGGGCCCGTGTGGACTGTTTGCCGTCTTCGAACTGGGCCTGCTCGATATGAAGGCGCATCTTGTCGACATTCTCGACAAGATTGGCGGCCAGTGCGCCGAGCTCTATCCGGAAAAACCGATCTACGACATTCCGGGCATCCCGTTCGTCACCGGGCAGGGCCTGACCGATGCGCTGATGGAGCAGATCAAGCCCTTCAAACCGACCTTCCATCTCAACGAGATGGTGGAGAAGATCGAGAAAATCGGCAATCCCGGCTTTCGCGTCACCACCGATGCCGGTCAGGTGTTCGAGTGCAAGGTGGTCGTCATCTCCGCCGGCGGCGGGTCATTCCAGCCGAAACGCCCGCCGGTGCCGGGGATCGAAGCCTATGAAGGCAGCTCGGTGTTTTACTCCGTGCGCAAGATGGAGCAGTTCCGGAATAAGGATTTGCTGATCGTCGGCGGCGGCGACTCGGCGCTCGACTGGACGCTCAATCTGCACCCCATTGCCAAGCGCGTGACGCTGTTGCACCGGCGTGACGATTTCCGCGCAGCACCGCACAGCGTCGAACAGATGCGCGCGCTGGTGGCTTCCGGGAAAATGGATTTGAAGATCGGTCAGGTCACGGAGCTTGAAGGCGAGGGCGGTGTGTTGTCCGGCGCCACGGTCAAAGGCAACGACAACGCCATCTCAAAGGTCACGTGCGATACCCTGCTGCCGTTCTTCGGCCTGACCATGAAGTTGGGGCCGGTGGCGAACTGGGGCATCGCGCTTGAGCACAATCTGGTTCCGGTCGAGACCTCGGCCTTTGAAACCAGCGTGCCCGGAATTTTTGCGATCGGCGATATCAACACCTATCCCGGCAAGCTGAAGCTCATCCTGTGCGGCTTCCACGAAGGTGCGCTGATGGCCCAGAAGGCGCACCGTTATGTCTATCCGGACAAACGGCTGGTGTTCCAGTACACGACGTCGTCCTCGAGCCTGCAGAAGAAGCTCGGAGTCAACTGACCCGATCGGGAAATGCCGCTCAAAAAAGCTGCAGCCTGCGCGTGGCAAGCTTTTTTCTTGCGTCAAATTTGTGGCAGTGTCCGGCCGCTTCCCGAAGACCGCTCGATATCCGAATGCGGCACTGGAACCATCCGCGAAATGGCCGTAGTCTTCTGTCATCAGTCATCGTTTGATGGGCTGGCCAGGTGATGACGATGTGGACCGCTATATCCAGACTTCGACCGGCGCTGTCGATCATGACAGGCCTCGTCATGTTGCTTGCCGTCACGCTTCCGGGGACGGCCGCTGAGCCGTCGGCCGCGGGGCTGTGGCAGAAGATCGAGGAAGGCAAGCCCGTGGTGTGGGTTCTCGTGATCGATCACGACGGCATCTTCGAAGGCGTGATCGCCAAGACGTTTCCGCCCCCGAGTGAAGCTCCCAATCTGGCTTGCACGAAATGCACCGACGACCGCAAGAACGCGCCGGTGCTCGGAATTTCCTTTATCAGGGATATGAAGCGCGACGGACTGTCGTATGCGGATGGCAACGTTCTCGATCCGCGCGACGGCAAGGTTTATAAAGCCAAGATGACCGTCAGCCCTGACGGTCAGTCGCTGACGATGCGCGGCTATTGGGGGATTTCGCTGCTCGGCAAGGATGAGACCTGGTTCCGATTGCCGGATACGGCGACGGCCTCGCTCGATCCCGCCATCGTGGCAAAATACCTGCCGGCGCAGGCCGCGGCCCAAGCCGCGGCGAACAAGCCCCCGGTCGCAATGGTCAAGCCGCCCGTTGCCGCGAAGAAAAGCGCGCCCCCGCCGCAACTGCCGAAGTAATCTGCCGCCAGCAGGCTGTGTTGGTTGCCCGGTTACGAACCCACCATGGCGTCAACGTATGCCGGACGAAGGCACCAGCGGCGCTGCAGGCTTCTGAATTACCTCCGGCACAAGGACATTGAGTTGAAGCACCGACGCCACCGCGGGCAGGGCCGCGTCCGCCATCGCGGCGTGACCTTCGGCCGACGGGTGGACCGCGCCGCCATACACGGCCGAAAGAATCCCCCAGGTCGCGTCATGGATATCGGCGGGCTGACTGGAAGACGGTAACCCCTGCGGATAGGTCATCGCCGCGAAGTAACTGTCGTTGGCATCGCGGATCCAGCGCGCGCGCGGAAGATAGGCGCGATATTCCCCGGCGCTGCGGCCGCACAGCATCGGCTGGCTCGCTGCGCTGACGATGTCCGGATTGAAGCTTTCGCCCCTGGCTGAAAAACACTCTTGGTCGAACTCCGGATCGTTTTGCGCGCGCGCGCAGAATCCGTGATCTGCGAATGCCGGCTGATGGGCATCGACGAAGGTCATGCGATCGCCGCCGGGATCGCGGCAGAGCACGCCCGACTGGCATAACGCGAGGGCCTTCAACTGCGGAAGGAACTCCCTCTCGACATAGCTGGACACGCTGGCGAGCCGTTGCGGCTGCGCATTGAACGACGGATGAATATCGAAGCCGGCACGCCCGCCGGGGCAAGGCGCGCCGCCGCCGGCGAGCGTCGGGTTGGCATAGGACACGTACACAACGTGCGACATGTCGCCGACCAAAGGCTTCAGCGTCTCTCGCAGTTTCGCAAAACTTTGCGGCAGGTCCCGCGCCAGCGCGGCGCGGGAATCATCTACCGATCCCATCACGCTGGTGCGCCTGAACAGCACCCGCTCGGTGGGGGTGTCCACGATCACATCGGCGACCAGTCCGGAAAAATTGATGTCATTGGCGCCGATCGACAGCAGGATCAGATCGAGCGTGCGGTCGGGCTGACGCTTCTTCGCAGCGGTGACCGCGTCGCGCAATTCGGCCAGTTGCGCGGGGACCGCGCCCTGGCAGTTACCGGCGGATTTCGTCGGCGGGCATTCGCGCGCGCGTTGCGTGCCGAACAGCCCGTCAGGGATGGTGGCGCCGGTGCAGGCGAGCGGCAGATAGGTTACGGCGATGTGCGGATATTGTACCGCGAGCGCCAGCGCGGTGCGGGTCTGATAGCTGTATAGCGAGCGGTGGCAGGCGGAATTGAACCATAGCGCGCTGTGGCGTTGCCATACCTGCAGCGTATCAGGGGCTTCACAGGCCCGTCCGCCTTTATAGCCGGCGCGGCTCGGACGGTAGTATTGGGCGCCCGCCGTACCGAGATAGGAACGGAAGCAAAAACCTTCGTCCGACAACGCGATCGCGCGGTCCGGATTGCCTTCACCGGAAGCGATGCTATCGCCGAGACCGGCGATGAAAATATCGCGCACCATGATTTCGGTAGTGACACGCTGCGGCGCTTCGGGCCCGCTGGAGACCTCGACGGTGGCGACGGTGGGGCGGCCATAGCGCGCCCGCAAGTTGATCGGCTCGGCGCAGTCGAAGGTGGACTGCTGTGGACCTTCGCCATCGTCGAACAACCAGGCGCAGGTCGCGCCAACCGGAATTGGGCCGGTCAGCCGAACCGTGATCGGGTGATCCACCGGCGTCAGGTAGCTTTCCCTGACGCTATCGCGGATGCAAGGCTCGCTGACCCGGCCGGAGAGATCGATACAGAGCCGGTTCACCGTATTGCGCGCCCAGCCGCGTCCGTCGCTCTGCAGCTCCAGCGCTTGTTCCGAGGCGAGAATGCTGCGGCCTCGCGCGCTGTCGGTATGGAGCAGGAAATCGCGTTCTTCGCGGAACAGCCGGAAGCGGTTGCGGACCTCCCACGAAATCTGCAGCGGGGCATCAGGAGAGGTCTGTGCCGCGGCCCACTGCGCCGGGAGTGCCGTCAGCGCTGCCATGAGTAGCGCGCATGAAATTATCGAACGGAGGTGAATTCGGACCATGACGCGTTTGACGTTACTGTTGGGGCGGAAATGAGATGCCCCAAAAATCCCGGTAGTCCAGACGCAGCGGTCGCTAGCCTCGCGACTGCCGCTTCTTCACCCGCTCCAGCGACGGCTGGTTCTTCACCGGCTGCGGCACGGCGGAGGAGGAGGAGGCGTGGCAAGTCTCGCTCAGCCTGCGGCGTTCCTGCCAGGGCACCACCACGTTGAGCCAGAGCTCGCGTGCTCCCATGATGGAGATTGCGGTCCCAAACGGGATCAGGAAGTACAGGATCCGAAACACCACCAGCGTCGCCAGCAACTGTTCCCTGCCAAATTCAGGCAGCGCGACCAGCATCGCGGCGTCGAACACGCCGATTGAGCCCGGCGCATGACTGGCGAATCCGAGCAGGGTCGCCAGAATGAATACCACCGCCAGCGAAACAAAATCGATGCCCGGATTCGTTGGCATCAAAAGATACATCGCCATCGCGCAGAAGCCGAGATCGACCACGCCGATCAGGATTTGCAGCAGCGTCAGCCGCGCCGAAGGCAACACCACTTTCCAGCCGTTCTGGCCGAGTTCGCGGCGATTCTTGCCCATCACGAGCCAGATGAAATAGCTCGCAATGCCGGCGAGACAGCCGAGCGCGATCAGCCGGTTCATGGCCGGCGGCAGCAGGTCCATCGCGGATGCGGCCCACGGGTGCCAGGCCATTCCGATGCCGAGCACGAAAGTGTTGCCGAGCCAGAATGTCAGCCCGGAGAGGAAACAGATTTTAGCGACGTCGATGGCGTTCAGTCCGTAGTCGGAATAGATCCGGAAACGGATCGCGCCGCCGGTAAAGACGGTGGCGCCGATATTGTGGCCGATCGAATAGCTGGCGAAGCTCGACAGCGCCGCGATGCGGTAGGGCACGTTTTTCTTGCCGATGGTCCGCAGCGCGAAGAAGTCATAAAACGTCAGCGTGCAGAATGCGCCGACCACGCACATCGCAGCGAGCGCGATGTGGTGAGGCGGCAATTCCCTCAGCGCTGTCAGGATCACGCCGGTATCGACGCCCTTGAGGGTGCGCACCAGCGTCTTGACCGCAAAGCCGATGATAAGCAGGCTCGCCGCGATCCCGAGCCGTTTCCAGCCTATCCATCTCTTGAAGCCACGCCCCAGCGTGGTCAGCAGTCCGTGCATTCATCCTCCCGGCAGGGCGGCAACAGGTTAGCAGCCTCGAAGCGATTGATGGACACGCGGCGGCCGATCGCTCCCACATTCGAAGACCCATAAGGCAAAAACGTCTCGTTGTGCAGTCCTTGACAACGCATGCTTCAGCCCTGGATCGGTGCGGCTGTCACATGCCTTACATATGGCGTAACGTGGCAGATTCGAGTCTCCCGGTCGGTTTGGTCTCGGCCGAGCGCCGTTCCCTCTGTTTCCGATGTTCCGGTGTTCCATCAGGGCGTTTTCGCAGCTCACAGGAACAACCCCTCAATCCGTTGGTTAGCGGTCTTATCAGCAATCGAACATATCGGCGTTTCGGCCTTGACTGGCCGCGCCGAAGTGTTCCCTAAACAAAAAGGCTACGCCCTATGGGACTCTTCACCAAAGACATCAAGACCATGAACGACCTGTTCGTGCACCAGTTGCAGGACATCTATTATGCCGAGAAGCAGCTCGTGAAGGCGCTTCCGAAAATGGCCGAGAAGGCGACAGACAAGCAGCTCAAGCAGGGCTTTTTGACCCATCTCGATGAAACCAAAACCCACGTTCAGCGCCTCGAACAGGTGTTCCAGATGCTGGGCGCCGAGGTGAAGGCGGTTGACTGCCCGGCGATCGACGGCATCATCAAGGAAGCCGACGAGGTTGCCGGCGAGGTCGCGGACAAATCGGTGCTGGATGCGGCCTTGATCAACGCAGCGCAAGCTGCCGAGCATTACGAGATCGCGCGCTACGGCAGCCTGATAGCGTGGGCAAAGCAGCTCGGCCGCAACGACGTTGCCACCGTCTTGCAGAAGACGCTCGATGAGGAAAAGGCGACCGACAAGAAGCTGACCACGCTGGCGGAGAGCAAGGTCAATCTTCGCGCCGCGAGCTGATCTCCTGACGAACGATGATTGAGACAAAACGTCGCGCGGAAGCATCCGCGCGGCGTTTTGCGTTACGGCGCCGCGATCTCCGCGCGACTTCAAGCCCTGCGCAGGGCGAAATGCGCGCCGCAAAACGCCATCACGGCGCCGAGGCACAGCGCCGCCAGACCCGCGAGCACGCCCGATATCGTCGGGATCGGACTGGGCGCGGAGGCCGCCTGGCCCGCGCCCGCCAGCACCAGCACGCCGACCGCGATCAGGAATTGCCGCATCCGCTGTGGGATTTGCCCCGACACCGCGCTGTCCATCAGCGTTGCGGTGAAATAGCCCCCGCAGAAACCGACCGTCGCGATCAGCCACCACGCAACGGCTGCGCCCGCGGGCATGAATTCGCGGATATCGGATCGCCACAGGCCGCCGAGATCGAGCCCGTAGCGCGCCCCCAGCATATGCACGGCGAGCGCCAACAGCACGCCCGAAATCATGGCGCCGGCGAGGATCAGGCGGCGCGGAAAATAGGTCGTCTCGGCCATGGTCCGCTTGTAAGATAAAGCCGGCTGGCCGCGCAAGCCGACACGACGAATTCAATCGATGTTTCCAAGGCGGGGTTTGAGCCATGGCTTTCGGACTTCTTGCGTTGATCGCCGCGGCGATCTTCACCGGCGCAGCGCTCTACGTGAATATCGTCGAGCAACCGGCGCGGCTGTTGCTGGACGATCGCGCGCTGCTCACCGAATGGAAACCTTCCTACAAGCGCGGCGCCGCGATGCAGGCACCGCTCGCACTGCTCTGTTGCCTGCTTGGACTGGTCGCGTGGCGGCAGATCTCACATCCCGGCTTTTTGATCGGCGCTATTGCGATACTCGCGCCGTGGCCATGGACGCTGATCGGGATCAAGCCCACCAACGATGCGCTGCTGGCGACGGAGCCCGATCAAGCGGGGCCACAAACGCGAGCGCTTGTCGTCAAATGGGGTACGCTCCACGGCGTGCGCACCGCTTTGGGCGCGCTGGCAACGCTTGCTTTCCTGTGGGCATGTATGCCGCGCTAGGCGCGGCGCTGGAATCCGGAAATGCCCGCGTCGATTCCCGCGAGAATGGCAGATTACCGATGACAACTGGTCTGGCGAACGAGGCAGCGCCCGCCACCCGTTACGCCTATAAGGCGTCGTTGATCGGCGCGGCGCATCAGTTCGAACTCACGGGCGATGGATTGTCGTGGCGCATTGCCGGTAAATCCGGAGTGTGGCCTTACGCCGGGATTTCGGCGATGCGGTTATCGTACCGGCCGGTGTCGATGCAGTCGCGCCGGTTTCGCGCCGACATCGAAAATGCCGACGGTGGGCGCATCGTCATTCTTTCCACCACCTGGCAGACCGCCGCCCTGATGGCGCCGCAGGACCGGGATTACCGCGTCTTCATCGCGCGGTTGCATGAGCGCATGGCGAAGGCCGGGAGCAAGGCCGCGCTGATCGGCGGCCTCAGGCCGCGCGTCTATGCCGCCGCGATCGTATTGCTGACGCTGCTCGCGATTGCAATGGCAGGACTTTTCGTGCGTGCCATCGCCACCGGCGAATGGGCGGGTGCACTGTTCCTCGTCGGCTTCGCCGCATTGTTTGCCTGGCAGATTGGCGGCTTTTTGGCGCGTAACAGGCCGAAGCTCTACAGCTTCCATCATTTACCGGAGGCGTTGCTGCCGTGATGCAGGCCGCGAGCGGTTATCGCTGACGCTCATTTCGCGCCGCGCTACTCGGTCGAGCCGATCGTTGCCGCCATCAGCGGCCCCGGGGGATTCCATGAGGTGGCGGGATTTCCGGGGGATGCGGTTCTGGCCTGGCGCCAACGCTCGATCGGTCGTTCGACGAAGATCACCAAAGCGGCGGCTGCCGCCACGGAGGCAATCGCCGGACCAATTCCTGGAAACTCCGGCCAGGGCGCCGGTAAATAGTCAAGAACGAAAGACGTTACCGGCCAGTGAGCCAGATACAACGGAAATGACATGTCGGCGAGGAAGCGGTCGACCTTCCATGATCGGGTCAAGGCAAAGACATAGGGTATGAAGGCCGCGAAGATGAATAGATAAACGAAAGAGCTGTGCGAGAGGCCCAACAGCTCGTATCCCAGGATCGAACCAACAGCGAGGGTGAATATCAAATACAACAGCGGCGGACTGGGCCGCCAAGCCAGCATTTTTGAGACCTTATAAGCGGCTATGCCCAAAACAAAGAGTCCGATTTCGAACGGAAAAAACCGGTAGTTCCAAGGATCAACATCGTGCCCCATGGCGTACCAGGAAAACCGTGCGACGAACGATAGGGCAATAATCGCGAAGATCGTCCGCAATCGCCGGTTCACCAGAAACGGCGCCAGCAGATAAAACGTCAGTTCAAGATCCAGGGTCCACGCAGGGCTAAGCGTCAGCGTTCGCCATACCGGATATGGCGAGGCGGTGTAATCCATCGTGTAATAAAAGTGCGAGCCGTCAAATCCCAACCAATAGGCCTGCGCCGACCCAAAAATGTAAAGGTTGGTGAAAATCGCGTAGATCGTCAGTTTGTGTGGAGGCTCTACGAAATAGGTGGGCCATTCTTTGGTGAGCAGTTTGGCGGCAATCGCCACAGCGACGGAAATCGCGAGCACCGCCCAGTAGATCAAGTAAATTCGGGCAGCGCGATTGGTGTAAAACAGGAAGAGACCGTTCGGCTGGCTTTTGTATTTGCCGTCCCACACAAGAGCGATCAAAAATCCCGAAATGATGTAAAAGGCTTGCACCGCAAGCAGGCCGCCGAGCGGGACATGAAATGGGATTTTGCCGACATGCGCGCCGACCACGACTAGTGCCAGCAGAAAGCGAATGGCTCCCACTCCGAATCTCCCTGTCCCGCTTCTTTCCCCGTTCGCAGCCTGGAGCCAACCGGTTTCCCTATTAGCTGCCGAGCTCAAAAACCGCAATCAAATGTGACTTCGCGAAGTGGCCGACGCACGGCAAGGATTATCGCGGGGTGGCCCGCGATCCAGACGCAATCACGCGACCGCCAGGGCACCCCATGTAACCCCAAAACCCCGGCCATCGTCGGATTGATCGGACATGCTGCGGGGCTTGGCCAAACGCGCAGGGTTGCGCCGCTCGCGCAGCCTGTTGATTCGGGAAACCGGCTGACCGAATGCGGCTCTCAAGATACGCATCGCAAACCGGGCAAGCCGTGCTGCCAGGCGCAGCATGTGCTGAAAATGCTCCCTTCCAGGAGCGAGCCGAACAATCAAAACGAACTCAAGATACATCAGAGTGTCGCCCGCAAACAGGAACGCCAGATCAATCGGAGCTGTTTGAGCAAAGGCCATCACCAGAAACGCGATTGCGACAAATTCCACAACGCGGCGGACCGTCAGCCGGCTGAGAAAATCGGCGAACTGCACGACCAATACCGCCCACAGCGCGTCACCGAAGGCCAACGGGATTTCGTAACTCCACTTTCGCCACCAATTTTTCAAGTGTCACCTTTGCCGTTCGATCCGCGCAAATCACTCTTTTGTTCGGGCATGATCTTTTCCCGAAAACCGGTTTCTACTCTTCGGGATCATGCCCTAGTGCCGTACCACCAGCACCGAGCATTTGGCGTAGCGCACGACATGGCCGGCGTTGGAGCCGAGAAAATAGGTCCGCATCGCCGGCCGGTGCGATGTCATGACGATCAGGTCGGCATGGACCGCCGCGGCTTCTTCGAGGATCTCGTGATAGATGCCGCCCTGCCGCACCACGCTGGAGATGCGCGGCGCATCGATGCCGGATTCGCGCGCCACGATGGCGAGCGCCTCCTCGGAGGCCTGGCGCTGCTGGGTATCGAAATCAGCGGGCACATATTCCGCCAGCATCACCGGCGTCATCGGCAACACGTTCAGCAGGCGCACCATACCGCTCCAGGTCTGCGACAGTGTCGCCGCCGTCGCGATCGCGGGTTTCGCCAGATCGGTATCGGAAAGATCGATCGGGACCAGAATGGATTTGAACATCTGCGCCTCCGTGTCCGTGATCAGCCTAGCATAATTTGACGGCCTGGCGACGCGGGCAGGCGCGAGTGCGTGCCTCAATCGCCTGAAGTTTGCTTCAGCAGCTTCGGGCTGACGAACAGTACCAGCCGTCCGCGACGGAATGCCACATCGCCCCAGTCGTCGACGGCAAAGTCGAATACGGCAAGACCCGATGTCGGCAGATTATCGGCGAGCGCCTTGCGTCCGGCGTTGTCGCCGCTGCCGGCGAGCGCCAGCGCCAGTTCATGCATTCCGGGATTGTGCCCGACCAGCATCAGCCGCTGCGGATCGACTTCCGATGCTGCCCGGATGATTTGCAGGAGATGCGACGGGTCGGCGCCATAGAGTTCCGGCAAAATCTCAACTTGTGGCTCCGGAGCCAACTCCTTCATCGCCTCCCAGGCAATTTCCCAGGTCTGATGTGCCCGGATGGCGTGCGAAACCAGTACCAGATCGGGAAAGAAAGGCGGATGCCGGCCGATCCAGCCGCCGATCTCCGCGGCGTCGTGGCGGCCACGCTTGTCGAGCCGGCGGTCCTGATCGCGGCCTGAGGGCGCGTCGTTCTCGGTCTTGGCGTGACGCAGCAGCATCAAACGGCGCATGGCGCAATCTCGACTCGTTTCAAGTCTGCGGATTAATGTACAAGCCGGCTTTCAGTACAAGGTGACAAGCACGAGATCGGTCCGTAAGAAAACGATATGAGCGAGCCTTCTACAAGCATGACCAACGGACCTGACGCCGCGGCGATAACGGAGCGCTCGCGGCTTTCGTTCGATCTGGATGTCGACATCGCCATCGTCGGTGCGGGGCTTGCCGGCCTCACGGTGGCGCTGGAGGCGGCGCGGCTGGGCGCCAGCGTCGCCGTCCTTGAAGGCCGGCACGTCGGCTGGAACGCATCCGGCCATCAACTCGGCACGGTCATGCCGGGCTACGGTCTTCCGATCTCCGATTTGATCGCGCGCATCGGCTTCGAAGATACCCGCGAACTGTGGTCGCTGTCGAAGGAAGGCGCCGAATACGTCCGGGCCAACGCGACAGAGGCATTGATGCCGGGCATTGCGCTCAGCGAGGGCGCCCTTGAAGTGTCCAACGTCGAGGCCGGCGATCAGTTGATCGCCCGGCTGCAAATGCTCGGCGAGGATTTTGAGACGGAGGTGGAAGGCTGGCAGGTCGATCGCGTGCGCGCCGAGCTCAAGACCGATCATTATTTCCACGGCGTGTATTATCCCAAGGCGTTTCAGATCGACGGCCGCAAATACGTTCATGGCCTTGCCGCGCTGGCGAGGCGGGCAGGGGCGCGGATCTTCGAGGACACGCCGGTCGTCAGCATCGATTCATCGGGCATTCGCAAGCGCATCGTCACGCCGTCGGCGCGGTTGCGCGCGTCGCATATCGTGCTTGCCGGCAACATCCATCTCGGCGCGCCGTTGCGGCGGTTGTCGGAAACGCTGCTGCCGGTTTGGCGCTACGCCGCGGTTACCGCGCCGCTCGGCGAGCGGCTTGCCGACGCCATGACGTTTAAGGGCTCGGTGACCGACACCGACGGCATCGATCATTTCCGGGTTGTGGATGGCGACCGGTTGATGTGGGCGAGCCCCGAAACCACCTGGGCTGCGCGGCCGGAGCGTTTTGCGCCCGCCATTGCACGCAGGATCCGCACGATTTTTCCGCGGCTCGGACGGGTCGAGATATCGGAGACCTGGGGCGGCGCTGTCGGACAGACCGTGCACGGCATGCCGCAGATCGGCCAGTTGCGCCGCGGGTTGTGGGTCACAAGCGGTTTTGGCCGCCAGGGTTTGAACACGTCGGCGATCGCCGGGCAGCTGATCGCACGCAGTATTTTGTGGGGCGACGAGCGCTGGCGGCTGTTCTCGCCGTTCGAACTGGTCTGGGCGGGTGGCTCGACCGGCCGGGTCGCCGGATATGTCATCGGGATGTGGGGGCGGGGAAGCTCCGCCGCTGCCGGCGCGTTGGCCCGCTACCGGGAGAGATCGCGGACCCAGGAGCGCATTCGTGAGGCGCGTCTGGCCGAGGCAAATCGCCAGGCCGGAACGAAACCGCCGCGGCGCCGCCCGCCGCCGGGGCGGCCGCGTCCCGAACGACCGCAACCCCCTGCCTCGGCAAGGTCAGGCGAAGGCGAGGGGGCGTGAATCGATTGCCCCCACCCTAACCCTCCCCCGCAAGCGCAGGGCTATCGCATATGGCTGAGCGTTGCCATGAGGAAGGCATCGTCCCAGCCAGCACGTTTGATTTTGCGCCGTATGGATG
>Ga0209117_1000555_pt1 | contig 14949 bp, 15 predicted proteins | sample BlaSpr_A8_OM2_M2_FD_187978 | JGI IMG/M metagenome (GOLD analysis project Ga0209117, IMG submission 187978) | Forest soil microbial communities from Thunder Bay, Ontario, Canada - Black Spruce, Ontario site 2_A8_OM2_M2 (SPAdes) (version 2) | ecosystem: Environmental > Terrestrial > Soil > Boreal...
CTCGCGCAGTCCCAGGAAGGTGAAATTGTCGGCGCACAGCCATTGCAGGAACTGGTTGGCTTCGGCGACCTCGTCGATCGGCAGCGGCGGCGGATTGGAGTTGAAGGTCTTGATCGCCTGTTCGACACGGGCGCGCATGGCCCGCCAGTCGGTGACGCAGGCGCGCACGTCATTGAGCGTCTTGGCAAGGCCGTCGATCAGCCTCTGGCGGTCGGCACCGGAGTCGAGACGGGCGATGTGGAAATGGATCAGGCTTTCGCGCTCGCCCTTTGCCCCCTCTGGCAGCGCTTCGCCGTAGAAACGCAGGAGCTTGCCTTGCTCGTCGCGCTCCACGGCAATGATCGGGTGGGCGACCAGTGTGACTTCGATGCCCTGCTCGGCGAGTTCCGCCATGGTCGAATCGAACAGGAAGGGCATGTTGTCGTTGAGAACTTCGAGCACGGAAATCTCGCGCCCGTCTGGCATCATCGGATTGATCACGCGGATATCGGCACTGCCCGTCGTGCGTCGCTGTACATGTTCCCAGGCCTGTTCCGCCAGAAAGGCCAGAGAAGTGGCATCGTAGTTGGCGAGGTCCTCGATAGTGGTGTGGTCGAACAGAAGCTCGGCAAAGGGCCGGGGTGTCTTGCCCGGTTGCATGCTTCCTGCTGCCTCGCGGATCAGGGTTGCCCGAGCCTTGTCGTCACGCCACGCCATAACGTCCTCCGTTTTTGGCCGCGCCGTCTGACCGCAGACGCTATTGTCTGCTTGATTTCGGAGTGCAACTCTTGGAGCACCAATTCGTAACCGAGCTTGATGGCGTCTGCGAAAACCTCAGCGTCGGAGCCTCCATGGCTCCTGATGACAATGCCGTTCAATCCCAGAAATACACCTCCATTGGGAGGTTTCAACTGTTCTTGAAGGTCAGCGGAAAATTAGCCGCATGACATTTTGAGACTTTTTGCAAGATTATCGACCCAAAGGCCGACTCTCGCGCGTCCCGCACTGCTCACGTCAGTGCGGACATGCGGCTCGGCGCGGTCAGGACCTCTTCGGACCTAGACGATAGTAGTTTCCGCGGCCGGGCAGCACGCACTAGCGTGCGACCAATTGATGCGCTCTTGGGCTTTTGCTCATCTGGAAAACCGCAAAGTCGGGAGTGTTTGCTCGGGCCGAACGTGGCGGACATTCGAGTTTAGTTCACGTGTTCTTCGTTGTTGCGGCGAAAACGGCCTCCTTGAAGGACAGGTACCGCTACTCGTTCCCCGTTTCCGAGTGCCTCTCTCGTTGGATCAGCCGTAAGAACGGCTTTGGAAACGGCGTCGCGACGGTGATATATTGAGATATGGCAGATGGTCAGGTCGTGCTGGTGACAACTGAACCATTAGGGGGCGGTTCGCCCGTCCGCTCGGTCTACTTCGTGGCCGAACAGGATCCGGAGATGGCCAAAGCAATTATCAGTGCAATGATGGCTCCGAATGAGAAGGTCGAAGCGTGGGGCCGGCTTCCAGAGGCAGCAGTCAAAGCTCTCGGATTGAAACGTGGCGACTTCACGCACGGCTGACTGGCATCGAGTGAAATTCCGAGACGACACAAACTGAAACCGGATTGAAACGTCGGCGGTCCCGCGCACCCAGAGGTCTTCGATCGGTTCCTAAACACTAGGTCGCAAGTTCGTGTTTTTCCGGATACCGACGCTCAGCCAGGTTCGCAGACCATGGTTGCGGTAACGCGCCTGTTCTAGCGAAGCTGGATTTTCAGCAGAATCGCACAAACCGGCAGCTCTTATGGTAACAGATCTCAATTCTTTCAGTGGTCTGGCCCAGACTACGAATCTGGGGGTCAGGAGTTCGAATCTCTTCGGGCGCGCCATTTGCAAATGTTGTTAGATACTTGAGCGATCGCGCTGTTACCGTAGCGTTACCATAAGGGCGTTACCATAAGCCATCGCTATTAGGATTGTGATGGGCAAGCGATGCTCCCCCACGCGCGCAAAATGCTCGTCGATGGCGAGATAGAGTTTCGTGCGAGGGCTAAATAGTCGGCGCGTGTTTTTGCGATTACGCCGCGACCCCGATGATAGACCTTAGCCAAAGCTCGAATGACTGCTAATGGCGCAAAGCGGACATTCGCCGGACCGCCGAGGTCTGCTAAGTGCCATGAACAGACCTGCCCTCATTCGATCACCTCGTCGGCCGTCGCGAGTAGCGATGTCGGAATTTTGAGACTGAGCGCGTTGGCGGTCTTGAGATTGATCACCAAATGGAAGCGCTCGGCCTGCTCAATCGGAGCTCCGCAGCTTTTGCCCCCTGCAAGAGCTTGGCAACATAAGTAGCGGATCGGCGAAGTAGGTCGGCGATGTCCGCACCGTAGGCGAGGAGCCCACCTTCTACCGCCTCTTCTCGCCAGCTATACACGGCCGGAATTCGATTTTGGGCGGCGAGTTCTATGATCCTACGGCGATTGGCGAACGTTACCGGGTCCGATAACACCACTAGTGCTTGAATGCCTTTTGCGGCCATTGTCGCGAATGCCGGACCAATGTCGTCAACCGACCGTTTCACTACCGGCACGATTTCGAGGTGTCGTTGTGCAGCGATATTGTCGAGTTCTGGTAGGAATTGCGCATGCAATGGATTGCCGGGGTCCATCAAAACCGCAAAACGAGATGCTTCGGGAACCGCTTCGGCTAATAGACTCAAGTTTTTGCTGACGCGGCCTGCGGTCAAGCCGGTAACGTTGCTGCCGGGACGGGCGAAACTGGCGGCGAGACCAACCGCCACCGGGTCGGCTGTAGCCGTCACAATCGGGATCGTGCTGGTTACCGACTTGGCAGCAAGTGCTTCGGGTGTGGTGGGCGCTACAATCAGGTCGACCCCTGTAGCGACGAACTCGGCCACAAACTTTGACAGTTGTGCTTGATCGTCTTTCCAGAACCGCCGCTCGACAAGGATGTTCCGACCTTCCACATACCCCTGCTCACGTAACCCCCGGTCAAATGCATCCAAGAGCGGCTGGGTTAGCGGGGGTGGAGCGGAGGCTAGGAAGCCGATACGCGGTAACTTCTTCAGCATTCGGTCGGGCTGCTGCGCGAGTATTTCGTCCGGCCAGGCGACTGCCGCGCCGCCAAGAAGCGTGATGAACTCGCGCCGCTTCATGCGCCCCCCGAGAGCACGACTTATGCAACGGCTGAGACTAGCACTTTGCGACCGGGCAGCGAGTGGGAAATGGAGCCCAATCGGGCCTGAGGGCTCAAGAACTGATGTCGAAGCACCGCGTTCTCAGCTTCAAGCCGCAACTTCGACTTGAATGGCGAGGCCAGGACGGCCAGAGCGAAACAGAGCAGCCCGATCATACCGCCAGCTTAGGCGATTCCATCACGTCATCAACTCGGATAAGGTTTTCGGTACACACAGCGGTTGTTTCGGCAACCACTCTCCGCTGCCAAGATCGTTTCTATTTTGCTGTCACTGTTTTGGGATCGAACGCCCACGGCGTCTTATCGAGCCGTTCTGCCACGCTCATATCGGTTTTCTTATCGAGCGGAGGCACAGCCGGGTAAATTTTTAATTCAGTCGCTTGTTTGCCAAGGCCAAAATAGCGGTCCCTTTCCGCTGGCGTGAAAGAAAGATGGATGTCAGCCAGGCTTTTTGCGGACCATTGCGGGTCGAAACCGGTCGCCTTCTCAACAATCTCCACGGACAACGCTTGCGCGGGAGCCGGCTCCCGAAACCACGCATTCGCTTTGTCATGGTTCGAAGCGGCGAAGAGTAGCGCTTCCTTATGAGCCTTCAGGAATTTTTCGACGGCGTCTGGATTTTTCGCCTTATAATCGTCCCGCATGACAACAACCATCGTGAGCTCTGTGCTTGAAGCGATAACCCGCGCCAGACCCTGGCTGGCAAAATTCTCCACCCAAGGGTCCCAGACAAATAGCGCGTCGATCCGTCCGGCCTTGAGCGCATCGGCGAGTTCGGCGAAGCCCATGTTCACGACCTGCACGTCGGTGCCCGCCTTCAGCTTTGCCTCTTCAAGCATGGCGAGCGCGGCAAGGTAGATCGAGCTTCCGGTGGGTCCGTATAGGGACTTTCCCTTGAGGTCTGCGAGGGTTTTGATGTCGCTCTTGGTCGATGCAATGATCGACCCGCGAAATTTGGATTGCCGCGCAATGATAGTCGTAGGTCCGCCCGCGGCGGCGAGCGAAACCGATGGCATGTCGCCGATGAAGCCGACATCGATCGCGCCGGAAATCAGCGCCTCGTTCACGGCCGGCCCAAAGCTGAACATCGTCATCTCAGCCTTGAGGCCGTTCTTGGCCAGAATATCGGTCTTGGCCAGCGTATGAGCGATCTGCGCTTCGACCGTCGTCGTCGGCTGCCAGCCTATCCTAATCGTCTTGAGCTCTTCGGCTACCGCAGCATTTCCAAGCGCCACGAAAGCGATAATTAAGGCGGTGATCATTCTCAATCGAAACGGCATCTGTTTTATCATGTCGGCTCCTTGATCATGCGGGTTGAACAATGTCTCCCGTCTCGGCGCGCCAGTCAGGCCGCAAAGACGTCCAGAGCTTGTCGACTAGATCGCGAAAGGGCGCTTCTGAACGCATCGCCGCGACGCGCGGGCGGGCGAGAGCAACTGGATAGATGTCTCGCACCCGGCCCGGCCGGCTGCTCATCACTACGATTCGATCACCGAGGAAAACGGCTTCGTCGATCGAGTGCGTGACGAACACGATCGTCTTTTTTGTCTCGGCAGAAATGCGCGCCACCTCTTCCTGAAGCAGGACGCGGGTCTGTGCATCCAGCGCTCCGAATGGCTCGTCCATCAGGAGCACCTCGGGATTGGGTGCGATTGCCCGGGCGATTGCGGCGCGCTGCTTCATGCCGCCGGATATTTCATGCGGATAGCGGGTCTCGAAGCCGGACAGCCTGACGATCGACAGCAACTCGCCAGCGACCGCGCGTCTTTCTCGTTGCGAGATGCCTTGTGCTTTCAAGCCGAATTCGACATTTTCCTGAACCGTCATCCAGGGAAAAAGCGCGTATTCCTGAAACACAACGGTGCGTCGTCTGTCGGGGCCGGCGACCACCGCCCCGTCATGAAGGATAACGCCCGAGCTCGGCTTCAGGAAGCCCGCCATCAAATTGAGCAGCGTCGACTTTCCACAGCCGCTGGGTCCGAGCAGAATCAGAAACTCGCCGCGAAAAATCTCGAGATCGACCGCGGCCAAAGCCGTGACGCTATCGCCGGCATCGCGGCTTTCGAACCTCTTGGCGACATTCTGGACGGAGATCTGTATTTCATCGATCCCGCTCATGGCTGAGGCCCGCTGATTTTCCACGGGATCAACCGCCGCTCCAGCCAGATCATGCCTGCGTTCATGACGAAGCCGATGATGCCGATTGTGATCATCCCCGTCAGCACGACCTGGGTCTGCAACAGCATTCGGCTTTGCTGGATCAGATAGCCTAGCCCCGACTGGGCGGCTATCAATTCGGCGGCGACCACGCACATCCATCCGACGCCGAGCGCGATACGGAGCCCCGGGAAAATAACCGGCAGCGAAGCAGGAATGATGATATCCGTAATCAGCAATCGGGGACCCGCGCCGAGGCAGAGCGCGGCATTGATCTGCGTGCGGTCGAGCCCGCGCACGGCAGCGAACGTGTTGACGAAAACCGGGAAGACCGCACCTATGAAAACCAGAAAATAGCTCGGCGCATTGCCGATGCCGAACCAGAGAATGGCCAACGGGGTCCATGCAATCGGTGGAATTGGCCGCACGGCTTCGACGATCGGCATCAACTGTTCGGAAACGGCCGGCCACCAGCCAAGTGCAACGCCAAGGACCGTTCCGGCGAATGCTGCGACGATAAAACCGACAACGACGCGTTCGAGGCTGGATGCCGCGTGAACGAGCAAAGAGCCATCAATCAACATATCCCAGAAAGTCACGACCAGCCGGCTCGGCGGTGGCAGCAAGAAGGGATTGATGAAGTCGAACGTCGCCAGCGCCTGCCAAATAAGCAGCACAAGTCCAATCCCTGCGAATTTTCGCAGCGGACCTCCTGATCGAGTGAACGTCATTATTCTGCTTTATCCCCAAGGTCGGCCATCGATGAACGTATGCCCGCCATTGCGTTGCAAATTGCGAGCCATCACCCGGCGGTGTCAATGAAAACAATGGGGTGTTTCGCTATATTTCGGCTCGATCTGCTCCCTGCTTATTTCTGGGGGTTCCCGCGAAACGCTGTTCTTGGATGGTGGCCTGTGTGCCACACTGAATTGCATACAATCGCCTTGGAGACACAACATGTCTGTAGTCGAACGTACCGCTGCGGGTCTAAAGCCCCGTCGCTGCGTCGCTCTCCTACGCTGACGACGTATCGAGCGATCAGTCGATGCGTCGCGCGCGAATGACATGCGGGCCGGGATCACCCGTTGCTTCACCCTTGGGAGTGCCAAGATAGCGAACAGCTATGTCGCCGAGGCCAAGGTCTTCTAATTCCTGAAAGCCCTGCTTGCGCAAATCTTTCGACAACTCAGTTGGATCGAAATAGCTCAGCCATGGTTCTCCGATTGCAGCAGTGCGTGCAGCAACGGCGGCTACGTTCGCGCGGCGTTCGGGGGAGTAATTTTCGAGAGGTTCGGAATAATCGAACACGACCTCCGACCTCGGCACGCTTGCGATGAATTGAAGTATCGCTGAGATGGCGTCATGCCGCAGATAAGGCACAACCCCAAGCCAGTGGAAGAATGCGGGCTGGGTTGGTTGAAACCCGGCGGCTTTCGTTCCCAAAACGGGATTTCGAAAAAATACTTCGGCGCCGAAGCGCCGGCGCGATCGATGTCACTCGACCGACCACCCTTTCTCACCAAAGTGCGGTCGCAACGGCTCGAGCCCGACCGGAAGCTTCTCCTCGCTCGTCAAACCCAGATAAGTCGCCACCCGGGTGACGCCGACGTAGAAGAATCGGCTGAAGAGGTCCGGGATCCGCGGCGCAAGCCGGTCGATGCCCACGAAGAATATATTCAGGGTATCGCCATCTCTAGCACCTCGGTGGCCGAGTCCCCGTCCTGCATCGGAATCTGGACCTCGCCGCAAAGGGCGGCCTGTTTGCTGAGTGTCAATCGGCGTTCAATTTTGGCTCTGACGCAATTTTGGTGCAGCTCGTTCATTCTGCGCCGATTAATCTGGCCTGAAGCAGATCGATTTTGCCACGGCCGTACATTTGGCGTCTGACGAGTTTGAGGCGCGTGATCTGACCTTCGGTCTGTCCCTTCGACCAAGGCAGGGTAATTGCTGCCCGGACAGCCGCTTCATCCTTCACGACGCCGCTGGCGAACGAGGCGACGAGACTGGCACGGGCGCGCTCGATCCATGGCGTGAGGCCGGCTTCGGCCTTGCGTCGGATCATGATGTGGAATTCGGCGATGATCTCGCGGGCCTCGACGAGGGTTGGGACGCCAGTCTCGATCGCCGCGACCGTGACGGTCTCCGCTTTCGAGAGCAAGTCTCGCCCGATTGTCATGAGGCGCGCGATCGTTCTGGCCGATGGAATCCGCTGAAGGTTTTGGGCGTCGGCCTTTTCGGCCCGTCGTCTGCGGGTCGCCCACTCGCTGATGACACGGAGCGAGCCTCGAAAGCCACGCGCCGTCAAGCGTCGCCAGAGTTCAGCTCCATTCCGACAGCCGGACGCCCACTGATCGTCGAGCCATGGCAGATGCAGGTCCAGCGAACTTTGCCGGGTCCGGAAGACATCGCTGCGCTCGCCGCGGATCACCTGCCTTACCAGCTTCCTGCTGTAGCCAGTCTGGCGCACGATCTGCTTGATGGATGTTCCATTCTTCGACAGAGCCAAGATCACAGCATTGGTTTCCTCGCGGCGCAGATAACCCTCATACTGGAGGCGCTCGGCGGCTGTCAGCAGCTCGGGATTGATCGTGGTCGCGCCGATCACGGCGCGTATCCGGCGCATCGATTTGCGCACAGCGTCGAGAAAGGCCCGGCTCGCGTTCTCCATCAGATGCCAGCGATCGGCGACCTGCACCGCGTGCGGCAAGGCCTTGGCCGCGGCTTCACCATATCCACCGCCACGATCACGGGCGACAACTGCGATCGTCGGATGGGCGGCGAACCAGGCTTGTGCGGTTGCAGATTCGCGATCCGGCAAAAACGTGACGATCCGGCGCCTTTCCAGGTTACAGATGATGCTGGCGTATCGATGGTTGCGCCGCCAGGCCCAATCATCGATGCCGACGACCCTGAGCGGCTCTGCCGGCGGCCTGCTACGGCGCCTGACCACCCGCAGCAGCGTGTCTTTGCTCACCGGCAACGTCAGCCTTTTTGCAAAGCTCGCCGCCGGTCGTCCGCCGAGCGCCAGACCCAGGTGGTGGACGATGCAGTCGAGCCGTGTCGTCCGGCGCGCCGATGGAGCCAATACGTCGTCGGCGAAACGCTCAGTGAAGATCTGACGCCCGCACAGAACTGCGTCGCAGCGGAAGCGGCGGGCAATCACCACGAGCTGAACGATACGCCCCGACAGCGGCAGATCGGTCACGCGGCGGCGGTAATGACTGTGCACGCGTCGGGAAACCGTTCCGCACGATGGACACAGACCGAAACTTCTCGACGACCGGACGGTGATGGTGGTCTTGTCCACCTCGCAGAACGCACTTTCGACGGCAAACCCGGTCGGCACCAGGCTGGAGCGGCTGAGTGACTGTTGCATGGGGCTGATAAAAGCACCACCCGAATCTCAAACTGCATCAAATTTGAGTCAGAGCCAAAATTGCATGCCGAATGACAACCGCCGGTCGTAATGCCAAAAAGAACCGGGAGGATATACTCTGGACCCGATCGCGGATGCTGACCCGCTTCCAGCAACGCGAAAAGCGCATCTCGCTCTCCGAGATCAGCCGAAACCGCTTCGCCGTCAACATTGGTAACAAGGTCAGCGGAGGCACCAAAGAGACGTGCGTTCTTGCTATAGGAAACTTGGGCTATTCGGATTATCGTGTTGAAGTACCATGACGCTTGAACCATTGGTCCGTGTGGACTCGTTGACAGCTGGCGCACAGGTTGCCGGGATGCCGGCGGCTTCAGCTCTTGACGTAGAGCGGGTCCAGAATGCGTGTCCCATGGTCCAAAGCTCTGCATGGGTTCTCGGAATCTTGAAGCGAAAGCGACGTTCCGCTCTTTTTGATGGGCTGTCGTGGGCGGGTGCCCGGGCTCTTCGGTCTCCCCAGCTCCCTCTTGATGATTACGGTTATCGTGCTATATACATAACCATGATCATCTAAGTTGGGAGTGGAATCCATGGCCACCGCTGACAAAGAGCTGTCGGGCGTCCGAACGCTCACGGGGACCCCCGAACAAGTCCGGACCGGACTTAGCCGCTTGCACGCGAAACAGGTCATCGCATTGACGTTTGAGCACGGGAGCGAAGCCGCTGTCCGAGCACTAGCAGATACTGTGGCCAATCTCGCGCCGCTCGTCCGGAGCATCGTTGAGCGTCGCCAGGATGAGGCGTTCCGTTCGATCGTCGAGGCTCTCGTCCCGGAGGTCCCGCCTCCCCAGCACAAGCTGGTCGAGGCGCGCATGACGGCCGAAGCGCGTAAAGCCGTACTTGAGAGCGGCGATTGGCTGACCGCGGCACAGATCGCCGGGATGGCGGGGTTTAGCGCCAGCAACCCGAGCGCCCAGCCGAACAAGTGGAAGAAGGACGGGCAGATCTTCGCGGTGCGCCATCGCGGCGTGGACTACTTTCCCGGCTACGCTTTGGATCCCTCGACCGACTATCGGCCGGCCAGGGGCCTGGCGAGAGTGCTGGGCGTGTTTCGCGGACGGAAGGACGAGTGGGGCCTCGCTTACTGGTTCGCCTCGGTCAACAGCTTCCTTGGCGGGAAGCGGCCGCAGGACTTGCTGATAGACCAGCCCGATCGCGTCGTCGCTGCGGCGGAGGACGAGGTGGCTGGCGTGCTCCATGGCTGACAAGAAGTCCGGAGTCGGCCGCGCGGCGGCAGCGCTGCCGTCGCGTGTGCCGGCACCGCTCGCCGATATCGCCAAATTGGTGAAGACCGTGACCTGGCCGAAAGACCGGGTCATCCATCGCATTCACCTGAAAATCTACGGAAGCAGCGAGTTCAATCCGGGTCCGAAGGGCAACGCGCGGTTCAGCCCGATCAAGGCTTCAGATGGTGCGAGCATTCCCACGCTCTACGGCGGCACGACATTCGATTGCGCCGCCATGGAGACTGTCTTCCACGATGTGCCGTTCGTCGCGGGATTGAAGACGTTCGACAAGCAGAAGTTAATCGATCAGGTTTATTCGCAAGTGACACCGAGACGCGATCTCAATCTGGTCGATCTCAGTACAACGGCACTCAGAAAGCTCGGCGTCCAGCGCAATGAGCTCATCGATACCGAGAAGGACAAATACCCCGGCACACGGAAATGGGCCGAGGCCATCCACGCCGCGTGTTCCGATGCCGAGGGGCTTTGTTGGATGTCGCGGCAGGATGACCGCGCCTTAGCCATCGTGCTCTTCGGCAATCGCCTCGCCGCAGCCGACCTCCTGCCAACTGGAGACCCACGCAGTGTGCTGGCAGATATCCCGGTCTACACGGACCTCCTGGTCCTCGCCGACCGGATCGGCGTCAACATTGTAGACGGGAAGTAGGCGCACACCGGATCAGACGCCGGCGCACCGGTCGCACCGACCTCGTCCTCCCAGAATCCACCACGCCTTCGCGCCGACAGCCTGTCCCAGTCTCCAACCTTCAACACGATAATCCGAGATTTATCTGATCTGGATCAGGCCAATATCAACACGATATTCCGAAAGGCCGAAACTTGAATTACACCAGAACCAATCTTCAGCTGATTGTTTGATTCCGTCTCAAGCGTCAGCCGATATCGAAGCGTCACGCTTGGATAGACTGTCCAGAAAATCACCAGCGAAATAACCAAAAGAGCAACAAGAACGGCAGCCCATTTCATGGTGCTCCATTGCTTCATATCAAATTTCTCATCGTTTTCGCCTTTGCCACCCATCCGCCGCAGTATCGTATGTACGCCGGAAGGTAGCAAAACTTACTAACCACTTGTTTAGAATGAGGGCCGCCTCAGTAGGCGACACATCTTGGTTGCAAGAGCGGCGATGGCTGCTCTTGGCGCAAAGCGGACGTTCGGCAAGACGCTGACGTGGCTTAAGTGCCAGTCCCACGAAATGGTGTTGGGCGCAGCGGCTTGCGCGGGAAGCCGAAAGGCGGGAAGCTGATAAGGAACTAGACGGCCCCAGGGAGAAGTTCATGCGCCCGTTTTTGTTCACGCCCCTTCTCGTCCTCGCCGCTCTGCCGGCGCTTGCGGCAGAGAGATGGGAGACGTTGCCGCCGACGCCGGCGCCCATCGCCACCGACCGCAGCGGACAGGCGCAGGTAAATGGCATCAGCATCCACTATGCAATCTACGGCCAGGGCTCGCCGGTGATCTTCCTGCATGGCGGGTTGGCGAATACCGACTATTGGGGCGGCCAGGTCCCGGCCGTGGCGGCGCATCATACCGTCATTCTGATGGACAGCCGCGGCCATGGCCGCAGCACCCGCGATGCGCGGCCCTACGGCTACGATCTGATGGCCGACGACGTCGTGGCGTTGATGGACAGTCTGAAAATCGCCAGGGCCGACATCGTGGGCTGGAGCGATGGCGGCATTCTCGGCATCGATCTCGCCATGCGCCACAAGGACAAGGTCGGCAAAGTCTTCGCCTTTGCAGCCAATACGGTGACGTCGGGTGTCAAGGACGGCGTCGAGAAGAATCCGACCTTCGCCGCTTTCATCGAGCGCGCCGGCCTCGAATACGCGGCCCATTCGGCGACGCCCAAGGAGTACGCCGCCTTCGTCGATCAGATTGGCAAGATGTGGGCCGAACAGCCAAATTGGAGCGATGCGCAGCTCAAGGCGATCGACACGCCAATCCTCGTCGCCGACGGCGACCATGACGAGGCGATCAAACGTGAGCACACCGAATATATTGCGGCGATGATCCCGCATGCGGGGCTGTTGATCCTGCCCGACACAAGCCATTTTGCTTTTCTGCAGGACCCGCGGCAGTTCAATTTCGCCATCCTGCACTTCCTGGGGGACGAGTAGGATCGGCCTGATTGGGAGCGTCTCCTTCGGGTCCCGTAGACCTGCTGAACGATGAAGCCCTCGCCCTCGTGTTCGCCCTCTCGAAATACGATGCTGCGCGCTTTCCAAAAAAAGCCCCATCTAGGGGGACACCCTCGAACGGGGCAAGTTCGGTTAGAACTCATAACCCAGCGCTCGTTCGAAACCCGCAGTCAACTGCACGAGCTTGGTTATATCGAAAAGCGCAGTATTCGTCTCGAGTCTCGGAACGCAGCGGGAATGTCGCAGCAGCCAGCCATGCCGGCGATTGGGTTACCACCTGCCACCCTATGACGCGCGGTTGAGAAAGATCGGCAGCCCCCGCTTGTTGGCGTAGATGGGGCGGTAGCGCTCCGTGTTGTACGTGCTGGCGACGTCCAATTTGCGCGGCCCGAGGTTGACGTCAGGGATGGGCACGAGGTCGTAGCGGCCTTCTACCAGCGCCGACATGAGGCCGGTCTTGCCTTCCAGGATGGCATCGTAGGCCATGTTACCGAAAGTCAGGGCCACAAGCTTGTCGATGAAGTCCGGATCGCCCGATCGCAGGTCGTAGGTGAGGTCGGAGGTGATCGTCTCCTCGCCGACGCGCCGCTTGATCTCGTCAGCAAGCGATTCGGCCACGCTCGCCTTCTTGCGGTGGCCGTAGGCGTCAGGCTCGCCGTATTCCTGCAGCTTGTAGCCCTCCCACTCGGCGCCCTCGCTGAGCACGACCAGCGCGTAGTTGCTTGGGTTGGTGCGCTTCTCCTCGAGGAGCAACTGGATAAGCTTGTCGAGGTTGACCTTGTACTCCGGTATGACGCACCGTATTGAAGTGGCGTACGCGGTGTAGAGCGCCGTAAATCCGGCGTCGCGGCCAAAGATGCGGAAAATGCCGATTCGCTCGTGAGAGCTGACAGTGGTGCGTTGCCGCTGGATGGCGTCGCTGGCGCGGGTGATTGCGGTCGAGAAGCCGATGCAGTACTCGGTGTTGCGGACGTCGTTGTCCATCGTCTTAGGGATGGCGATGATCTTGACGCCGAGGTCGTTGAGCTTGGCTGCGTAACTGAGCGTGTCGTCGCCGCCGATGGCGATCAGATGTTCGATGCCGAGCCCCGAGAGGTTCGCCAGCACCTGGCCGGTAAGGTCCCACGTCTTGGTTGCGATGCCCCCCTTGGTACTCAGGGCGACTGGAAAGTCCTTGCCGACGAGATGATCGGGCAGCTTTTGCATTTTGGACGGATTGGTGCGGCTCGAGTGCAGCACGGTGCCGCCGCGCCGGTCGATGGTGCGAGTGTTTTCACGATTCAGCGGGATAATGTGGTGGGACCTGCTGGTCGGGTCCTCGAGGTTCAGGTGCGTGAGGGCCTCCCAACCACGGCGGAGACCGACGACCTCGATGTCGTTCTCACTGCCGCGATAAGTCACGCTCTTGATGACCGCGTTGAGGCCGGGGACGTCGCCGCCGCCCGTGAGAATGCCGATGCGTCTTCTCACCATGCCCACCTCCCAGGATTGGCATGTCGTAATAATAGGCGGTCCCCTGGCTATCCGCCACCGCCGCGCCGCCAAGGCGAGAAAGATAGCGATGGGCATCATCGCCGATCGCGCCCCGCTGGGAGCCAAGCCCACAAGCGGGTCCGCCGCGCGAGGGCGCGGCTTCGGCGAGGAATTACCGAATAACCCCGAGGAGCGTGATGCGACTGTTGCTGCGGTGCATGAGTCCGTTGTTGGCACTTTTGCGACGTGCCGGTGCGAGGCGGGCCGCGCGGGAAAAGCGGTCCATAGTCAAGTGACCCGTTACGTACAGTCGCAAATAAGTACGAGCCTCTAACTTTATTCGTCGTCTTCTGTGTGTGACTTAGACTTTGCAGATTTAATATCATCCAAAACGTCGGCTTTACTATCGTCGTCACCCCTTTGCCAGCGTCCCACTTCCTTTCCGTCGGCCCACATTGAAAAGCTATAGGAACTCGGTGGCGGCGTGCGTAAGTTGGCCCGAGCCGTTCGAAGAGCTTCGGTCACGGTCGGTCCGGTATGCGTCCGACGCTCGATGACACGGGCGTTTCCTTGGCTATCAGGCTCACCAAAAATTTCGATTACAAACATCATGGAGAGAGTTCCCAATGCGGGTCGATCGAAAAGTATTTTGGGCGTTTGACAATGCAAACATCTTATTCGTCAAAATGAGCTCGGCAACATCTAAAGTTCCGAAGCTACCACCGAGAAGCGGAATTGTCCTAATAGGAGGGCGTCGCAGTACCGAGCCTACGCAGGTTTGAAGGCCGCCTTCGGGCAACTTTTCAATTAACGGGAAGACGGCGGCACGGGAGCGCTCCAATACTTATGCTCCGGCGCCAAAATGAGCCGATAGGCCCTTAACTTCGGTTCCTGCCAAGATGCCAAAAACCCGCCGCAGACCGTACATTGTGCGCGGCCTGGGCTTCCTTTCACAGATATTGACTCGGCGACTTCATAAGATGCCAAGCAGGACGGACAAGTAATGTCGGATATCTTCATGGGACCAACATGATCGATTTGCCGGCGGGTTCATTGAACGAAATCAATGCGACGCCAAAAAGGCCAGTTGGCGGCTTCCTTTCATCTCGAGCTGGCGCGCAGTGTCGCCGTTTGGCACGAAACCGACGTCGCAGTCGCGGGAGTTGACGTCTGCTTTGTGGGGGTAAAGCAGACACAACGTGGAAGCGCCGACACTTCCGTTTTTGACCTAGGCTGTGTGAAAACGCGGTGCTTGAGGTTGGGCGGTGCGTCCGGGTAGCCGGGAAGCCGATCTTATGCTCGGATCGCTTCCATCAATCGGCC
>Ga0209117_1000556_pt1 | contig 14940 bp, 12 predicted proteins | sample BlaSpr_A8_OM2_M2_FD_187978 | JGI IMG/M metagenome (GOLD analysis project Ga0209117, IMG submission 187978) | Forest soil microbial communities from Thunder Bay, Ontario, Canada - Black Spruce, Ontario site 2_A8_OM2_M2 (SPAdes) (version 2) | ecosystem: Environmental > Terrestrial > Soil > Boreal...
CCGGACGGCTGCTCCGCGCGGAGGTTCAGGTCAATGAGTTCCGCTCCGCGAAGTTGGATTATGCCGTGAACGCGGCGCTTTCCCTTGCGCAAGTCGCTACACAATGTGGCGACCGCGTTGGGCTCCTCGCGTACGGCCGCAACATTCAGCAAAACCTTGCAACCGGTCGAGGACCAGCTCATCTGCGCAGCATTGTGGATTCTCTGGCGCAGGTCCGCGGCGAAGCTGCTGAAGCGAATCATTCAAAGGCCGTGCGCGTGCTCTTGACGGAACAAAGCCGCCGCAGTTTGGTGGTGTGGATCACGGATTTTGCGGAGACGCCGAACACTCCGGAAGTAATCGAATATGCGATGCGCATGAAACAGAGGCATCTGGTTATCTTCGCGGCGATGAGCCAGCCAGATTTGACGGCGCTGGCAGAGACCACCCCGCTCTCTCGGGAAGACATGTACCGCCACGCAGCGGCACTAGAGATCGCGGGCAGACGTGAAGTACTGCTACGGGCTTTGCGACAGCAGGGCGTATTTGCCTTCGAACTGCTTCCCGGATTGCTGGCTTCTTCGGTTGTGAATCAATACTTGGACATCAAGGAGCGGAATCTGCTGTGACCGCAACCTTTTGCGGTCTTGCGCTTCCGAGCAGATACACCAGCAGGGCAACGAACAGCGCGGCGGCGAGCCCGAACTTCATAATTACCGGCGCTCCGCTGGGTGAAAAAAAACCTTCGATTAGCCCCGCGACCACCAGCAATGGAATTGTCCCTAACAACAACTTCGCCGCGCGGCCGCCGGCTTTTACCAGCGAAACTCTTCGCGGCAGCATTCCAGGAAAGAGCATCCCTCGGGCAATTTCCAAGCCGGCGCCGCCTGCGATGAAAATTGCGGGAAGCTCCAGCACTCCGTGCGGAGCCACAAAACTCCAGAGCTGCACGGCCATTCCCGCTTTCCAGGTTGCTGCGCCAATCACCCCAATTAATAATCCATTTATCGCGATCATCCATATCGTGCCTATGCCCGCGGTTATGCCCATCGCAAACGTGCTGAAAGCCACCGATAAATTGTTGGTCATGATCCCCGAAGAAGCGAGCGGCTTTACCGTAACAATGGATTCGGTCCACATTTTGCGTTGTTCGATCGTTTCCATCATGCGTGGCCCCAGTAGCCGGTACGCAAACGCGGGATCTTTAGAGGTGATCACCCAGGCAACCACGCCAGTGAAAACAAAAATTGCAACCACCAGCAGCGTCTGCCGAAGAGTTTCGCGGAAAACTTGCGGGTACACATCACGATAGAAACGCACGATTCCGCTGACTTTCGGTTTGTGCCCCAGATAAATGAGGTTGTGGCTGCGGCCGAGAAGTTGGTTAAGATATGTGGCGAGTTGGCGGTTGGACGCATCTTCCCGGACGGCGGCCAAATCCGAAGCAGTTTGGCGATACAATGATCCGAGTTCCTGCAATTCGCTATGGCTTAGACCGGAAACTCCTCGGTTGCAGCGTGCTACCAGCTCTTCCAGGCGTGCCCAGGACGGCTTGCGTTTCTCAAGCCAACGATTGGATATCATGTCTTTGAACCCGCCGAGTACCGCCCTGCCGTCCGAATTATCGCCGGACAAGCTTACCATTGAAACTCCTGAGCAGACGACGCTGGACTTTGCAGTCGCGGGCATTGGTAGTCGCTTTTTGGCTATCGCGTACGACCTGCTTATTCAAACTGTTGTCGGCATAATTGTGGGCATTGGCGGTGCCTTTGCGCTGGGTGGTATTTCCGCCGTCGCGCCGAAAGCCGCGATCTGGGGCGGAGCGCTGCTGATAATTTTTTATTTCCTGCTGTATTTTGGCTACTTTCCTTTCTTTGAAATTTTGTGGAACGGCCAGACGCCAGGTAAGAGGAAGATTGGGATACGGGTCATCAAAGATTCAGGACGTCCTCTGACGCCCGCGGAATCAATCGGGCGCAACTTGATGCGAATCGTTGATTGGCTGCCATTTCTGTATGGCGTTGGGATTGTCAGCGCATTTCTAACCGACGGAAATAAGAGGCTGGGCGACTTACTGGTCGGGTCGCTGGTAGTGCGCGAGACTTCATTGAAGGAATTGACGCCAATCTGGCACGCCGCGCCACTACCGGGCGCGGGAGCCAGCTTGAGCACCGGACCACTCGGTGCTTATCGGCTGTCGCCCGAGGAGTGTGCATTGATTGAATCGTTTTTGAGCCGGCGTTCATCGCTGGATTATGACGTGCGACGACGAATGGCTGAAGAGGTGTATCGCAAGATTAAGGATCGACTTACTCTGTCGGCGGACACCACTCTTTCCGCGGAGAGAGTTCTGGAAGGTCTGAGCTATGAACGCCGCGCAACGGGCCATTTTTCTTGAACGTAACGCCGCTCCCTCGAATTAGCGTTTTATTTATTGGCCCGCAGCGTCGCGGTCAGCTGCGCCGCCGCTGCTTTCGCGCGTTGCAAATCGCCAGGCTCAAAAGAAATTGCCGCGACCCGCGCGTGGCCTCCGCCACCAAATTTTTCCGCTAAACTGGCCAAATTCTGCGTCGCCGAAGCAAGGTTCCAGGGATTTGTTCCCAGCGAAACTTTGGAGCGCACCGGCGTCGACAGCACACTCACCGAATACACCGCTTCAGGATGCAATAAATAGGGAATGAATTTGTTGTAGCCTTCCAAATCCAGATCGCTGATGTCAAAAAATACCACGCCATCTTTCGATTCACACCGCTCGCGCAAAATTTCCATGGATTTATGATGACGTTCGAGAAGCGGCCCGAGATGATTTGCCACCAGCGGCAGCTTCACCATTTCCGCTAGCGAAAGATAAGCAAGATCAGGAATAAGTTTGGCCGGAATTCCTTCTTCCGGCGCGGCTTCAATCACCAGCGCGAGTTGCGTGGCCGGCTCGGCCACGGCAGTTGCGAATTCCGGGGTGGGGAATTGCGCGCCATCAATGATGTCGCCCCAATAAATCAAATCCGCGAGCGGCGCGGTATCAAATCCAAATTTTTCTTTTGCAATGTCAGCGATCAATTTAGTGCAGGATTTATAATCCGGCTCATAAAACATGTGCTTGCCGGGATGTTCGCGGAATTGCGCGGCATCCGCCGGAGTGAGAAACGCGCTTTGATGATGGTCGAACCACCAGGTAACTTTTGGCGAATTGGAATATTTGAAATCCACGATTGCGTTTTCGTCGCCGTCAAAAAGACCTGCTTCCCAGGATTGGGAAGCGCGATGCGTCATTCCGCTGAATGTAAACTCCGCGCGGGGATCAAAACGCTCGCGATAAAAACGATAGAAAAGCGCGGCGGAAGCGGTGCCATCGAAACAGCGATCGTGAAAACACAGCCGTACTTTGGTCATAGCGAGCGAAGCGGTCTTGTCCTTCCAGCAGTCTGATGCAGCGCCGGGAGCAAAGCATTAAACGATGTACGTGCAACGGAAAATTGTCAAGCGGAAAGGAAAGGGCAAAATTCACGGTTCGTTTTCCTTTCTTACAAATGAAATACAACTGAGTACGCTAAAAAACTTCGCGTCAATCAGACCAATTTAACGCGCTTCAAACGGATAGCGGTCCTGGGATTGCACCGCCGCGGCAACTTTGCGGCGCAATGCAATGGTGTCGATCGCTGGCCGCTTGGAAAAACGCTTGAGCACGGCCATTTGCGTGGTGAGCATGTCGCCCTCGTGTACCGCGGCAAGAGCGCGACGGGCTTCGCGTTCAATGCGGTCAGCCGCATCGGCGATGAGCACGAGAACCGCATCCACCATGGTTTGCGCGGCAGCTTCACCGCGTCCGGCGGCTGCTTTCTGCGCGCGAAGCAAACTGGATTCCATGGCATAAATTTCCATGACAATGTTGGATAACGCGCCAATCAATTCTTGTTCGTCCGCAAGTTTTTCGCGGAACTTCTGCATTGCCCCGCCGGCGGCCTGAAGAAAAATTTTCTTGGCGTTGGCAACAATGCGCGCTTCGTCAGCGAGCACGCCTTCGGGAGCTTCCTCGAAGGAAGGCCCGGCGAGAATTTCGTCCGAAAGTTTCATCGCGGCCGGGATAAGCGCCAACTGACCATTCATCGCGCGTTTCATCAGCATCTGAATAATCAGCATGCGATTGATTTCGTTAGTCCCTTCAAAAATGCGATTGATGCGGGAATCGCGATACGCGCGGCAAACGGGATAATCTTCGTGAAATCCATAGCCGCCAAAAATTTGCACGCCTTCATCGACAACAAAATCGAGCATTTCGCTGCCGTACACCTTTGAAATCGAGCTCTCGATGGAATATTCCTCGAGCGCCTTCATGGTATTTTTTATTTTGTCGCCGCCGGTGGAGTCCGCAGTCATCGCGGATTCCATGTTTCCCGCGGAACGATACACCATCGATTCCACGGCAAAAATGCGGATAGCCATCTCCGCCAGCTTTTCTTTCATCATCCCAAAGTCGCCGATCTGTTTCCCAAACGCTTTGCGTTCCTTGGAATATTTTGAAGCGCTGGCCAAAATGTATTTTGATCCGCCGACGCAGGAAGCGCCGAGCGTGAATCTGCCAGCGTTCAAAATATTGAACGCGACGATGTGGCCGCGACCGATCTCGTAAAGAAGATTTTCTTTTGGAACTTTACAGTTTTCCAGGAACACCGGCGTGGTGGAGCTGCCATGAATGCCCATTTTGTGTTCTTCGTTGCCGGGCTTGCAACCGGGAAAACCGCGCTCCACCAGGAAGGCAGTAAATTTTTCGCCGTCAATTTTCGCGAAGACTACAAACAGATCCGCAAAACCTCCGTTGGTGATCCACATTTTCTGGCCGTTGAGGATGTAATGAGTTCCTTCGGGATTGAGAACGGCGCGGGTAAGCGAATTCTGCGCATCGGAACCGGCTTGCGGCTCGGAAAGGCAATACGCGCCAATCCATTCTCCGGTGGCCAGCTTGGGCAAATATTTTTTCTTTTGTTCTTCGGTGCCGAAATAAACGATGGGCAGTGTGCCGATACCGGCGTGCGCGCCATGCGTGACCGCGAAGCCGCCATAGATGGATAATTTTTCGGTGAGCAGCGTCGATGCAATTTTATCCAGTCCCGCGCCGCCATATTGTTCCGGCGTGCCGCCGCTCATTAAACCGAGCGCTCCGGCCTTCTTCACCAGTTCGGGCATGAGCCCGGGCTTTTTATTTTCCAGGTCTTTAGCGAAAGGCAGCACTTCCTTGAGGATAAATTCCTCGGCAGTTTGCCCGATTAATTTCTGGTCGTCGGTGAAATCCGCGGGTGTGAAGATGTCGTTCGGCGCCGCAGACTCGAGCAGAAAGCTGCCGCCTTTGGCTGCGGGCTTGTTGACGACGGAGGTAGCCATGAGTGCTCCTTGTGGAAGGAAGAATGGTGAGTCGCGCTGTCGGTATTGCAGCGTCGAGGTGCATTGTACTCCGCTGGACCAAGGCTCGCAAAGTACGGCCGGACCAGAGAGGGGGTACCCACCCCCGGGGTTGCATAGATGTATCAAACGAAAGGAGTTGCAAAGCCGATTTTCGCAGATGTATCAAACGAAAGAGGTTACGAAACGCGTGTGTGTGTAGATGTATCAAACTAAACGAGTTATGGCTCGCTGCCAGATCGTTATTGGAACAAGGTTCACCGAAAATAAAGGACTTAACGCACGCGGAGACAGTTGGCTCACAGTAGGCTTGGAGAAGTCGCTTGAGAATCACACAACATGGTAGCAGTGGAGAGGTACCGTGTCAATAGATACCTTAATAGTAATTCATTCGAACGACCAGCTGGGTATGCAAGGCCAAAGGGCATTGCCGCGCAGCCCAAATGAGTTGCGCTGGACGACCTTCTCTTCGCGGCACGAAGGCGTACACTACCGTGAAAGGTTCTAGCCTATGCGAATGGCTCTGTTTCTCGTGGGATTGCTTACCTGGCCCGTTCCGCCTCGAGTGGAAATCCGTGATTCCGAGGTTTGGCTCGTCCGAGATGGACGTGAATCTCAGCTCACTCACGATGGAAAATCCAAGTTGCAGGCGGAACTGTCGCCGACGCAAAACCGAATTGCTTACTACGAGGAATGCACAGAAGCAGAACACTGCGCGCCTACAGTGATCGTCCTCGACCTCGAAGGCCATCGAATCACTTCCTTCCAACCAAGGTACCAGACCGTTCCTACACCAGAGCCTTGCGCCAGCATTCTTTCCATTGCGTGGGTCGGGGACAACGTAATTTCGGCCGTCTGCCATGGCAATCCTTCCATGAGCGAATACATCGAGGTTGATCTATCCACCGGGCAGACGATCCGCGACCTCGTCGGATATAACTTCACGGTCTCGGCCAACGGAAAAGAGGTCGCACATGTGGGCGCGATTCGTCACTTCTCGCCACCTTATGACAAGAGTGAATACCTTCAAATTGACCACACAACTGTGTATCCCCTGCCAAAGGGGATGAGCCCTTTCGAACAAAAGGGGATGCTGCCAGAGCGGGCGGAGGTCGTGCATAAGAAAGGCCTGATCTACGAGGGCATCCACGAATTCATGTCCAGGATGTACTGGTCGCCTGACGCCCAGCGGATTGCGTTAGTCGATTGTGTTCATGACTGGCAGACAGCGCCGAATTCACAGTTGGAAGGAGATGGGAAAGAATTTAACCACCGATGCTCACTCGTAGTCGTTTCGAAAAATGGCGAGGCTGCGCCGTTCCCGCTGAATGACTTGTCTACAGAGGACCTTCGAAAGGTTTCTATGTCCTGGGCCAGTGCCCACGAACTTTCAATTGAGACGGACGGCCTGACCAAGACGTTTGCCGTACCGTAGCGCTACCACACGCATCGAGGAGCCAGCGGAGAGATTCTTCACTGCACAGGCCGACCCTCCTCAGGAGCGGAGGGAAGGAAAATGTCGGCCTGCTCCGTTCAGAATGACGGGGTGGCGGTTAGGGCGAGCGAAAGTAGTACTCAGTTCGATTGGACGGGTCGAGAGCTTCCGTGAGTTTCTGGAAAAAAACGACCCTTTGTGGGAGGCAGGCTTAGTTCTTCCATTGCTGGGAGTCGACAATTTCCTGCATTTGAAGGTCGTAGTAAAGCATTGCCTGGTCAACAAGGGGTTTGGCGGCCGCTATCGTCTGGCTCAGATGATTATTATAGATGTCGATGTTGTCGGGATCTTCGGAGATCGTCTTACGAATGGCCGCGACTTCGACCATGACCGCGGTGAGCGTGACATGCAGTGACTTTACGCAACTCAGAATTGCTTCGAGGTGCCGTCGAAGGTCGATAAGGTGTTGCACTTCCGGCCTGGCAGTGGACATCGCTTCTCCTTTTTCGACGAAATACTTCCACGAGCGCCGTGGCAATGCTTCTAATTTTGTGCGCCAGATGAATGCGGTCGCTCTGGTCGAAAAGACTGATGACATGAGGCGCAACGGGGTAGCTGCTGCTCCCAACTAATATCGAGCTCCGCTGAGCAGAAGGGACAGCGGTCCAGCCATTCGCCGTCGCAGTCCGGGCAGCAATTTATTATCAACGACGACCGTGCCGTAGTCCGTCCGCCTTCCCGCAAATCAAGAACAAAACGACAGGACGGGTTCTTACATATCAGAATCTTCGGAATCACTACGCCTCCCCGGTGGCTCTTACGCTCGACCTGCGACCTCATTGATATTCCTCCTGATCCTCTATCTCGACCCTTTGGGAATACAGATGGAATTTTCACAAACTGCAAAAGATATCGTGAGCAACTTCTCCGAAATTCAGTTTTGCGACCACGTTTCCAAAACCCGCGTGATTCATCTCTTGGCTGGACCGTTACGACCGTATCTTCGTTGACAGGCGCAGGTTAATCAACCCCGGAGATTACGTGCGGGTTCGCCCGTGCGGTAAGGAACGTACTTACTTGTAAGGAAGAAACTAACCTTTACATCGCCCGCGGCATCTCCCTTTAAGACCCCCGTTTTTAAGGCCAGGAATGCGATCAGCAGGTTCTTGTCAGGAAGCGCCCCCGTCGCGCTTGGGCTTGCTGCACCGCCATTACTAAAGACTGCTCCTCGTCAAGCCGCGCGGAGGCGCAACCATGGTCCCCGAAGGCTCTCAGCTCACAGGTCAATACAGCTTTCTTGGGGTTGCCCTTTCCATCGTTATAGCCGCATTGGGTTCTTATGTCGCACTCGATCTGGCTGATCAAGTTGCGGCGTCACGCGGCCACGTTCGACGTGCCTGGTGGACAGGCACACTCGCGATGGGTATTGCCATCTGGTCCATGCACTACACGGGCATGCTCGCGTTTCATCTTCCCATACCGGTTCGCTACCATGTGCCTACCACTCTTCTATCCTTTTGTATCGCTGTGCTGGGGTCGGCGGTTGGTTTGCACTTGGTTATCCGCGAACAGTTCCGTTGGAGCAAGACAACGATCGCCGCACTCTTCAATGGCGCTGGAATTGTGGGGCTGCACTTTACTTCCATGGCCTCCATGAGAGCCGGTGCCGTTCACCGCTACGATCCCGGTTTTGTTCTTCTCTCAGTGGTAATTGCCGTCGCAGGTTCGCTGTTGTCATTCTGGCTGACCTTCGGTCTACGCGAGACAACTTGGTCGCTTACTTGGAAGAAAGTCGCCAGCGCGCTAGCCATGGGCATGGCCGCCATTTCTGGGATGCACTACGCAGCGATGGCCGGAACAAAATTCTTTGCCGCCGCACCGCATCATTCCTTCCTGCATACCGTTGACATTTCACCGCTGGGCATCGCCGGCGTTGTGGTCGTAACCGTGATGGTGCTTGCTTTTATGCTGTTCAGTGCCGTGATGGTGCAGCGGGTTGAGCGCGCCGCTGAATCGCTGATTCTCCTCGATGCGATCCCACAGCAGATCTGGAGTGGCCCGCCGGACGGCACACTTGATTATTGCAACGAGCGTTGGCGCGCCTACAGCGGATTAGGGCTCGAAGAAATACAAGGGGACGGCTGGCGGCGTATGCTTCATCCCGACGATCAGGAGCGGGTGTTAACGGCTTGGCACACGTCAGTGACCGAGGGCACTCCCTACGAACAAGAAGAACGCCACCGCCGCGCGGACGGAACCTACCGTTGGTTCCTGGCGCGTGGCATTCCCTTTCGCGATGCGCGAGGACGCATCATAAGATGGTACGGAACAAACACAGACATTGAAGATCGAAAACAGGCCGAAGAGGAGCTGCGGCGACTTTCAGGCCAGCTCTTGCGTTTACAGGATGAGGAACGTCGCAAGATCGCCCGCGACTTGCATGATTCGACGGCCCACCAATTGGTGCTTTTGGCAGCGAGTTTGCAGCAGCTCCAAACGTCGATTCCAACTCTTAGTTCTAAAACAGAGCGGCTCTTTTCCGAGGCCGAAGATTTCGCAGCGCAGGCGCTGCGCGAGGTGCGCACCCTTTCTTATCTGCTATACCCGCCGATGCTGGATGAATCGGGCTTGGAGGACGCGATTTCCGACTACGTCGAAGGCTACAGCAAACGCAGTGGTGTCCATGTTGATGTGCAAGTATCACCCAATCTCGGACGCCTCGGACGAGACACAGAAATGGCATTGTTCCGCGTTGTGCAAGAGAGCCTGACCAACGTACACCTTCATTCCGGCAGCCGTCGCGCGTGGATCCGGCTGGACCGCATGAGGGATTCCGTCATCCTGGAAATCAAAGATGAAGGTGACACAGGACGAAACCCGGAAACTCGCCGCAGCGTCACACCAGGAGTGGGCATTTTAAGCATGCGCGAGCGCGTCACGCAGATGGCCGGTCATTTGGATATTGAATCGAGTAGCGCCGGCACGACAATCCGCGCCACAATACCTATCAATGACAAAAGATAGTTCACAACTCCGTATTCTGATCGCTGACGACCACGCTCTGTTCCGGCGCGGCGTGCGTGGGATGCTCCAGGACCAGCGCGGCTGGACCGTTGTTGGTGAAGCCGGCGACGGACACCAGGCAGTGGAGCAAGCCAAAAAGCTGAAGCCCGATGTGGCCATACTCGATGTCACGATGCCGGAGCTGGATGGGCTCGAGGCCACGCGCCAGCTCCGGCAAGAATCTCCGGACACTAAGGTCCTTATTCTGACCATGCATGAATCCAAGCAAATGGTGCGCCGCGTCCTGGAGGCCGGGGCGAGTGGCTATGTTCTAAAATCTGACTTTCCACGTTCGCTGATAGAGGCGGTCAAGAGTGTGTCTCGGGATAAAACATTTTTTAGCTCCAAAGTAACGGAGATTGTTTTCAACGGGTTTTTGCAGGCGACCGATGCTCGCGACGAAAATTCGCAATCAGAACCGTCTGAGCGCAAATTGACTGTGCGTGAGCTGCAGATTGTCCGCCTTCTGGCAGCGGGCAAGGCTCACAAAGAGATCGCCGTGGAGCTCGGAATGGCGGTAAGAACCGTGGAGACGCATCGCGCCAAAATCATGTTGAAGTTGGGGCTGAACTCCTTGCCGCAGCTTGTGCAATACGCCATTCGCAACGGATTAATCGCCTCTTAATGGTGGCGATCTTAATAACCGCGCCAGTGGGGAAACGAACATAAGTCTACAGTGGCATCCGGCGGCTATTTGCCGTAGGCGATCACTAATGTGAGGTCATCTTCTTGCTCGCCTAATCTGAATTGTTCCACCGCTTCCTCTACGCTTCGCAATATGTGCGCGGCCCTAAGTTCCCGATTCTTGCGCAGCATTTCCAGGAGACGCTCCTCACCGAATTCCTCTCCCTCTTCGCCTCTTGTCTCCGTGAGCCCGTCGGTATACATGCCCAGCACATCTCCGGCTTCAAACTGAATCGCCTCTACGAGACACTTCCACTCCGGGAACAATCCGAGGACCGTGGCTGTGGCATTAAGGCTTTCCACCACACCACTCCTGCGGAGCAGTAGCGGAGGGTGATGCCCACAATTGACGTAATGCAGCGTTCGAGTGGCATCGCTGTAGCGCCCGAAAAACAGAGTTACGAATCGTGCGCTTGCGCTGTGCTTGTAGAGGTGGAGGTTAAGTGAGGCGAGCAATTGCTGAAGATCACCCGGGACGGCGCCGCACTGGGTGCGCAGGCTTCCCTGCAAACTTGCCATGAGCAGAGCGGCCGGAATACCCTTACCTGAAACATCCGCCACCACGAACCCGACTTCTCCGGGACCTAGATCCAGAAAATCGTAGTAATCTCCTCCCACCATGCGCGCCTGGCTGCAGTGTCCGGCGTAGTCCAGAGTCTTTAACGGCGGTTTCTCCTGAGGCAACAGGCCGCGTTGCACGACGCGAGCGTGGTTCAATAATTCATCGTTCTCCATTTGGCTGGGACTCAAATCCCAAATGTTTGCAGCTGGCGCCAGACACTCAAGGCCAGCCTCTCCCGCGGTGGCAGTGCCCGCCGTGCCAGCCCAGACCACGCGAAAGGGTGTCCTTCGATTACCGCATTCCACCGTAAGAACTTCGCCGAGCTGAAGCGCTTCCTCCAGGCCGGCAAGTCGCGCTCCTGAATTGGAAATGTCCACAGTACGAGCCGATTGAAGCTTCTGACCCGAGCCGGACCGGCAGAAGTACAGTGGTAGCTCTATGCGCACGCGCACTTCTTTTCGCTGGTGATAACACGCCAGTGCCGCGGTAATCGCCTCCATTAGGACTAATTCATTGCAAGGCTTAATGAGCAAACGGAAGATGCCACCTTCGTTGACCGCGGTTACAGCGCCGTTTAGATCGACCTGGCCCGTTAATAACAACCTGATTGTGTCCGGGGCGACTTGACGCGCGTGCTTCAGGAATTGCGCTCCATTCATGCCGGGCATTTGCATGTCGGAAATAACGATCGCAAAGGGACCGCTATCGCGGAGCAAGGCTATGCCATCCTGACCGCCAACGGCGGTCGAGATGTCGAATTCGCCTTTCAGCATTTGTCTGTAGAGGCCCAGGGCAGCCGGTTCATCGTCCACGAACAAGATCTTCTGGTTCACTACACGGCCTTTCAAACTTCATTGTGTTCGAGACGCCAGTGCAGGGCTTGCTGAGCGAATAGACGCATGGAGCACTTCGTTCCTTGATCCTGGGCGTTGTTTGGTTTCCGTACACCGGCTGGGAAGGAGCAGAGCAAACGAGGGACCAAATGGGCGGTTGCTAGCCTACTGAAAAGACAACGAATCGGGAGTAGGCAAGCAAGCTACCCTGTTCTGAATTGAAACACTGGCCAGTTATCGGGCCTTATTCCGAAGTCTTGGTGCGAAGTTGCAGTGATCGTCCAACCTTGGCGCCTTAACGCGATACGAATTCAATCCAGATGGCGATTATGCCGTGTGCAATATCCGACAGCCGGGAATCGTGCATCGATATACGATGAGTCTCTCCTTTCCTCGCAATTTTCGAAATATCTATGACCACTACTGCGCTCGCGACTACCACACCCGCAATTCCCAGCACCAGCTCAACCATGAAAGCGTTGGTCTATCACGCTCCTGGCGAGTATGCATGGGAGAACAAGCCTCTCCCCACCATTCAGTTTCCCAGCGATGCCATCATCTCAATTACCACTACCACTATTTGCGGAACCGATCTCCACATCTTAAAGGGGGATCTCCCGTCCGTGACCGACGGCCGAATTCTCGGACACGAAGGAATTGGTGTCGTCGAGCAAGTGGGAACCGCCGTCTCGGAGTTTCGCGTTGGAGACAAGGTCATCATCTCGTGCGTTACTGCTTGCCTCAAATGCGACTTCTGCAGAAAGCAAATGTATTCTCATTGCCGGCAGGGCGGCTGGATTTTGGGAAACACCATAGACGGAACTCAGGCCGAATACGTGCGCATTCCACATGCCGATGGAAGTCTTCATAAATTTCCGCCGGCTGGAGACGAAGAAGCCCTCGTGATGCTTAGTGACATTTTGCCGACTGGCTTTGAGTGTGGCGTCCTGAACGGGCAAGTGAAGCCAGGCGATACCGTTGCCATCGTGGGCGCGGGACCAGTGGGCCTCGCCGTTCTGTTGACGGCGCAATTTTATTCGCCGGCGGCGATCTTCATGGTCGACTTGGATGACAAGCGTCTGGCGGTGGCAAAACATTTTGGCGCCACCACGCTGATCAACAGCACCGATGGACACGCTGCGGATCACGTAATGAAACTGACGAATGGCGCTGGCGTGGACGTGGCGATAGAAGCGGTCGGCATTCCCGCTACCTTCGCCATCTGCCAGGCCATTGTCGCAGCCGGCGGACGCATCGCGAACGTCGGCGTCCATGGCAAACCCGTGGAGTTGCATCTGGAGAAGCTCTGGGATCGCAACATTTCACTCACCACACGGCTGGTGGATACCGTCACGACACCCTTGCTGCTAAAAATTGTCCAATCGCGCAAGCTGCAACCGCACAGGCTCGTAACTCATCGATTCGCGATGAACGACATCATGAAAGCATACGACACGTTTGGGAACGCGGCGAAAGAGGGCGCACTCAAAGTGGTACTTACCATGGGCGGAATTCGCTGAAGATCGTCACCCGGAAACTTCCCTTATCAATCCGTCCGGATATTACCGCAATAAAGATTGCCCAAACTGCAACGGTGCCGGGTATCTATTCGTGGGTCCGAGAGATGAAGTAGCGGTTTAAACGCGCTACTTTCAAGCGAAGCCCCTACTCTCTTCCGCGATCGATGAAGTACGGGATGATGGCAAGTATTCCAAGTTCCGCGTAATAAACAGTTCCCGATATAGGGTCGCGGCTTGCAAGATAGTCACTGATGGACATGCCGCGGAGATAGAGCACCAGTGAAAACTCCGCGAGCAACAACAAGAATAGCGCGATGCAGCCCATCCCAAGCCGGCTAGACAGTTTGGGCGGTACCGTCAACCGGCGAACCACCCACCGCGCCGCCACAATTGTGATCACCAGCATGATCGGTGCTTCCATCAACTCGGCCATCCTCGTGCCGAGTCGGGGTACGATCAACAATATTCGAATCGTTCCGAGAGCGAAACCTGCTCCGAACACCAGGGCAAAATAAACTGCACCTGCTTTCAGAATCCGCATAGAGATGTGCCTATGAATAACTTGATTCCACACAGACGGTCTGCGCGTTAGTCAGCATTTTACCGCGCGGTCACGCAACTGTTCCGAACAGCCACCCGACGCTTGCGGTCACCGCCATGGCCAGCGCACCCCAGAACGTGACGCGAATGGCGCCCATTGTCACCCCTGCGCCGCCCGCGCGTGCTGCCAGCCCGCCTAGGAGCGCTAGGAACACCAGTGAAGTTCCAGCCACGAGAGGGATCAAATGTGCGACCGGGGCCATGGCAGTGACCAAGAGAGGCATGCCTGCTCCAACAGCGAAGCTGCCAGCCGATACCAACGCAGCCTGAATCGGACGCGCACTGAGAGTCTCGGAGATGCCGAGTTCGTCGCGGGCATGCGCACCTATCGCGTCATGGACCATTAGCTGGTCGACGACTTGTTTCGCGAGCGAAGGATCGAGCCCGCGAGCGACATAGATTGCCATCAGTTCCTCGTGCTCGCCTTTATCGTCTGCTTTGAGTTCCGCGCGTTCAAGATCCAGTTCGGCCTCTTCGGTGTCTGCCTGTGAGTGGACCGACACGTACTCGCCGGCAGCCATCGACATAGCCCCAGCCACCAGTCCGGCGACCCCTGCGACCAATACATTGCTATGACTCGCATGCGCAGCTGCAACGCCAAGCACCAGGCTCGACGTTGAGAGGATGCCGTCGTTCGCGCCCAGGACCGCCGCGCGTAGCCAGCCAATGCGTCCTGTGCGGTGTCGTTCGTTGTTGCGTACAGGCATTCTTGAGTCCTCCTTGAATCTGGGAACCGCAAGAAACCACGAAACATCCTCTTGCTTGGGCGCCGGTCCTCGGATTCCCAGCGAGCAGGCTCAACCCAACCTCTGCTTAGGACGCCCTGGATAATACGGTTTCTTGGGTGCTGGCGCCTGGAGTTCCGCCACT
>Ga0209117_1000557_pt1 | contig 14933 bp, 12 predicted proteins | sample BlaSpr_A8_OM2_M2_FD_187978 | JGI IMG/M metagenome (GOLD analysis project Ga0209117, IMG submission 187978) | Forest soil microbial communities from Thunder Bay, Ontario, Canada - Black Spruce, Ontario site 2_A8_OM2_M2 (SPAdes) (version 2) | ecosystem: Environmental > Terrestrial > Soil > Boreal...
TTCCCATGTACGCGTCTTCTTGCGGCGGCTTGCCCACAATCGTGGTCGCATAAATCGGATTGTTGCGGTGAGTCACGCAGGTCAGGTGAAAAACTGGATACAGATCTTCGAGCGAATAAAACCCGGTGTGGTCTCCGAACGGGCCTTCGGTGCGGAGTTCGTCCAGGTTCACGTAGCCTTCGAGCACGATTTCCGAAGCGGCGGGAACTTCGAGGTCAACGGTTTCGCACTTTACTAGCTCGACCGGCTTCTGCCGCAGGAATCCCGCGATGATGAATTCCTCGACATCGGGCGGCGCAGGCACGATAGCGCAGAAGGTAAGCGCGGGCTCGGTGCCGATGGCGACGGCCACGTCCATTTTGCCGGAGGGACGATCGCCTGGGGCTAGCATTGCGCCTCCGGAGGAGCGGGCCATGATGTCTACCGACGCGGTGTTCCCACCCTTCGCAAAAGACGCGAAGGATGGGGCACCCGGCGGGCTTTGCCCGGCTGGACGGGCGAGGGCGCCCGTCCCCACACGATCTTCAACTTCGTCTTGAGCTACGGCTTGGCGCAGGTGGTCGCGGTAGTGTTCGGCGGCTACTTTCTGACGTTGCCAGTGCATACCAGTCGTGCGCTCGTCGTAGATCTGCATGCGGTACATGCCGACGTTGCGCTTCCCGGTTCTCGGATCGCGCGTGATGACGCAGGGCAGCGTGATGAAGCGGCCGCCATCTTTTGGCCAGCATTGCAGGATAGGAAAATCGAACAACGAGAAATTGTCGCGCTTGATCACTTCTTTACATGGGCCCGTGGCGACGGTCTTCGGAAAGAACTTGCCCATCTCGGCGAGCATCGGCAGCATCTTCACTTTGTCGAGGAAGCCTTGCGGAGACTTCACGTCCATGAATCCGCGGATGCGCTCGGCGATTTCATCGAGCGCATCGACTTCGAGCGCGAGTCGCATACGGCGGGCTGAACCGAACTGGTTGATGAGAAGTTGCGAGCCGGGGTAGCCCTTCAGGTTCTCGAACAGGAGTGCAGAGCCACCGAGCTGCGGAGCTTCGCTCCGCTGGACGGACGAGGGCGTCCGTCCCCACGTGGGCACGGGCGATTTCGAAACCCGGTCTGTGATTTCCGCGATTTCAAGAATTGGGTCCGCTTCAGTGCGGATACGCTTCAGTTCGCCGGCTCGGTCAAGTGCTTGGATCCAGTCCCGCAGATCGTCGTAGGCCAAAATTCCTCCGCGAATGACAGACGATTATATGACGACACCGACGAAAACCTTTAACCACAGGGAACACAGGGGATCACAGAGGAGTGCCACAGGGCTCACTGCAAACGCCGCTTCCACTCTTCCACATTTCGCGCTCTGCGACTAGGATATGGAAATCAATTCTGCAGCTTCCGTGGTTGACCGGGGGATAAATGATCCGTTTTAAGGTGAACGGGAAAGAGAAGACGTTTGACGGCGATCCCGAAATGCCGCTGCTTTGGTATCTGCGCGACGTGGCGGAGCTCACAGGAACGAAATTCGGCTGCGGCATGGCGTTGTGCGGCGCGTGCACCGTACACCAGAATGGCGCGGCCATCCGCTCTTGCACGACTCCCCTGAAAGAGGTCAGTGGCGCCGAGATCACGACGATTGAAGGCATCGCGCCCATGCATCCGGTGCAGAAGGCGTGGATGGAGATCCGGGTGCCGCAATGCGGCTACTGCCAAAGCGGCCAGATCATGCAGGCCATCGCGCTGCTTAAAAAGAACAAGAATCCGAGCGACCAGGATATTGACACGGCCATGTCGGGCAATCTCTGCCGTTGCGGAACGTATCAACGGATTCGCGCGGCGATTCATCAGGCCGCCAGGCAGACAGCATGAAGCTCATAGAAAATGTCTCCCGGCGCGAATTTCTTGAGGGCACTCTCGCCACCGGAGTCTTCATACTCGGCGCCAGATTCATCTCCGAACCGCTCTGGGCCGGAGGCGAGGCGCCGGCCCCGGCTCTTCAGCCCAACTTGTGGATGTCCATTGCGCCCGACGGCGGCGTCACCATCGTCGCGCACCGGACGGAGATGGGGAATGGGATCAAGACCTCACTTCCAATCGTGCTGGCGGATGAACTCGGCGCCAACTGGAGCCGGGTGAAGGTGGAGCAAGCGCTCGGCGATCCAAAGTATGGCGACCAGGAAACCGATACTTCGCACTCCGTCCGCGACTTTTTTGACTTGATGCGGCAGACCGGGGCCGCTGGACGTTTGATGCTCATCCGCGCGGCCGCCGCCCAGTGGAGCCTTCCGCCCGCCGAGTGCGACACCAGCGAGCCGCACTTTGTTCGGCATGGCCCTAGCGGGCGCAAACTGGGGTTCGGTGAATTGGCAGAGTCAGCCGCTAAACAGCCGGTTCCTGGCCGGGAAGAACTGAAGCTCAACCCGCGGAGCGCCTGGCGATACATCGGCAAAGAGAATCACCATCTCTGCGATCTGCCCGACATGGTCAACGGCAAGGCGCGGTATGGAATCGATCAGACAGTTCAAGGGATGGTGTACGCCGCCGTCGAGCGTCCGGCGGTCCTGGGCGCCAGCGTCAAGTCGCATGACGACAAGGAGGCGCTCAAAGTTCCCGGTGTCAAGCAAACCGTCGTGATCGATACCTTCAAACCTCCTCATGGCCATCAGCCCACGGGCGGGGTGGCGGTAATCGCCGAGAACACCTGGGCCGCGTTCCAGGGCCGGAAAAAGCTGAAGGTCGAATGGGACAACGGCTCACACGTGGGGTACAACTCCGAACAGTTCCGCAAAACTGCGACCGAGACCGCGAGAAAACCTGGGCAGGTGATCCGCAACATCGGCAACGTGGACGCCGCCTTTCGGAACGGCGGAACCATCCTTGAAGCCGAGTACTACACTCCGCATCTCGCGCATGCGCCGATGGAACCGCCCGTCGCGGTCGTTGATGTCCGGGACGGAAAGGCATACTGTTGGGCTCCAACGCAAGATCCTCAACAGGTCCAGAAGACGCTCGCGGACCTTCTCGGAATCAAGCCGGAAGACGTCGTCTGCCATGTCACTTTGCTGGGCGGAGGCTTCGGGCGCAAGTCGTTTCAGGATTTCGTCGCCGAGGCTGCGGTTCTTTCCCAGAAGTTGCACCAGCCGGTGAAGGTGGTCTGGAGCCGCGAAGATGACATCCGCTTCGGCTACTACCACCCCTCCGCGGTGATGTACCTTAAGGCCGCTGTCGGGCGCCACGGCAAACCTTCAGCCTGGCTGCAGCGCTCAGTATTTCAGGGCAGCGCGTCCACGACCGATGCGGATGTTCTTTACCCCGGCCAGGACGAAATCGACAACGGCTGGACCGACGTCCCCTACGACATTCCAAACCATCGCGCTGAGAGTGGACCGGCCCGGGCCAATGTCCGCATCGGGTGGCTGCGCAGCGTGACCAACGTCTTCCACGCCTTCGCCGTGCAATCGTTCGCCGATGAGCTGGCGCACGCCGCCAAAAGAGACCCGGTGCAAAACCAGCTCGCTTTGATTGGTCCGGACCGAAAAATCGACTTCGCCGGTACCAAGTACCAGAACTACGGCGCTTCCCTGGAGCAATATCCCTACGACACAGCCCGGCTGCGGCGTGTGATCGAGATGGCAGCGGAGAAATCCGGCTGGGGCAAGCGATCAGCGGACATGGGCTTCGGCAAAGGACGCGGCATGGGCATCGCCGCTCACCGCAGTTTCCTCACCTATGTTGCGACCGTGGTTGAAGTCGAAGTCGACAGCAAGGGACAGGTGCACATTCCGAATGTGTGGACCACGCTCGATGCGGGCACGGTCGTCAGCCCTGACAATATCCGCAACCAATTCGAGGGGGCGGCTGTGTTTGGAACCAGCCTGGCGTTGTTCGGCGAAATTACGGCGACCAACGGAGTCATCGACCAGAGCAATTTCAACAATTATCCGCTCGCGCGCATGAACCGTGCTCCGCGGCACGTCGAGGTGCACATTGTGGAGAGCGAAGCGCCGCCGGCCGGAGTCGGTGAGCCCGGCGTGCCGCCTTTTGCGCCTGCTCTGTACAACGCGGTGTTTGCGGCCACCGGCAAGCGGGTGCGGGAGCTTCCGTTGTCGAAGACGAAATTGGTGTAAAAAAGGGGACCCGCGGGCCGTGGCGCAAAGTGAGGAGCCTTCCAATGCCCAGCCCCTGAAGGGGCATCGGTTTCGAGGAATTTGCGGCATCGCTAAAGCGATGCCCTGATACGAACCTTAAATCCTCTACTATGAACCTTAAATCTCTACTATGAAATACCTGCTGGCGCTACTGCTCCTGCTCATAGGAACCTTCGCAACTGCCCAAGGGATCGTCGTGGCTGCGGCGGCGGATATGAGTGGCGCGCTTCCGCAACTCGTGGAAACTTACACGAAGAAAACCGGGCAAACGGTGAAGGTCACCTTGGGCTCGTCCGGCAATCTGACCAATCAGATCCGAAACGGCGCGCCGTTCGATGTCTTCTTCTCGGCCGATGAAGAATATCCTCAACAGTTGATCGCCGAGGGACTGGCGTCGAAAGACACTCTTTATCGCTATGCTGTCGGCAGGTTGGTACTGTGGGTGCCGGGCGACTCGCCGCTGGACTTATCGAAGGTCGGCATGAAGGCTTTGCTCGACCCTTCGGTCAAGAAGATTTCGATCGCGAATCCTGCGACCGCGCCATACGGGCGCGCAGCCGAGGCGGCCCTGCGACACTTCGGAATTTACAATCAGGTTTCCAGCCGGCTTGTGCTGGGAGAAAACGTTTCGCAGGCTGCGCAGTTCGTCGAATCGGGCAATGCCCAGGCGGGACTGATCGCGCTCTCGCATGCGCTCGCACCCGCGATGAAAGACAAAGGCCGCTATTGGACGGTTCCGCTCGATGTCTATCCCACGCTGAACCAGGCGGCGGTCGTGCTTTCGCGATCCAAGCAGCAGGAGGCGGCCCGCAGATTTCTGGAATTTGTGCGCAGCCCCGAAGCCAGTTCCTTGCTCAGCAGTTACGGGTTCAGCGTGCCGGGGGACATTGATCGGGAGATATAGTAGAGAGACGGCGAGAGCGTGCAGGAGAATTCAGTCGTCCCTCCGGGACTCGGGTATCTCTCCCACTTTTCCCGGCGCTGAAAGCGCCGGGCTATTGGCAGATGCCCCTCCGGGGCTGGATTCTCACGCACATGACACTGTGCCCTGCCCAAAACGATTTGTGAAATAGTTTCTAGATTTCGACACGCACTCTATGGAGAAACAGTGAAATGAACTGGGAGGCGTTCTGGTTGACAGTGCGTCTGGCGGCCATCGTCTCGACGCTGCTGATGGCCATCGGAATTCCCATCGCATACTGGCTGACTTACTCGCGCTGGCGCTGGAAATTCCTGGTCGAGGCCGCGGTCGCGCTTCCCATTGTCCTGCCGCCGACGGTGCTCGGTTTTTATGTCCTGGTGGCGCTCGGTTCGCGAAGTCCGCTTGGCCGCTGGTGGGAGTCGTTCACCGGCCACACCCTGGCCTTCACTTTCGAAGGGCTGGTAATCGGGTCTTTGTTGTACAGTCTGCCATTCGCCGTGCAGCCGTTTGCCGCGTCATTCGGCGCGGTCGATTCCAAGCTGCTTCGCGCCTCGGCATCGCTTGGCCATTCGCCGCTGCAGACCTTTCGCCGGATCGTGCTTCCCCTCTCGAAAGCCGGGCTGATCACGGGATTTGCGCTCAGCTTCGCGCACACACTGGGCGAGTTTGGAGTGGTGCTCATGGTGGGAGGCAACATTCCCGGCGTGACGCGCACCATCTCGATTGATATTTACGATCAGGTGCAGATGGCGAATTATTCCAGCGCGAACCAGACGGCGCTGGTGCTGCTGATCGTGTCTTTCGTCCTGTTGTCGGTCGTTTTTGGTTTGAACCGGTTTGGCTTGAACCGGTACGGCGTGAACCGGCGCCCCTGGGCGGTGGGTCCATGGCGGTGAAGATTCCTTCCGCGCCACAAACCGAACAACAGCCAGCACCACAGCCAATCTCTTCCGAACTCGAAGTCCGCATTCGCAAACGCTTTCCGAATCCCGAGGGCAGCTTCATCCTGAATGTCCACTTTCGCGCGCTGGCCGGATTCACCATTCTCTTCGGCGCTTCGGGCGCGGGGAAAACGACGCTGCTGGATTGCATTGCGGGACTGACCGATCCCGACGACGGGCGCATTGCAGCTGGCGGCGAAGACCTTTACGATTCGGAGAAGAAGCGTAACGTCGCAGCCTGGAAACGGCGCATCGGCTACGTACATCAGGACCTGGCGCTCTTCCCTCACCTGACCGCCGAGGAGAACGTCGCTTACGGTCTCCGCACGCTTAGCGCGGCGGAGCGGCAAACGCGTTGCCGCGAGATACTTGAGGCGTTCCGCATCGATGGCTTACGCGACCGGCGGCCGGCGCAAATCTCCGGAGGTGAGCGGCAACGCGTCGCCCTGGCGCGCGCCCTGGTGACCGAACCACGCGCACTGCTGCTCGATGAGCCGCTGGCTGCGCTGGACCGTCCGACCAAGTCGTCTCTCGTCGGCGATCTGCGCAAGTGGAACCAGCATCACCGCGTCCCGATTCTCTTCGTCACCCACAATGGCGAGGAAGTGTTTGCCCTCGGCGACGAGGTCATTGTGCTTGAGGCGGGAAGAATCGTGGCGCAAGGGCAGCCGCATGAAGTCATGCACGCTCCGCGGCTGGAAACCGTCGCGCACCTCTCAGGATTCGAAAACATTTTCGACGCCACTGTTCTGGCGCTGCACGAAGATCGCGGCACGATGACCTGCCGCCTCGGAAACGGTAAGGTGGACTTAGAAACGCCGTTGGTTCGTGCAGAGGTTGGATCGCGCCTGCGGGTGGGCGTTCGCGCCGGTGATCTGCTGCTGGCAACGGAGAAACCGCGCGGGCTGAGCGCTCGTAACGTTTTGCGGGGAACGATTCAGCGACTGGAGCAGAGAGACGTCATCGTCTCGGCGATGGTGGATTGCGGGAGCACGGAGTTCGAGGTGCACTTAACTCTAGCGGCGCGCGACACGCTCCAACTTGGTCCAGGCAAAAAGGTCTGGGTCGTGGTCAAGACGCATTCCTGCCATCTGATGGGGATATGAAGTCGACCGTGTGGGAGCGGGGCTCCGCCCCGCTTGGACGGGGCGAAGCCCCGTCACCACACAAGAAGGCTCAGCGCTCGACAGCAATGACCGCGATCCACTGCCCGTTTCGTTCTTCGTGATAGGCAATCGTTCCGCCGAGACGTTGGGCAATATCTTCTGGCAGCAGGTCGCGATGGTAGCCGAAGAATCTTTCCTTGATGCGCTGCCAGGCCTTCCAATTCTCGAAGAGCGGATGCGGCGGCTCGTACTTGGTGGAGAAGACCAGAGCAACGTCGAAGCGGTCGCGAACGCTGGCAGCCACGTCGATCTGCGAGACGGAGAAGTTCTCGATGCGCAGCACGCGAAAAGGCTGACTGGCATAGCCGAGCCAGGGCCGGGTGAGTTCGTCCGACGCGGGCCATGCGGTGAGAACGCGTGCGCCGGAGTATCGCATCGCCAACAAGCGGCTGGCTTCCGCATGCATCACGATGTAGTCGCGATAAGCCAGATTGTCTTCGAGAGAGAATCCGTACGGCGGATTGCTGAAGAGCCCCGTTACAAACGCAATTGCGACCGCTCCCACAATCAATTTCCAATACCGCACACGCCGCCAGAGCGTCGAGACCAACGCCAGAATCACGAGCGGGACGACCGGCAACATGTAGCGAGCCAGCACCGCGCCGCCCACTGCCGACATAAAAGCCAGGTAGGCGAGCGTCACGGAAAGAAATGCCGCCTGCATCCAAATTGGAATTCGCGGACGGGCAGCCTCGTTCTCCGTCTTTTTCCCTGACTTCTTTTTTGGCTGCGGCGGGCGAAACATGGCCAGCAATCCCGCCAGCGTGAGCAGATAAAGACCGAAATATCCGAAGAGTTGCCAGAGCCTCATTCCCAGAGCCAGCGGGACGCGCAGAGGATTGAGCGTGGCGGCAACGTTGTAGCGTAAGAATTCTGGGTTGCCCAGCAGGAAGCCCGTCTTTGAGTAGTGGTAGGCGTACCAACCGGCCAGTGGCATAACTGGAAGCAGCAGGTAAAGGAAGTGCGTGCGTCTGCCCACAGGTGGAAGAAGTTCTTTCCAACGAATTTCTTGCGAACGAATTTCTTTCCAACCCAGACGAATGAAATAACCGAGCAGTTCCCAGGCAAACAGCGCCAGCGGAGCCAGGATCGCAGTCTCTTTCGCCAACGCCGCCAGTGAGAACCAGAGCACTTGCTTCCACGGGCGGTCTTCGAGGTAAGCGGCCAGCGCCCAGAACGTAAATCCGGCGGCCGGCAAGTCGACATGCGCCATGGAACTCTGTGTGAAGTACACCGGATAAAGCGCGACTAACGCGGTTGTCGCCCACGCTACGGGCAGATTGGCGGCGATCCGCGAAAGTCGAAACAGTCCCAGCAGCGAGAATGCAGCCAGCGCCAGCATGGCTGTGTGCGTGACTAGGGTGGAGTATCCGGCGACGCGCCAGGCGAGCGCCAGCCACGCCATCACCAGCGGAGGATGCGCATTCGATGGCGTGGACTGTGGGATCAGCGTGCCGGAAAGAAACAGATCACGCGCGGCCGGAACGTAATAGCCCGCCTCATCCCAGAAATAAGGAAGGCGCAGAAGTGGCGCATGGAGAAGCATCAATCCGGCAAAGAACAGTGCCAACAGAAGAAACTGCTGCACCCACGCGGAGGATGCCGGTTGAGATTTTGTTTTCAGATCGGAAGGCGCCAACCGCCGCGCAGCCGTTGTTGAACGGTGCATCAGTGAATTTGTCCACCGGGAGCGCGTGGATCAAGCTTGATCTCGCCGAATGCGGACTCGTAGTTCGCGACGTTCTGCTGCAAGAGCGCCATGAGCGCCTTGGCCTGTTGCGGGCTGAGATAAATCCCCTGAAAGTTTCGTAATTCCACCTGCGTCTCCGAGCTTTGCTGCATAGTCCCGAAGACGAGGAAGAAATCCCACACATTCACCCGGATCTGCACGCTATTGGAGTAGGCCTCGCGGTAATCGGCGGTTTGCACGAACTTCACATTCGGTTGGTTCCCTGTATTCATATCTCGCAGTGTAACGCCTGGGCGGAGGTGAGAGCAAAGTCCAGAGCAAAGCAGAATGGTGACCAATCAATCGGAGTTTTTCTACATCGACATTTCACCGCTAAACGGACATCCAGCGGTCGTTGTAGGACAGTTACAGCAATAGGGTTCGTGATCGGATGCGCCGATAAACGGTCTCGCTCAAATTCACTCTGCTTTAACACTGGCGCAACATTGCTGCAACACAGTCTCTCTAAAATGTCGGTTGGAGACTATCAAGCCAAAGCTCCTTCTAAGGAAAGCTCTTGGCGAGCGCGTGAGGCTCTCCTTCGGGCCATGGATCCTTTGCAGGCGACAGACAATCCGCGTGACCCCGATCTGATCTACGTCGTGGAAGACGATCCGGATGTGTCTCGCCTGATCGAACACAACCTGCGAACCGCGGGATACGAGGTCTCCACATTTTTCTCCGGGGTGCAGGTGGTTCCAATGGCAGCCATGGCACAACCGGCGCTGTTTCTTCTCGATATCATGTTGCCGGGGATGAGCGGCTTCGATCTCTGCCGCCAGATCCGCCAGCACGAGCGGCTGGGCAAGACGCCCGTCATTTTTCTTTCCGCCAAAACTCAGGAACCGGACCGCCTTCAGGCCTTCGACGCTGGCGGAGACGGATACATCACCAAACCTTTCAGTCCCCGTGAGTTGATTGCGCGCGTCCGCAACGTTCTCCGCGTTCAGCCGGATGCCTGCAGTCACGAGATTATTCAGTTGGGAGATTTGGCAATTGATATCGCTTCGATGACTGTGCGCGTGCAAGGCCGGACAGTTCTCACTACGGTCCGCGAGTTCCGGCTCCTCGAATATCTGGCCCGGCACCGAGGACGCGTTTTTACCCGCGACCAGTTGCTTGACGCCGTGTGGAAAGAAGGCTCCTTCGTGACCCCACGCTCAATTGACGTCTTTGTGCGGCGTCTGCGGGAGAAAATCGAACGCGATCCACGGCACCCCCGCTATTTGAAAACGCTGCGCGGAATCGGCTACCGGTTCGAAGCCGGGCGCTGACAGCGCCAGCCTATTTGCCCGTCGCGGCGGCGCACAGCTCCATTACCGCGTTCGCGCATCTGCCTTTGAGCAAAGTCGAACAGGGACCGAAATCGGAAGCCAAGCAAGTTATTGGTGCGAAAGGGGGGACTCGAACCCCCACGGGTTGCCCCGCCAGATCCTAAGTTCGACGCGCACGAAAAGGCAATAGCTTACACGGAGTGGAACAGCTGGGACAGGCTGTCGCCGAGCTACAGAACGGCAGCTTCATAAAGCACGGCTGAATCAGGGTCAAAGACGAGCCGCCCTGCGCAAATCAGCTGCGCAGGGCTTACCTCTAGCTGCCCCATTACTTTAAAATGCGATCCAGGCACACTCACACCGCGACGATCGGGTGGCAACTGTCGTTTCGGGCGAGTGGCACTTGGGCTACGGCTCTCATTTCGATGCGAAAGCGCTAAAGACGCTACCGCCGGGAAGCGTGTACTCGGAACCGGGCGGCGACAATCATTTCGCCCAGACAGACACCGACGCCGTAATCGTCGAAATTTCCGGCTATGGTCCAACCGACACGCGTTATTGCGAGGCCAAGAACGATCCCAAGACAAAAGAGAAGAATTGACCACACGATTTGTTTTGCCGTTTATGCCGGCATGGGTTTCGTCTCGTTGCCGTGCAATGCTGCTTACCGGAACACGGATCACTTAGGAGCCGGATTATGCTGAACGCCGTTGCCGATCAACCGGAATGCTGGCCCACGCTGCAACTTGATTCATGGAAAGACACGTACGCCACCCTCCATATGTGGACCCAGATGGTTGGTAAGGTCCGGCTGCGTCTGACGCCCCTTCTGAACCACTGGTGGAATGTCCCCTTGTACGTAACCGCTCGGGGCCTGACCACATCTCGAATCCCGTATGGACAAAGAGCATTCGAACTCTGGTTTGACTTCATACGACATCAGCTTGTTCTCGAGACGAGTGATGGAATACTGAAGACACTGCCACTGGCGCCTCGCTCAGTAGCCGAGTTTTACGGGGAATTCATGGGAATGCTTCGATCGGCGGGGATCGAAGTCAAAATCTGGCGAATGCCAGTCGAAATCCCCAATCCGATTCCCTTCGACCAAGATCGCGTGCATAGCTCGTACGATCCCGCGGCGGTTGAAAGATTCTGGCGGATTCTGTTGTCGGTGGATTCCGTTTTCAACCAATTCAGGGCGGGATTCATTGGCAAGTGCAGCCCGGTGCATTTTTTCTGGGGAAGCTTTGATCTTGCAGTGACGCGGTTTTCGGGTCGCCGTGCCCCGGAACGGCCCGGTGCCGATGCGATGACTCGCGAAGCTTACTCCCACGAGGTCAGCAGCGTCGGTTTCTGGCCGGGGAGGGTCGGTGTCCTAGACGCTGCTTTCTATTCCTACACCGTACCCGAGCCGCAGGGATTCAAGGAGGCGCCGGTCCGTCCGGAAGCTGCCCTCTATGAGAAACAAATCGGCGAATTTATTCTCAGGTACGAGGACGTGCGCCAGGCCAAATCGCCCACCGCTTCACTACTCGAGTTTTGCCGTACTACATATGAAGCCGGAGCAAGCCTCGGCAATTGGGATCGCAGTTCACTTGAAAGGTAGCGTTGCTCCATTGAGAGGATTGACGGGACCAGGGCAAGAACAGTGGGCAGACCCAATTTACCGGCAAACTCCGCACTTCTCACCACGCAAATGCTCCCGTCCTTCATGGGCGAGGATCGGAACCACTTTTTTTAGTCCTCTCGTCAGCTATTGGTGCGAAAGGGGGGACTCGAACCCCCACGGGTTGCCCCGCCAGATCCTAAGTCTGGTGCGTCTGCCAATTCCGCCACTTTCGCTTGTTTTTCTCAACTCATGGTTTCTGAACCGTTCACGGACGATGAGTTAAGCTAGCGCAAGTTTAGATGCGAACCTGTGCCGGTTGCAACGTCGCATATGACCGCGAGATTTGATGGTGAGGGCGCGGCGGGCTTCAGGAGGATAGTTCCGGGTCGCCGACAATCCATCCAGAGTAGTCGGATCGGCTTCAATGTTCTTGCTTGAGATTATAATGACGCGACAGCGATGACCCTCACTTCTGGCACGAAACTCGGTCCCTACGAAATCCAGTCTCCGCTTGGCGCCGGCGGAATGGGGGAAGTGTACCGTGCGTTGGATACCCGCCTGGGTCGCACGGTAGCGATTAAAGTTCTCGCTTCTCATCTTTCATCTTCGCCGGAACTGAAACAACGCATGGAGCGCGAGGCGAGGGCCATTTCTTCGCTGAACCATCCTCATGGAATCAATCTCACTAACAGACTCGTGACGATGCGTCGCTGATTTCCAACCGGTGGCTGAAAACCACCACCCCTGGTGAAACCCAACCACCAGAGCTTGCGAATCGCTGACATTCTGAGCTGATGGGTCTGTCTTTAACTCGTTAAAAATAATGCATTATAAAATAAATCTTTAATCACCGGTTCACATTGGCACGATTCCTGCATCATTCCATGTAACGAGCACACACTCCACCGCGGCTGCTGACCTGAGCGCGCCCCAGGCAAGTGGCGGGTGAGAACCACGAGCACGACCGCCACTGAACCGTTGCTTTTCGAAAGTGCTGGACAAAGGCAAAAACGAAATCTCGGTTGAGTTATGCGTACTTGGCATTGGGTGATTACCGCTTTCCTCCTGTTCCCGTTGAGCACGAGCGCGCAGCAGACGGCAAATTCAACATTGTTACCCGCGACGCACCAGACCCCAGCTTCGGCCGCCCTGCCTAGCCCGGCTTCGTCAAGCGGGCAGCCCGAGCCGCAGCCACCGAAAGCTGCGCCGCAGCTGGTAGCAGCATCCGCGAGCACCGCGCCCGCATCGCCACCGTCTACCACGATGGACAAGGTCGTGGACCGCGCGGTCGAGCGGGAGCACGCGCTGATGAAAATGCTGGAGACCCGCACCCCGTTCGTTGAGACCTATCTGCAAGATCTGAAGTTCCGTCCGCAAGAGGGCCCGGCGCCGGTGCAAGACCATTACTTCCTCGGCCGCATGGATTTGAGCGAACGCATGAACCGCCGTGACTATCTCGCCAAAGACACCAGCTTTGAGAGCCGCCTTTTGGGCGGCTTCACCAGGTTGTTTACATTCCAATACAAACCCCTAGGTTTCTCCTGGATGATCTATGCTGACCGCGACAAGTTCAATCGCCAAACCTACGATTTCAAGTACGTGCGCCGCGAGTTCCTGGGTGATGTCCGCTGTATAGTCTTCGAGGTCTCCGCTAAAAAGGGGACCGGCCATGGCCGCTTTCATGGCCGAATTTGGGTAGAAGACCAGGATTACAACATTGTGCGTCTCAACGGCACTTATGAGCCGGGTCCCCGCAACGCTTACTTCTTTCACATGGATAGCTGGCGCTTGAACCTGATCCCGGGCTACTGGGTACCGGCTTACGTTTACAGCGAGGAAGGCGATTTCAGCGAGGGTTCGAAAGATAAGATGGCCTTCAAGGCCCAGACCCGACTCTGGGGTTATGACCAACAGAATCGCGCCCAGGATAGCGAATTGACCGAGGTGCGGGTGGACTCCACCGTGAAGGACGAAAGCCCGGAGTCGCAGGATGCTTCGCCGCTGCAGGCTCAGTGGCAATGGCAACAGCAGGCGGGAGACAACGTGATTAAGCGGTTAGAGAAGGCCGGACTGCTCGCTCCCGAGGGTGACGTGGACAAGGTGCTGGAGACTGTGGTCAACAATTTGCTCGTCAGCAACCACATTGAACTGCCGGGCCCGGTGCGCGCCCGGGTGATGCTGACTTCCCCCTTGGAGACGTTCAGTGTGGGCAACACCATCGTGGTAAGCCGCGGCCTGGTGGACGTGCTCCCGGATGAAGCCAGCCTCGCCATGGTGCTATCGCGCGAACTGGCCCACATCCTTCTCGGACACAACTTGGGCAGCAAGTACGCTTTCAACGATCGTCTCTTGTTCTCTGACGAATCCGTCTATCGGAACCTGGGTTTCCGCCACTTTCCCGAGGAGGAAGCTGCAGCCGACAAGAGAGCTCTTGATCTGCTGAAGAGTTCACCCTACGCCGATAAGCTGCATACGCCCGGACTGTTTCTGCGGGAGTTGGAGGTGCGGGGCCGGGCGCTTTCTGCGCTGCTGACTCCTCACCTGGGCACCGGCTTCACGGACCGTAAGGGCACGGTGGATCGGATGGTGGCGTTGCTGGACTCTGCTCCGGCCCTCCTCCCCGACAAAGTGGACCAGATCGCAGCCCTGCCTCTGGGAGGACGCGTCAAGCTCAACCCTTGGGATAACCGCGTCGAATTGATCAAGACAACGCCGGTCGCCATCACCTCGGGGCGCGGCAAGATGCCGCTGGAAGTGACGCCATTTTTCCCCCGCCTGACCCGCTACGGAGCAGTTGTCAGCCCGACCGCTTCCGTCAACGCCGCGAACCCGATTCCAAACAATGAGTAAGGCAAGGCGAATCAGCGGCATTACGGAAGGACCGTCAAGAGTTGCGATTGTCGCGTTTCTGGCCATTCATGGAATCAACAAGTTACTGAATCTTCGTTGGCCTTCCCGCTTTATAATAGAAAGATTCGGTCGCGAGTTTGGATCCGTCTGTAGTGCCAGGGGAAGATGTCGACAGATAGCATTGTTGTTCGCGGGGCCCGGGTTCACAACCTCAAGAACATTGATTTTGAGATCGAGCACAACACTCTGACCGTCGTCACCGGCGTCTCCGGTTCGGGCAAATCGTCGCTCGCCTTCGACACGATC
>Ga0209117_1000558_pt1 | contig 14891 bp, 16 predicted proteins | sample BlaSpr_A8_OM2_M2_FD_187978 | JGI IMG/M metagenome (GOLD analysis project Ga0209117, IMG submission 187978) | Forest soil microbial communities from Thunder Bay, Ontario, Canada - Black Spruce, Ontario site 2_A8_OM2_M2 (SPAdes) (version 2) | ecosystem: Environmental > Terrestrial > Soil > Boreal...
CTGGTCTTTGTGCGAATTCCATGAAGCGGCTGAATGTACGCAGGGCGAAACAGGAAAACGGCCTTGAATGGCATCTGTAATAGCGCGTTTTCCGTTCTGCCCTTTACCCGTGCCCACATGCTTCGCCCGCGCTCCGCGCTGTCGGTTCCAGCCCCAGACACGTAGATGAAGGTCATTGTCGGGTTGAGCTTGGCTAAGGTTCTAGCCACTGAGACCGTCAGATCGTATGTCACTCGCCGATACGTCTCCTCCTTCATCCCTACTGACGAGATGCCGAGGCAGAAGAAACATGCGTCGTAGCCTGAGAGCCTGTCCTCAATCGCCGCGAGATCAGAAACATCTTGATGTACGATTTCGCGAAGTTTGACGTGCTGCGGCAGGCTGGTCTTGCGAACAATCGCGAGGACACTTTCGACGTCGGGATCGAGTAGACACTCGCGCAGGACGCCCTGTCCGACCATCCCCGTCGCTCCGAAGATCACCACTTTCATGATCGTCTCCCGTTATCGCGAATGCGCATACCAGTTCGAGTGCGGCGACCATCGGCTGCACGCGAGGCATTGTCTAGCAACCAGCTTACGGTCTTGCCAAGGCAAGCTTCTGGTGCTGTGCGATCCACCCAATCTGAACAGCAGCCTCTCGATCTGGGTTCGACTCGATCAACTTGGGGGGCGTGCCCATTCCTGCGCCGAACCGATGCCGAGAATAGCTTATGAATGAGTGCATCCCGGCGAACTCGTGACAGCTAGAACAGGTGAGCAAAACAATACCCTCATCGCTCTCCGGCTTCTCCCCCTCACTCTCGAACACGTCGTTCCCGTGTGCCCTGAAAAACGCGAATTCTTTTTCACCCGGAACAATAGCTCGCAGCCCGCCCCCATGCCCTGACAACAGCCCCTCGCGGCTTACCCTGAACTCGAAGAAATCCTGAGAGCGCGTTCCAGTTCCGCCCAGATCGAAGTGTATGGCTCGATACACTCGCATCTGCACGCTTTCGGTCAAGTTCGTTCGCGTTGGATTACCGTCGCTGTCGATCAGCACGATCTGGCGAACCAAAACCATCCGTGTCCCAATCGGAAACTGCGGAGGTTCAGGATAGGGAACCAACCCGGCGAGATCAGCCTGCCCGTCGCGGAGGTACGGGAGCAGGTCTGGGTTCGCCCCCCAAGTCTTGGGCACGTCGCGGAGCTTCGCCAGATACTCTAGCGTCTTTTCCCTTCCTCCGGGCACTTGGAAGAAGACAAGGAAGATTGATCTTCCATCGAAAAATTCGAGATGGTCGGAGGCAACTGGGCGTCCTTGCTGTTCCCCAAGGCATATCCATGACCCCTTCGGGTCGAAGAGATCAGCCGGAAGGAACGGATGCTGCGGATCGGCAGGATCGTAGGTGGTGGGAAACACATGCGCTCGAACTGCATCCTCATAGTTGTCGGGAAGCTTTCGAACCTGATCTTTACTCAAAGCCAATCTGCGGATGATCTCGGTGACCCGCTTCTGCAAATCGGAACGACCCTCCGTCTGTTCATCGCGAGGCAACGAGAGCCAATCGTAAATCGCAAGAAGGTCGCGCTGGAAAAAGGCACGTCTCAGCGGGTCTGTGACCGCCCTTTCAGAATGTTGTCCAAGAAACTCATCGAGCAACTTCAAGGCTTCATCGTGGGAGGAGCCGCTCAGTAGGTATTTGGTTTGCCACCACAAGTAGGGATCGAGTTCATCGCCTCCATACTGCTGCCCGTCGCGGGCGTGCCTCACGTAGAACAGACGAAATAATCGGTTCCAGATGTGGTCAGGATCGGAGGCATATATCGCCTGCGCAGATCGTCCAGATTGAGGTTGACTTTGACCGATTTCCTCAAGGGTGGTGTCCGCGCTCTTTACGTCACGATAGCTGCACAGGAGGAAGGGCAGTAGCAGAATAGCCATGCTGACAGATGATGCTCTGCCTCTCATAGCCGCTCATCGTATCATTGCTTTCTTGGAATCCATCGCTCCAGCGGATTCGTTACTGCGCGTACCAATCGGAATGCGGCGACCATCGGCTGCACGCGAGGCACTGCGTGTCAGCGCACTGATGAAGACAGGCAGGGCAGACGCCACCAGTGTCGAACGTATTCCACTCATTGCCGCAGGTGCAGAACCACTTATCTTGCTTGCGTGGCGACCAGCCGCATAGCGGGCAGCGGATTCGTGGGCCGGACGGATCGTGACTCTTCTCTTCATCGAGTTCGCGATCTAGAACTGTGGAGAACATCCCGGCAGCCGGATCAATTCGATCTTCATTTCACTCGGACAGCATAATGCAGTTTGACCACCCCATCCGGGAAACTTTTGGTCGCCAGTAGTTTCAAACCGAGGTCTCGATGGCGTGGCGCGACCAACGGAATACCCTCTCCAACCATCTTCGGGATCACATGGATGATGAACTCATCCACCTGCCCGGAATCGAGAAAGGCGGCAACGAGTTCAGCACCACCCACCAGCCAAATATTCTTACCTTTTTCCAAACGCAGGCGTTCGGCAAAGACATGCACGTCTTCACTAACGATACTCACCTTCGGGCTGGTGGCTTTCGACAGCGTGCGCGAGAACACGTAATTCTTCTTCCCGGTGTACCCTTCCGCCATTCCAAAGCTGACCGAAAGATCGAAGGTCTTGCGCCCCAAAACACAGGTGTCGATGGAGCGATAGAAAGCGCCCATGCCGTAGTTCCCCTTTGGGCGCGGACGATCTAGCCAGTCAACCGACCCATCTGGTCGTGCGATGAAGCCATCGGCACTCACGGCGATGTAGACGATGAACTTGCGCTTTCGAACCGAACTTGGCATTCGGAGAAAGATACCATCCGGAGGCTTGCTACGCGACTAGAACAATTGATCTTGAGAGTGCACCAGTTCGACAGGTCGCGAGCACTCCTCGTCGTCGTTCGCCACATGGTTGACGCGACTGCTCACGGGATAGCACCGCATGAGCCGTGCATCGTAGGGTTTCAACAGTTCGGACGCCGCAGCCACATTCTGCATCCCCGGATCAAACCACAGGTCGTAGCTGTCGGGATCGAGGATAACGGGCATTCGGTCGTGGATGGCTGAGGTCACAGCATTTGGGGTCGTGGTCAGAATTGAGCAAGTCTCCACAGTGTTTCCACTCGGGTCTCTCCAGCGATCCCATATTCCCGCGAACGCGAACAACTCCCCTTCGTTGACTTCGAAGCAGTACGGCTGCTTGGCTGTTCCTGTCTTTCGCCATTCATAAAACCCGTCTGCTGGGATCAGGCACCTACGGAGTTTCAGAGGATCGCGGAACGCAGGCTTCGTGGCGGCTGTCTCTGACTTCGCGTTGATCGTGTTCGTCGCGATAGAAGGTGTCTTTGCCCAATGCGGGATGAGACCCCACTTCATCAGTGCTGGTTCACGGACAGGCTTTTTCGGATTCTGGCGGATCACCGGAATAGGTTGGGCGGGAGCGATGTTGTAGCGCGGAGACCACTCTTCATCCCACGGGCCGCAGTCGAAATATTCTTCGACAAGCTGCTTTCGCCTCGACAATCGATAACGCCCGCACATTGGGAGATTATGGCAGATCGCGAACTATCTGCGGCATGCCTCAGCATGCCGAGTCGCGCTCCGAAGTAGAATTGGCGCATGGGGCCCGCGCAGGTCAAGCCCCCGATCTCGCCCGAACTTCTCAACCAAATTGACGTGCGGGTCGGGACAATCCTGTCTGTGACCAACGTTGCCAATTCTGAGAAGCTGCTCGCGCTCGAAGTCAGCTTCGGTGACCACAAGCGCACGGTTCTTGCCGGAATGAAAGGGGAGCGTGCCAACCCTCGCGAGATTGAAGGCAAGCAAGCCTTGTTTGTTGTAAACCTTCTGCCACGCAAGATGGCAGGGATCGTTTCGGAAGGCATGCTGTTCGACATCGGCTACTTGGATGGGATTGCTCCGGTGCTGACGATTCCCGAAACGGGTGTGCCGGACGGAACCAGAACAGGATAACGCTGACGACCCGCCACCCCGCGAGCCGAACCGCGCGGGCTTTTTGGAAAGTGATCGGATCAGGACGCTCGACCTGCCGAAGTCTTTGCCGAAGCAAGTGCCTCAGGTCTTTAATTCTATTTCCCCATCGCTTCTTTCTTTAGCCGCTCGATCTGCTCCAGATGATTCGGCCCGTGTTTCGACATCATCTGCACGTAATCGGCGACAGTGATCCGGTGATCGAGTTCAGGATGGCGTGCGGATTTCTGCAAGTCCTCCGCCTTTAGCCTCCGAAGCAATATCACATTGGCATGGCGGTTGAGTCCGTAGAGTGCTACCAACTCCGGGGGTGAGGACTCCAGATACCCCAGATTCTTCGCCCACTCGTCCTGATCAATCGGCGCGATCACCGGGTCTTTGTCAGCGAGCATTTGCCGAATGCGGTAGGCGTACAGAATCTCCATATCAGCCAGATGTCCGAGAATCTCCAAAATGCACCATTTGTCCGGTGACGGTTTATAGCGCAGCGTTTTCTCCGGCAGGCCGGACACGGCTGCAGCAATCTGCTGGGGGCTCTTCTCGGCGGCGTCGAGATGCTTTTTCAGTTCGGATTCAGTCACGAACGCCTCACTTCGTAATCGGGCAGTCGAAACGGCCTAATTGCCTTCAAAACTCGTTTGATCGGCACGCACACAGATTCAAACCAGCGACTGATATAGGTCTGGGCGTGGGCTTCACCACAGAAATGCCGAGCCGTTGGACTTATGGCGGCGGTCAAATCCCACTTGATGACCGCGAGCTTCTGATCTGTGCATTCGATCACAAACCAATGGATTGGATTCCACATCTCCGATATACGATGAATTCCGGCAAGTTCCGCCGGATTGCACCCCGAGTTAGAGTCCTGGCATATGATAATGTTTTTTGCCAGATTAATTTTTTTCCGCTTGACAAATGCCGCACCATGCGACATTCTGTATATGGCAGATTACTCAATCTCGGAGGCTGCGAGAATATTGAAAGTAGACCGCCGAACGTTGCAGCGTTGGGTTCGGGACAAAAGAATCCCACCTCCGACCACACAAATTGTGGCTGGTGTCCGGGTGAGATTCTGGTCTGATAAAGATGTGGAAAAGCTGAGGGAGTACAAGTCCGCGGGATACTGGGGCAAAGGTAAGACCCGCGACAGAATCAAGAAGTCCAAGAACAGAATCTGAGAGGCGGGACGCGCCGGTGCGGAAACACCAACACGCCCCTAACCAAACGTCGCCTACACGGAGGCAACGATGGCTGTATACGAACTTAAATTGTTCCAACCGCCACTGCAACCGATGCGGTTGCACGCACATTTTCCCCATTCATTAAAGGTCCCTTCTCGCAATCACTCCCCATTTTGCACATGCCATTTAACAACCGCACGGGGGGCTGTCCACGCCAACCGGAAGGAAGGGAACATTCTAGGACAAAGACGCACCACGGAGCTCTGGCGCGCCTCTTTGTCACGGAGATGTTATCCGTGAACTCGTTAGGAGTACGTGATGGGCGAACTACGCATGATGCCGAAAGGAAAAGTAGAACGGCGCGAACGACTGAAGCGGCTGGCGATCAAGTTTGGACTCGTGGATTCGACAGCCAGAGCAATGAGGACGTCGGAAATAACCCTTTGGCTGCGCCGCAACGCACCACGCGGCGAGCCCCTGGAACAGATCGCACGCCGCCTTATCAAGGGCATCTAGCGAAGGCTGAAAAAAACCGAGAACAGGACGTCCGGGTCGGCCCAAATGGGCGCGGCCGCAAGCCTAGGTCTTCGCAATGTAAAGCCTCCGCACAGCCTGTTGTGACCGCAGGTGATCCTCGACGCGCCTTCGTGCTTAGGAGACCAGACGAAGAAACATTGGCATTCTGGAGAATGACGGCTGACGATGAAAACGAATACGTGTCCCGCATCGCCAGATTTTCGCGAGCGCTTAACGAAGAGTCGGCGAGGAAGACAGCTCGGCAAGTCAAGCGAAACACTAACCATCCCAAGGAGGGAATATGAAAGCTCCGGGCATTCGGGCAAAGAAGACCGGAAAACGGCTGGAACGTGGACAAGCGTTACAAGTTATGACATATCCGAGGTTAAATACAAAAAAAGTCCTCGTCGAAGCGTCGCGGGCAGTCGGATTAGCACTTTCCTCGTTCATACTCTCGGCCGCGGTCAAGGAAGCGGCGGCGCTTCAAGGATGCAAAATCGGCGACTTGGTGCCGGCCGATGAGTTGAAGCGATATCGTGCGCATCGCGTTTATCGGAAACGCAGTGAAGACGGCAAACCGCGTAAACGTCGGAAAAATGCCAAGCGAACGTGAACCATAGCCTTCACTCGCGAACGTTCGTCGACCTTCCTGCTGCTTCTGAGTCTGGACCTAGCGGAAGCTGGTCAAACGGCAATAGGTGGCGAAATTGGCGCAAGGATTTTAGGGACCGTGAATTTAAGGCTAGGTGCCTATGCAGCAAGGAAGCACACTAAACAACCAGGGCCGATGAGACTTTCAAAATCAAAATTCGTGGCGGGCGTGCAGTGCCTCAAGCGCCTCTACTTCCAGGTGCACGAGCCGGAACTGGCGGCGGAGCCGGACGCCTCAGGCTCCGCGATCATGGAGCAGGGTCAAGAAGTGGGCATGCTTGCCCGCCAGCTTTTCCCGGGCGGAGTGGAGGTTGACGGTTCTGCTGGACTGGACGAGGCGATCCGCACCACACGTGAGCTAATCGCGAACCCAAAGGTTCCGGCAATCTTCGAGGGCACTTTCGAGAACGGCGGCGTGCTCGTGCGGGTGGATATTCTCCATCGGCGGAGAGACAACCGATGGCGTCTGATCGAGGTCAAGTCCACCACAGATTTCAAGGACTACCACTTGGATGACGTGGCGATTCAGCACCGCGTCGTTTCTCGATCCAGGCTGGACTTGGCTTCCTCCTCTTTGGCCCACATCAATCGAAACTATGTTTTTGAGGGCGGCTCCATCGATGAGCGACGGTTCTTCAAGATCAGAAACCTGACGCAGCGAGTCGAGAGGCTCCAGCCGAAGCTCACTTTCCTGCTCGGGTCGGAATTTCGAATACTGGCTTTTCCGCAGCCTCCTCCAATACCAGTGGGTCCCCATTGCACCGATCCCATCACGTGCGAGTTTTTCGACCAGTGCAATCCACCGCGCCCCGATGACCACGTAGGCTATCTGCCAAGAATCCAAGCAAGCGCGGTTGAGGAACTGGTGGAGATAGGCGTCGAATCCATTCACGACATCCCTGACGACTTCCCCCTGAACGAGCGCCAGCGGCGTGCGGCTACGAGCGTGCAAACAGGGAAGCCTTGGTTCAGCCCAGAACTCAAGGAGGAGTTGAGTGGGTTGAAATACCCGCTGTACTTCATGGACTTCGAGACGATCAATCCTGCAATCCCACGATTCGCCGGAATGCGGCCCTACGACCAGATTCCTTTTCAGTGGTCAGTTCACTTGCTGAGGGAGCCCGGAACGGAACTTGAGCACTTCGAATTTCTCGCCACGGATACGAACGACCCGCGACGCGAGTTCATCGCCTCGCTATGCTCTGCCCTTGGCAAGAGTGGAAGCATTGTCGTCTACAACCAGCCGTTTGAGGAGCAACGGCTTTCGGAACTTGCAGCGTGGCTGCCCGAGTTTTCGGGTCATCAAGAAAATACAGCGCCGTCTCTGGGACTTGCTTCCCGTCGTCAGGAACCACGTCTACCATCCCGCATTCGCTGGATCGTTCTCGCTCAAGGCGGTGCTGCCTGCGCTGGTGCCCGATATGACCTACGAGGGAATGGTCGTGGCAGGTGGGCAGGACGCGGGGCTGGCATGGGAGTCGCTCATACGAGGCGGTTTGGATCGAGACGAGCATCAGCGAGTCAGCAAGGCTCTGCTGGATTATTGCGGCCAGGACACGCTGGCGCTGATCAAGCTCGTAGAACGACTCCACGTAGCACCAACCTGACCATGACGAATGGAGGCTGCGCAGAGTATAGGAGCGGTTGGTCCGTCACGGTCTTAGAGGAAATTGCAGTCCACCGCGTAGTTCCATTCGACATCACAAATTTCACGGTCGATCAGTTCCGGCAGACTCGTTTCAGCGTATGAATAGACGCCTTTGGGCAGAACAACTTGAAGGCAGCCCTCAGATTCGCAACTGCTGCGGTGCGGTTCAGAAAGATTGGCGACCTCGAAACTGTTGCGCCGCACAGTCGCCTCACGAAAAGTTGATGACCCAGGAACTGGAGGCGTTGCTGCGGATTCCTGATGCCGCGAGGGTATTGGGGATAAAGCAGAAGACCCTTCGGGACTGGGTGTGGCGGCGCAAGATCACGTTCATAAAGGTAGGAAAGGGGGTCGCTTTCAGACCGTCAGACCTGCGGGACTTCATTGAAAAGAACGTGGTGAGGCGGTCGGAATCAGAATAGATGCGCCGCATGGCAGCCATGTGCGAAACGACAAGGTTCCGAGGTGAAGGAAACCACCCAAGACCGTCACTGGTGTTTGGCATGTGATTCAGTCTGGGCAAGTACCACCAAGAATGTTCTAAATTCCTCGATTGAACGCGAGATTGCAAGTGGACTCAATCTTCTGTTGCGGAAATGTGGAAGATCCGCTACCAGCGTCATCTTTGGCAGCGGCTGAACAACCCCGGCAGACCGGAATCGTAAAACGAAACGGCGAGCAGTATGGCTGTGTCTAAGCGCGACGAAGGCAAAACCTACTACTACGAATTCGAGTTGTTCGGGCAGCGATATAAGAAGAGCACGCGCTGCAAGAATAAGCGAGACGCAGAAGCCATCGAGGCTGCGGCGCGTCTGAAGGTGATCAACGACAGAGCCGGTATTCAATCACCTCGACCGCCTGCACCCACACTGAGGGAATTCAGGCAGACCTTCTTTGACTGGGTCACCAGCAATTCTAAGAGCGACTACTTCCTAGGGAAGTTCAACAAGTTGCTGCTCTTCCCAAAATTGGCTGATACGCCGATAGACAGAATTGATGAGCCGCTGATAGAGGCGTTTAAGACGTGGGCGCTAAAGGGCGATGAAACTGAGAACCGAAAAGCCTTCACAAAGGAGAACATCAACCGCTCCGTTGGGGCACTGAGAAAGGCGCTGCGCTATGCCCGTTTCAAGCTCAAGTTCATCGACAAGCTACCTCTCTTTGATATGTATGAAGGGACGGCGTCACCGCGCGAATACGTATTTTCTCAAGAGGATTACGAGCACTGGTTGAATTCGTCTCCTGAGCCGCTCAAGTCCGCATCCATTTTGGCACGCAACTCTGGCATCTGCCGCGGCGAGATGCTTGCGCTGCAAAGGGACTGTGTTAAGCTGCTGGAAAAACCCGATCAGGATGGTTTCTTCGGCGAAATTGAAGTCCGGCGCGGATTGAAACGGGGCTGCCGTCGACGCACACTCAAGATTAATCGCCCGATGCGGGATGTCCTACAGCCATTAATCGCAAAAAGCAGCTGTGCACACGTGTTTACGACGCCCGACGATGCCGAGCAACCGCTGTCAGGAGACTCGTTGTCTTGTCAGGCGTGTCGACTGAAGGCCAAAGGCGGTTTCCATAAGGAAGCTGGATTACACACGCTTCGGCATACTTTTTTGACGGAAATGGCCGATCTCGCCGACATTTTTACCTTGCAAAAAATCGCAGGGCACAACCAGATTAAGACCACTGCGCGCTACGTCCACCCACAGAAGCGAGCAATAGAATCAGCGTTCAAGAAATTATTCGGGAACGGGCAAGCAGCCGCTGTAATCAACGAAGTCGTTCTGTCTTCTACTCAGCTCGCGTGCTTGCTTGCGGGCGAAGTTGTACTCTTAGCGGTACCGGCAGCACTGAACTTCGACTGACGTCCACCCAAGAACCCACTCCCCCCCAGATCTTCCCCACCGAAAATGCTGCAAGAGCTTGATACTAAACGTAGAAACAACCTCCTCGCGATCATCGACAATGGCGAAATCATCCGTGTGCGCTGTGTTAATGCCCGCAATTTAAGCCCGCGAAATCATATACATCCCGCGTTTTCAACGCATTACATTTCGGTGGTGCAGCAACGCCAGCAATACATGGCAATCACCAGATGCACTCAGTCCACACAGAAATCCCCCCACTGATTGGGCATCGAGGTTCGCGTGATCGGTGCTGTTGATGTTTAGCGGCTGGTTTGCCTTTCGAGGAACGGTGGTCGTTATTTGGAGTCGGCAACGTAAACGGTGCGGCGAAGTTTAGGTGGTTCCTGTTCTCGGCGGAGCCGATCTGACGTTTGTCACCCGGAACAAACGCGTCTTCGCCACCTGCTGGACCCGATGTATCGGTGCCCCAGTAGGCGTTCTCGGCCCCAGACTGGATGTTAGCGGAATGCCAGCCGTCGCCTGTGGACCAGAGAGTGTCGCTCTTGGCACTATCCTGCTACTGGTCGAGCTTTGAGAATTTGCCGCTTTTTGACGCTTTTTCAAACCTCTTACCAGTCGCTCCCAGATTTTGTCGCAGAATTCCATCAGGGTCTCTCTACCTTGCCGGCGGCTGATGCACTCATCCGAATAGTAGAAGTGTACGCATTTTTTCAACCCGTCTATCATGCTAACGTCCACATTAGAAAAAAACCTATTCATGCGTCGCTGCAGTGCGGAGTCACCGAATCGATCAAGTACGTTGCTGCGGCGTGGTGCGCTGGGAGAGGGTGTGATGCGTTTGCAACTAAGTGCGCGAAGGAACGCGGTGTCGCCATCGACAATGTAGAGGACACGCCGCATCGCTTTAAGTAGCCTACTGAGCGTCGGGTATCCGCAGTGGAAAACCTTCAGCAATGTATAGAAAAAAAATAAGTCGCTGTCTTTCATGTACGCATTGGCTAACGAGGAATACGGGAAAGTATCCGCCGGCCGATAATGGCTGAGTCGCTCTGCAATGGAATCCGAGCACTCGGACAAGTTCTTCAGATGATGTCTAGCCTCCTCCACGGCTTCGACGGCTCCGGAAAAAAGGTTGGGAATAAAGAGCAAGGATCCAGGACTTAACAATCCCGGAACTGTTGATCTGCGCAGCTGGGAAATTCCGTCTGCTGCCTGCCGAATGCAACGCTCCCAATGCGATAGATCCCCCTCAGCAATGTCGCAACGCTGCACACCGCACGAGAGCGCAAGGTTCAATTCACTGGTACATCGCACCATGAGTTCGACAACATCTACTGCTGGGCACTGCTTGTCGATGAGCCTGATAAGATCTTCACGGAGTGGCGGCAAATTGATCTCGCTATCACCTACCTTCCCGCCGAGGATGCGGCCAAACTCCTCGCCGTACCGGCGGATCTCGGGATCAGAGTCAACACGCTGACCGTAACTTTCAAAGCCAGATGCGAGCCAGGCGATGACCGTACTTTCTTGCGCCTCGGTTGTAGCCGGATATCCCATGCCAGGAAGTTTACCGCAGAATGAGTCGCCCATTACCCAGACGGTTTCACGTCTCCACGGCTGCGTGCGGTCTGCATTTGGTCCAGACGGGATAGACGACGAATCCGTTCTCCTAGTCTAGGCTAGCAAAACTATCTGCCGGTAGTCTAAAAGGCGGGAAAAAACACAGCGTGCCCTTCGAGATTGCGAAAACCAAAACGTCGGAACCCTGATTCGTATGTCGGCGCTCGAGCGACACTATACACCGAGAGAAATCGCAGAGTTGTGGGGTTGGTCTCCCAAGACTGTGATTCGACGGTTTCGCAACGAGCCGGGTGTACTCCTCGTGAGGCGCGACGAGACCCGCAGCAAACGCGCCTACTCCCAGATTACGATCCCTGAATCCATCGCGCTAAAAATGCACGAACGATATGCGGTTAAAAAGAGGTCCTAAGCCTGTCCCACCGTCCCCTGCAGAGCTTTGTCCACGTCGGGTAGGATGATAGGCGCGTCCGAATCAGCCCAAGTGGATTTCACGGCCCGTTCCAATTCCTTCTGCAAGGCCGGAATCCACGGATAATAATGGTCTCGCACGGTATCCGGGGCATCCGCGAGTAACATCGCCACGTGCTCCAGACTCACGCCTTTTTTCAGCAGTTCAACCGCGAACGTGTTGCGGACCATATGACTTTTTGCCTGGATGGGCTTTCCCTCCCGGTCCCGTAGGTCGAGCGCAGGCTTTACCAACTTCCACAAGCGGCGCAGCGCCTTTTGCCATGTGCTAGCGGCTCTGTTCCTTTTTCCATTGCCTGACCAAAAGAAATAGTCCGGGTGTGCATCCGGTCCAGGCGGAACGCCCCGCAATTCATCCGCGACCTGCGGCGGAAGCAGGACAGTGACAGGATTTCCAGTCTTGGTGCGATACAGCACGAGCCGGTTGTCCTTGCCTAAACGCGACCGCTGGAGCGTCACAGCATCGGTAATGGCAAGTCCGCTCCACCTCATTAAGTTGCAGAGCGCGTGCAGTCGTTTCCCTTTGTTCCTGACTTCCGCCTTGTTGACAGTCTCTAGCGAAAGATCGTAGGTGGTGCAGGCCCGCAACACGGCCTTGAATTGCGCCGGTGTGAACGGCAGCGTCGGGATGCTCGAATCTTTCCTCCCGACAATCTTCGCCATTCCCCGCGCTGGGTTCCCGCGATCCCTATCCAATGTCGCCCTCATCCATTTCTGTGCAATGCAAAAATCGAAGAAGGCGATGGCGTTGTCACGCTTCTTGGATTTCGACCAATACGTTTTCGACCGCCATGTGCCCATCCATTGGTTCAACAGTGGGCCGGTGATCTGGTGCACGTAGAGTACGCGCTCTGTCTCTGGCTTGCCCTGGTTATGGAGGTTCAGAAAATCGAGGAGCTGGTTTTGCATGGTCGCGTACTTCGATCGCGTGGCCGCGTAGCCGTCCGGGTTGGAGGAAGCGGCTTGCTTGGCCGCGATGAATTCGCCGAATGCCTCTTCGACCAGTTTGGGCTCGATGGCGTTCTCGGCTTCTCGCGCCCGCTCTCGCAGGATTACAGGGTCGTGGTTGTCCGCCCATCCTTTCGCCCGCTGACGGGCCGTCTCCCAAGATCTGGTCTTGGCGCTAATGCGGGCCCGGACGAGACGCACATAGAAGTGCTTGGGACAGCGGCAGCGGCCGTCTTGTTCCTTCTTAGTGTAGGCACAGGTGGCCTTGTGGCGATAGACGATGACATCGACTTCGGGGCGGGTGTCAAACTGAAAGTTGCCGGACATTCGCGGCTCCTACGGTCCAAGTTGGAGTTCCTAGCCAGTAGAAGGATACCCGAGATGTGTGCGGTCTGTGTGAGGATAATTCGTGAATACCGCTAAGCCATTGATTCCAAGCCAAAAACAAATGGTGGCCAGGGACGGAGTTGAACCGCCGACGCCAGCCTTTTCAGGGCTGCGCTCTACCACCTGAGCTACCTGGCCACTTCCTGTCCGCACATCTACTGGCGGCCAATTTTGGCCGGGCACTGGGCGCTCTTACTGGGCGGGATGCCGCGAAGCAAAACAGCCGATGCGCTGGGACCGTGCGGAACTCTCGAATTATAACAACGGTGTGCCGTTCGCTCAAAATGGTTGCCGACGATTTTCGCCGCGCCTTTTCTTTCTCACGCTCTCCCTTACGAAGAGAGATGGCCGCTCGGCACGCCGTTCATGATGGTCAGCGCGCAGCGATTTGCGCCAAACCAGTATGGGATCTCGCGATAGTCACTTACGTCAAACACGGCAAGGTCGGCGTCTTTGCCCGGTTCCACACTGCCTTTGCCATCGGCTAAGCGAAGCGCCCAGGCTCCATTGATCGTCGCCGCTGCGATCGCCTCCGCGGGTGACATCTTCATATGCGTGCAGGCCAGCGACATCGCCATCGGCATGCTGAGGGTTGGGGAAGAGCCCGGGTTGTAGTCCGTCGCCAGCGCGACCGCCACGCCGGATTCAATAAACCGGCGCGGGTTCGGATAACTCGCTAAACCGAGAAAGTAATTTGCCCCCGGAACGAAAGTCGCGACCGTGTCACTTTGGGCGAGGGCCGGCAGGTCGGCATCGTTCACGTGGTCCATGTGGTCGAGAGATGTTGGCTGGTGTCGAAGCAGCGGCCCCAGTCGCGTTTCGCTGAGTTGCCCCATATGTGCGCGGGCGGCCAGACCGTGTTCTTCCGCAGCCGTGAAAATCTGAGCGGTGTCCGCAACGCTGAAGGCGCCACGATCGCAGAAGACGTCCACGAACTGGGCGAGTTTGCGCTTCGCGACTGCCGGGATCATTTCGTTGCAGACCAGGTCAACATATTCCTGGGAACGCCCGCGATATTCGGGCGGGACCACGTGTGCGCCCAGAAAAGTGGGAACCACAGTCCCCGGCCACTCGCGCGCGGCCGCGCGAATCGCTTCGAGCGACTTCAGTTCGGATTCGGGGTTGAGACCGTAGCCGGACTTGGCTTCGACGGTCGTTGTCCCGTGGCGGGCCAAATCCGCCAGCGCTGCGAAAACCTTCTGTGTCAGCGCGGCTTTGCTGGCTTTCCGCACTCCGTCAATGCTGGAGCGAATGCCTCCGCCAGCCTCGGCGATCTCTTCGTAGCTGGCGCCAGAAATCCGCTTCTCAAAATCCACCAGCCGCGGATGCGTGAATACCGGATGAGTATGGGAATCGACGAAGCCGGGTAGGACCACGCAGCCTTGACAGTCGATTTCGATGACCTTCTTGCGATTCCTCTTGAGCCACGGATCGCGAAGAGCGTCTTTCGTGGTGCCAACCGAGACGATCTTCCCGCCAAGGCAGAGCACGGCAGCGTCTGGAATGATCCCGAGTTCGGAAAGGGAAGCGCCGCGTCGAGGGCCGTTTACCGCTGAGCGCAACGTCAGAAGCTGGCGGATGTTGAGCAACAGCACGGCGCGATCGATTCGTGCGTTGGATCCTACGGATGTGA
>Ga0209117_1000559_pt1 | contig 14868 bp, 17 predicted proteins | sample BlaSpr_A8_OM2_M2_FD_187978 | JGI IMG/M metagenome (GOLD analysis project Ga0209117, IMG submission 187978) | Forest soil microbial communities from Thunder Bay, Ontario, Canada - Black Spruce, Ontario site 2_A8_OM2_M2 (SPAdes) (version 2) | ecosystem: Environmental > Terrestrial > Soil > Boreal...
GACGAGTCATGGGATGTCGGTGCATTCGCCGAAGAGTTATTGCACGAAGCAACTCACAATTTGCTTGATCTTTTCTCGTTGCGCATGCCGCTCTTGATTGGTCCGGAAGCGTTCGAGGAAAGATATTCGGCGCCATTTCGGCCAGACCCACGTCACCTCTATGGGAATCTTCATGCCCTAGTGGTCGTAGCACGCCTGGCGTGGTTGTTCAAAGCCTTTGAAGGCTATGCGGTAGCGCCGCAACATCACTGGCAGCAGCGCAGAAAAGACTATATCGAGAGAGCCCTCCCGTCCTTGTCCGATGTGAGGCAGTATGGGAATCAGAGCAACATCGCTCGGATTATGCTTGAAGAATTCGTAGTGCCGACTCTAGCAGAACTCAGAAACTGATACGTCAGACTGTCCTATTCTGAGTGGGGTGACTGAACGATACTGGCCTTCCGAACTCTGACGGTATGGGCGGCGACGTGGATGAATGGTATGTCCGTCACGCTAAAGATGGCTAGCTAACCTTGCACTTTTTCGATCACTGGATTCTAGACCGCGCTAACAAGGTCGAAGTCGAGGTGGACTCGCTCCCGGCCTGTGTTGTTCCCAACGTGCATGGAGCTGATCGTCTTTTCATTAGATCATGGGGCACCTTACATCCCGGTCTCTTGTTGAGTCTTGATAGGCGATGTGCGCGTGATTCACTGGTATTGACATCATCGCATCCTGGTTTGGTCGCCCTCGCATCTGGTTTAGGATTCGAATTGCATGTGTTCCGGTGGACAGATGCCTATGTTTGCTCTGGGATGATCTCAACCAGATGGGCCGAACCTAATGACCTCAAGGCAGTCCACGACTTTTTTGTTGCCTGGCACCGCGATGAGCCTAGTCCCGTCGAAAAGTGGGCTATTGCACAAGAAGATAGGCCGATTATGGGGATCATCGCACAGGCGGCGAGCACGCCAACAGTGGGCTTCTTGTCTTCACTGATTGTTGATCCAACTAAAAGACGTCGGGGAGTCGGTTACTCGTTACTTGCTTATGCAGTGAATGAACACGTTCGAGCACTGGGATGCGCTGCGCTTATCCACCGCTCAAGTAATCTTCCCTCTCGTCGACTGAGTGATCGCCTAGGACTTCATGCGATGCCATTTGTTGCCCTCGAGTCGCCCGACATAGCGCGACTAGCCGAAGGAAACAGCCCTTAGTGAGATATCCCGGCTAAACGTGACCAACTGATGTTCCATTCAATCGACTCGCGGAAGATCAATTGGGCGTGCGTGATTAAATGACGACCGGAATGCCCGCTCGGAAAGCCTTTATTCGGATCACCCAAAACCGAACTCCCCGTCGAGAATTCTCTTGGCCGATGGGGATCAAGTTTGGAAGGACACTTCAGAGAACGCGACCAGCCTCGCCGCACCCACGTCATCAAACGTAGCCTGAAAATTCGGTAGCGTCTTGACAATAGGTGCACGGCGGCTAGACTGAGGGCGGACCCTTGGCAGAAGAGGCCGCGAGGTCTGAGGCGCGAACGGCGGTGGAAGACGGCTGGTACAACGTTAGCCGAAGGACGATCTCTCCCTACTGTCTCTCTTGCGAGACGTAGCGAGTTCGGTTGGCGTCAAAACCATAAGATCCCGTAGCTACGGACAGGTAGCTCTCAGCGCCCAAGCACCACCTATACCACATGATACCCACGCCTTTCGGGGTGGGGCGCACAAAAAAACAAAGGAGAAGCCTCCTCCCGCTGTCCATATCAGCAGCAGCCAACGAGCCGGGTTCCAACGGAACCCGGCTTTTCTTTTCTTACGTAACGTATCCGAGAATAAGGTTTCGTCCTGAGCAGCTTCGGCACCTCTCATTTTTCTGCGCGAAGATGGTTGGACCGCTTTCGCATACGGTTGACCTAATGCCTAGGCGAGTCTCCCTTGATATGGCATCCCAACCTTAGTGACCAAATTCATAAACTCAGGCGCTTGTCTCACGGGATCCCATCGTCTTTCAAGAGCGAGATGCATCAGCCAATCGCACCGTTCGTCGTAGGCGCGCTCAAGCTCAACCAAGCATTGATCGAGTTCCTGCAGTCCTACATGAATCAGCGCTCGACCATATGCTGGAATGTGCTTGATGGCGCCACGCTCATTGAGCGTGTTCAATTCTTTCAGTATTGCGAGGACCTTCCCATGATGGCCCATCTTCCCATAGAGATGGCCGAGCGACCACAGTGCAGCGGGAGTATAGTCTGCCTTTAGTGAATGCTCATAGTTGCTCAGGGCCAAGTCATACTGCCCGTCAGCTTCATATGCCCAGCCGAGCATATTGTGTGCTGGTGCAAACCCAGTATGTAAAGTGAGTGTTTGCAAGCCGAGACGAATTCCTTCTTCGGTGTTTCCCGTTAAGAAGTTAATCCAGCCCCAGCTCGCATAAATTATGGGGTCCTCAGGCGCAAGGCGCGCTGCTTCTTTCGCCGCACTAACGCCGTCTTGAAAGCGACCGCTTGTGATCGAGAAATGAGCGTAGTAGAGCAATGTACGAGCATCAGGATTCGAGTCCAGTGCAATCGAAAAATGTTCCCCTGCTTTCTGCCAGTTATAGTCGTAGATGACTGATAAAAGGCCAAGAATTCCGTGTGCTTTGGCGCGCGTGGAAGGGTGGTCAAGAGCGATTAGGGCCTCAGTGCGGGCTTTTGGCATCACTTCACGTGGCAGGTCCGCTGAGTATGCGGACATACCAATGTTGACATAGTTGTAGGCGGCCCTGATGTGCGCATCGGGTAGTCCATGCGGATTCATCCATATAACGTCCAAAGTTTGTTTGAGACTCGATCTCAACATCTCAATCGTGTGAATATTGGAATTGAACTCAGATATCTTGAGGATCTCGATTCCTTTCTCCCGGTCCCTGGCGTAGACAGCTCGTACATCGGCTTGCAACGTGAACCCAACGTTTCTCGTCACTACAAACACCCCGTGCCATCCTAGTTTTCTATTGATTTTCGCTACATAGTCGTCCACAGGACGGCCTCCCCGATAGGCGTCGTTAAGAGGCGTAACGTCAGATCGTTTTATGAGCACGTTGGGGTTGGTTAGAAAAAACGCCAACACATCGAATTGCAACTTCGTGAGCGGAAATCCCGCTCACCACTCGCCTCTATGAACTGCTATCGCCGGCTCGGCAGAAGGAGGGACTCGTGTTCCTCTTCAAGGGTCGTCCTCTCCGACGGGTCAAAACGGGATGGGCGGCAGCGATCCGGCGGGCTGGTATCCGGTACTACCGGTTTCACGACCTGCGCCACACGTTCAACACCCGGCTCATGGAAGCGGGCGTCATGCAGGAAGTACGCAAGGCGCTTATGGGTCATTCGTCGGGCGAGGACGTGCATTCCATCTACACCCACGTCGAGCTTCCGGCGAAGCGCGAAGCGATCCGGAAGCTCGAAGCGTGGACTGAAGCACAACGCAACGCCAACACCGAAAAGGAGGATTGCTGATGAGCGAACTTCAATCAGCAAACAATGCAATCCGAATCCTGTTATTTCGGAAAGCTGAATTGATCGCCCAACAATTGCTCAGGCAGCTCGCGGATACCACAAGCCACTTGAGAAAAAACGAAGCCAGCGCCGTCATCGGCGCACTTGCAGGGATGGAATCAGACATCGAGAACCTACGCACATTGATGGTGCTGGTACGCGACTCTTTCCAGACCAAGAACTCCAAGGAGGAGTTATGACCGCTGAAAAGAAGACGGAACCGGGGGCGAAGTCTCCGGTTACCGCATCTGGCTCCGGCACACGCAAAGCGTGGACGCCGAGGTCGCCCGTCGAGGTCATCCTCGACCAAATCGGGAAGCAGGAGAAGCGAGTCGGCGAGTTGCAACACGAACTCGACGCCGAAAAATCCATGCTCACCAAACTGCTCCAGGCCAAGAAGGTCCTGGAAGCTACCTAGCTCTTTGTATTTGGAGTCTGCTCTACGGCAGGCTCCTTTTTTGAGGCGGAGTCCTCAAGGAGACACATATGGACCGTATCACTGAACACGGCGTCGGTTATGAGATTGGCACCGATGTTGCGGAACATGGCAAACGTCACGCCGCAGAGTATTGCGCCCACGAACGGGAGCGCATCGAACTCGCGAATCAACCTACCACGTTCGCCTTGCGCGCCACGATCGCAACGCTTCAGGATTCTGCACGGGATCTCGAGGAACGCATCCGCAAGGCAGCGCCCCCAAGCGAAGAACGGGAACGCAAACGGAAGACGCTCTACTACGGGAGTATCGCCACGCTCTTGAGCATTGCCGCGTTTGTTTTCTCGGTCATCGCATTCGATCCTTTTCGGCTCGGATGGAAGGCGTGGCTCTACTGCTTGGGCATCGCCGTCGTCACCCCATTTCTGGTTGAGAAGATTCTGGATTCTTGGGCAAGCCCAAGACTGGTGAAGATTCTCGCCACGGTAGCGTGTGTCGCAGCCGTGACAAGTCTCGTCCTCCTTGCTGTCATCCGAGGCGATCTTCTCACCGAGCAGATCACGAACGCCACGCCGGTCGTCGTTATGAACGGCGACGCCCCACCATCCCCGGCCGGAAGTACTTTCTTCGACCGCACCTTGGGGTTACTCCGGATCATCATGGCGTTTTTGGCACTCGCGATCGAGCTCGGCGCTGGTATAGCGCTCTATGAGACGCGCCGATGGTCAGCATCGGGCGAGGATGGGGTCTCCCTCCGCCGCAGCTTGGCGTCTCTGCGCGATCAGATGATTGAAAACGGTCATGCGCTCTGGCGGCTCGAAAATGAAGGGGCGGAATTTGAGAATCAGTTCTGGCGAGATTTCTATCGCTCATTACTTAATGGTGCGAAGCGCGGCGCGATCCAGAAATTGATGCTCATTCTCCTTTGCCTGGCTCTGTTTACACAGGGACGGCTGTACGCAGCGGAGCGCCTCGATGTCGTCATTCTCTTGGACCTGTCGCAATCCGTGGCGGCGAAGGACCACGCGAACACCGAGGAGTTCAAGAAGAATGTTAATGGTGTGACGGGGGTACTCGCCACCTTGCCCGCTGGTTCGCGGGTTGCCGTGTTCGGGATAACAGGCGACAGCTTCAGCACGCCGTATCCATTACTCAGAGCCCAGCTGGACGAGGATGAAGGGTACTTCAAAGAGCGCCTGGCTAAGGGCCATGCCGAATTGGTGCGGTCATGGCAGGAGCGTTCGTCCGGGCTCACCGCACAATTTCCGAAGACCGACCTGCTGGGTGCAATACTCGTCGCCGCGCAGGTCTTCGATCATCCAACAAGAGATCGTAAAGAGGTGCTCATGATCTTTTCCGACATGCGGCAGGCGACCCGCGTGCTTGATCTTGAGCGACCCCCGTTGGTTCACAAAACCGAGGCCCTGCAGCAAATCGCGGAGAGCCACCTGATCGCCGACCTGCATGGAGTTGAAGTGTATGCCCTGGGAGTGGATGCCAGCGGGAAATCTGTCAATTACTGGCAGACACTGCGAGATTTCTGGATCGGATACTTCGCATTGGCCGGAGCCACGGTGGAGAGTTATTCGATCCTCCGTCAAATCCCGCGTTGAGGGCGCGGTCGCCAAGCGTGCGGTAGGTGGGCGGATCAGGCAGGTTAAGAAGACAGTCAGCCAACGGGGATTGCGGGGTCTCTCCAAAGGTTGAGGAAGTCTTGTAAGCGGCGACCGGTCGGACGCGCGGATGCCCGTCCAAACTGATGCCCCATCGCAAGACCCACAAAAGGTGCGGCGATTGACAGATAGGTTGCCGTGGGAGGACAATGCTCCCGTTCCCGGGTGCCGCGAAACTCCCTTCCCCTAATCGACTGTCGAGCCGCCTTTTTTATCGGTAATGTTGCTGTGGTGTGACCTGCGTCACTGACTGATGTGTGACTCGGGACTAGTTTGTCCGGGGCTTTTTAACATTCGGCTCCAAGCGACTCCCCGGGGCATCGTTTTGTTGCTTGCAGTCGAAGCTCTACGGATTGCGCAAGGCCCCTGTTCGACAAAAGGAGTGCGCTATGCAAGAGCTCGTCCCGTCTCGCTCGATCTTCAACTTTGAGGTATTTCTCCAAGGTTACTGGGTTATGCAAAGATCCAGGTGGACTGTGCAGCGGGCCCTAATCTTGGCATTCCTAATGGCACCGGTAGTCGCTGGTGCACAGTCGCAGTCTTGGACTTTCACGCCGCTCTACTCGTTTAAGGGCGGCACAGATGGATCCAGTCCTTATGCCGGCGTAGTCAGAGATGCGACCGGCAACCTCTACGGAGTCACAATGGGTAACACCGTATTCCGTTTGGACCCGACTGGCAGCGAGACCGTCTTACACGTTTTCACCGGGGGTTCCGACGGGGATACCCCGTACGGCGGTTTGGTACGGGACTCAAGTGGGAATTTGTATGGTACTACACGATACGGTGGTGCCAATGGCTGGGGTACGGTGTTCAAGGTGGATGTCAATGGTAAGACGCAAGTGTTGTACAGCTTCAGCGGAGGGGCAGATGGATCGGCTCCTACGGGAGGCCTTTTGCTGAACACAGGTTTTCTCTATGGCGCAACCTCAGGATGGGGTCGGGACAAAGCACTTGGCCCAGGCAACGTATTCAAGATGGATTTAGCAGGAAACCAAACAGTCCTGTACAACTTCAGCGGCGGCGCGGACGGAGATTATCCCCAGGGAACCTTAGTACGTGACGCAGCGGGTAACACCTACGGCACAACTTATTACGGCGGCAGCGCTTTCGGAACCAACGGGTACGGCGTAGTCTTCAAATTAGATGCAACGAACCAACCGAGTGTACTGCATACCTTCACGGGGGGAGCGGACGGAGGTTAGCCTCTCGGAGGCTTAATTCAAGATGGGTCCGGCACACTATACGGCACCACCTCGGTTGGCGGAGCCTCCTTTAGTGGAACTATATTCAAAGTAACTGCGGCAAATGGCGAGCAGGTCTTGTACAGCTTTGCCGGGGGAGCAGATGGGGCCTATCCCACACGAGGGGTGGTTTTTGACGCACTAGGCAATCTCTATTGCACAACCGCCAAGGGCGGGACTTACGGTCAAGGAACTATCTTCAGGCTCAGCGCTGATGGGACGCCGACCGTGCTGTACAGCTTCTCGGGCGGGACTGATGGCAGCATTCCATACTCTGATCTGGTTCTGGATGCGACGGGTAATATTTACGGGACCACCACAGCCGGCGGCGGATTTTCCGGGGGAGGAGTGGTATTCAGGCTTTCCCCGGCGTTATCGACTACTACCAGTATCTTGTCCAACCCTAATCCGTCGATATACGGAATACCTGTCGCGCTCACGGCGCAAGTGAGCCCGACTACCGGGTCCGGTACGCCGACGGGAAACGTCACATTTTCCGACTCCGGCACTCCTCTGGGCGTGGTCGCATTGAGTGGTGGCATAGCCACCTTGCCGATCTCTACGCTCGCATCTGGCTTGAATTCCATTACTGCTTCCTATAGCGGAGATGCGACCTATGCTCCTAGCATCTCCCCGGTTTTGAACCAGCAAGTTAACCAGGCGACGAGCGCTACCACCCTCTCGTCTAGTACAAATCCATCCAACGTCAACCAACCGGTAACGTTGACCGCGACAGTCACAGGCCAGTATGGAGGCACGCCAACGGGATCTGTCACATTTCAACAAGGTACGACCGTTCTAGGCACGGCTCCGCTCGTAAACGCGCAAGGAACGCTCACACTGACGTTTTCAAAGCCGGGGACATTCAATATCAAAGCGGCATATTCCGGAGATTCAAATTACAAAGCGAGCACTTCACTTCAACTCTCGCAGATTGTGAAAGCAAAGCAAGCGCTTTACGTCGGGCTGCCGGTGTTGTTTGTTCACGGAATTTGCGGCGCTGCTCAAGATTTTCAGACTACGGAAAGCGTGGTGCAGGCATTTTTGCAGGGAAACTATCCAGGACTCTATGCGGATTCGGGCCCGGGCCAATACTGGGTTTTCTACGACGCAGTGCAAAAGCAAGTCAACTTTCAAGTGCCATCCGCAAACACGACCAGCAATAGCGTTCTCCCCCCATCTCGATTTTTTTCAGTCGCTTTCGACGATCCTAGTCAGAACTTAGTTCAGAATTTCGACCGAGTCAATGTCTCTAACATTTCAATCTACGCTAAAGCCGACGAACTTGCGCATATCATCTGGAAAATTAAGGCGATCACAGGGGCGCCAAGGGTCATAATCGTCGCCCATAGTATGGGAGGTCTGGTTTCGCGAGCTTACATAGAAAGGCTAGGAACCGGCTCGTCGTTGGACTCTTACTTTCAGGACATATCAACATTGGTGACCGTCGACACACCTCATGGAGGCTCAATACTAGGCGAGCTTAGCCTTCTTGGTTCTGGTCCATGTTTTACGCAGACAACTACCGACAAAACCGAGATGCAACCCAGCGGACCAAACAGCATTATACCACTGCTAAATTACATCACTCCCGGAGCCACTCCACTCCCGGCCACTCTCAGAGTATATTCCATCGTGAGTTATTGGACGATACCGACTCCCCTCGGCCTCATAGACCCGTTGGATGTAAAAACGGACAATATTCTTACAGGGTACGGTTTTCATATAGGTTTGCAGACAAAGGATGAGCAAGACCTCTACTCTAACCTGAACAACCCTTCACAGAATTCCCAAAGCTACTTATTCATAGTGAAGAATCCGTTTGGTGCTCTGTTTGGTTGGTGTGGCATCACTGACGTGCTGCATTCGCTCAATTGCACCGGTATCGCGAGTCAGACCACTACGCAAATAGAAAAAGAAATTCAGGTTCCATCGGTGATGAACCAGAACGTTAAGGTCAGCCCATCGACGGCAACCCTGGCGCTCGGCGGGAGCCTTCCATTCCTAGCCACAACTCCCTCCAAGGCGGCAGCGATTTGGAGTTTATTGGAAGGGCCGGACGCTGGTAGTATCACAGCAAGCGGTCTGTACACCGCCAGCGGCTTGAAGGGTGTGTTTCATGCAGTGGCAATTGACAGTGTTAAATCGAATGACTATGGAATAGCAACAATTACAGTCACTCCATGAAGGCCACGGTGAGTTTCGACGATTCTAAAATGGCCCCACATAGCATCGACAACGGCAAGGTGTGCCAAGAGCAACACGTTTCGCTCTCATGAAAGGGTTCCAGGACATAGCGGCCGCCGGATCAATTAAAAAACGAACATGAGCACGTATGCGAGGAAAAACACGATGGCGAGCGCTGTCACGCTTATATATTTTGTGACGGTGCGAGTTGTGGGCAAGAGAATGCCAACGTTCAGGGCAGTTTGAACAACGATGAGCCAAATGGACCCGAAATAAGCAAACATGCCACCGCCATCGCCGAGCTGATTTGCGCATGCTTGACCTACCCATGGCCAAGCATTCTTGAGAGCATCGACTTTCGCCGGAGTCCCTGGACAATAGCCGATAATAAACCAAGCTAAATAGGCGACAGCGACAGATATCACTATTGACAACACCACGAACAGCGGTTTCGATAACTTTGGGTTTACCTCAGGATTCACCATGACTTAGGTATTTATATTCGGGCGGCAATTGTCGTACTTAGTGTTATTATTCCATTTATCTAAAAAAGTGCAATCCACAGGCTTTCGCCGCCGATTTCTCGTATCAAGGATAGGTTCCTAACCAAGACTTTCACGGGTTATCCTGTCTTATGAGTTCCAGATTTCCGTAATAGCCATCCTCGAGAATTGCTCAACGGGAGGTGAAGCGGAGTCATGCGAAGATGCAAACAACTGTAGACGATTTTGTGACGGTCAGACCTTCCACGTTCAACACGGACCGACAACTTTCAACAATCGGCTTGCAACAGGTTCAATATCAATCAATTACGAACTATAGATTTCAATAGATTTCCATAACGTGCAAAATCTGAATTTTGATCAGGGACAGGAGGCTCTCATCAGCGCAGAAGTAGTGTGGGCGTGAGACAGCTCTATGTCTTCAAGATGTCTGCCGCGAAACTCTCGTTGCTACGCCAGGTCATAGCCGTGATGGACACTTTGCTGAGCATTACCCACACCCCAAAGTACGCGAATCCCGAGAAGATGTCATGAGCGACTATCCAGGGAACTCCCTTCGCATAGAGCCAGAAGCCCAGTGACAATCTCAAGATGTTAAACGGGAATAGGAGAGCCGCGAACGCAGCCACGCGCCCAGCATTCTTCACAAGGCCCAGACGTTTGGTCCAAAGGATAGGCACAGCGCCAAAGAATACGTCCACAAACGTGCACGCAGTTCTCAACCTTATCGAGTTCCCTTGCCACTCGATCAAGTCCCAACCAACGCGCGCCGCGTCGAGTTTGCAAGCCAGTGCAACCCTGACCAGTGCTTCTGACGTACACGATTTCAGCCATCGCCACTCGAATAGGTGACAGGCGACAACGCTCATCGTAACCAGAAACACTAAGTACAACGCTTTTCTCATTTTGGTCATGTTGTAGTAGATCGTCTCACGGCACGGTCTCTACGGTATTTGTTCAAAGATATTCGAATAGCAACTAACGTCAGCAGCGTTGCGACTGAAACTGTCCCACCTCCGCCATCTTGCGGAGGAGGTGGAGGAGCTGGAGGATGGGGCGCTGGCGGAGCTTCCACTGCGCAGTTGTTCCCATCTTCTTGAGTGATTCCGCCAGAGACTCCAGCGGCAGGATTCCAAGATTGATTGAGCCTGAACCTGCACCAACAGGTCCCCAGATTACCCCTTACGAATGCGACAAAATCAGCGTCCGTGCTCGCGCTCGCATTGCCATCTGTGGGGTTGCGAGGACCGTCCGTCCAAATGACAGCGCCCGGAGTGTGCTTCTTAACATTGCGGATTCCGGCGTAGTCATCCGGACCAAAGGGCTCACCATTGGGACCCACCGGTCCAGGTGGTGAATACGGCGGATACGGGTTCACGCCATCGAATGGGAATCCGGCGGCTCCGCCGCTACCACCGGGAAGATGCTGCGGCCCTAGCGGCGGCGCGGCTGGGGTGGCGGGGGTTCCCGAATCGACACCGTCGTTTATGAACGTGGCGCGAGCATATTGTCCTTCGGTACACGCGTTCAAATTATTTGTATTTCCCAACAACCTTGCTACCACTTGAAATCTGAGGCCGAAAGAAGGAGCTGCCGGAGTTGGATTGCGTGGCCCGAGATCACAGATGAACGCGACCTGGCCAGCGGCGCAGAATCCGGCAGGTGGGTGAGCCTCTTCTCTGCACCCTGGATAACTAGGAACGGCATCTGCACAGAAGATGCCGGTTATACCCCCGGTCCACCGAATCTGCATCGACCGGCATCCACAGTCGTTCGTTTCCTGCAATACGGCTTCACTAATGTTTACTGGGACACTCAAGTCACGCTCGAGGAGAACGCTGCCGCCAGCCGAGTCGTGTACTTCAAGCCACAAAACGTAACTCGTTCCTCGCTTGTCATATTTATGGGTAAACCTTCCCGTATTGGTTCGCTCAGTTGGCTTTCCATCACCCGGAGTCCATAGGTATTCCGTTATGGGTTGTCCATCGCTTGAGTGTGCATCGGCACTCAAAGTAGCCAGAGCGCCACTCCCATCCGGCTCAAGTGACTCCAGCTTCATTGTGACTGAAGGAGGTCGTCGAACATTCACGTTAACTGCAACAGGCGAACTTTCAGGGACGGAAACAGCAACCGTGATTCGGTATTGGCCAGAAGCAACGTCGGATATATTCCAAAGCGCCGAAATACGGTCTTGCGATTCAAGTGAGCGCAAATCCCCCTGCGCGATCAGGAGCTCGCCTTGTGGTCCCGATGCTGTCACCTTCACATCTATGGGCGTCCTCAAAGCTCTGTGACCTGCTATTGTTGCTTCGATAGTGATGAGTCCCGGAGGAGAGAAGGTCGCTCCTTCCTTTGGTGAGACGATCGTTAGTTGCGAGTGAAGCGGCACAACACTGCTAAGGAGCACGAGCAAAGTCGTGTAGACACTGCGAGGAAAAGAAGACCTGTACACGGGGTTCTCCTCTGAATCCAAGATAGGAGCCCTACCGGATGTAGGTTCGATGGAACGGGAGTCTAACGCCTGGCAGAAGGAAAAGCAATACAATTTCAGAGGTTCTGCGATAAGGCTTTTCAGACCTGTGCTTCGCCAAAACTAGATCGTCTGGATTGAGGCTGAGAGCCCAATGCGAGGCCCTCATTCGAACTAGATGCTCCGGATCGTTGAGGCTTGCGTCAGGACGCGTCGGGATGCACTTCCTTACGCCTCCTCCGGCCGAACTCATCATTCCTCACTGCGCACCATCGTTCTATACGACCTCGAGCACCGTTCAGCCGATTCGACGCTGGCCACTGTTGCGGGTGTGCCAGCAAGAGTCCAGTTCGAGTCTCGCTTCAACGTCGGTGAGACGAGCGGCCAGACGTTGAACGGGGACGGGCACCCAGTCTGGAAAGGAGCGGACTTTCACCACGTGCTTGCCGAGCGGGGTATGCACTTCGCGGATCTTGTCTAGTCGGTCGGGCCTCAATTCGCCGGCGAGCCGGACGAGTGAGGGCCAAACCCGCCGATGCACGTAGGTGATCTTCCCGTCCACGAGCCGGCAGACGAGCACATCCGGAGAATTCCGCACGAGTCGAGTCAGAGCGAAGATCTGATGGCTCTTCGGATGACTCCACCACGGCGGCGGCGAAAGTGACCACCGGTCCGTGCGCCGATTCGAGAACGATCCCATGCCGCTCGACAAAACTGCAGCGCGGTTTTGCGATTCATATGGTGTCCATCGTAGCTCAAAGAATAACGGGCTCGAACTCCGCAAACATGTTCTTGGACTCACTCAGGTTTTCGAGGCTAATGTACTCACATGTCTCGCTATACCGTCCACACATTGCTTGCCACACTGGATTCTGATGGGCCGCCACAATAGCCTCTGCAGACTCCCACTCGAAGACCTCGATGATCGTTCCGTCCGTAGCTCTCATAACGTACGACGGTCGATCGGTTGCGAGTCCCTGGCTTCGAAGGATCGGCAGGTGTTCTCTTGTAAGCTCCAGGAGCCGTTGTTCCTTACCCGGACGCGGTCGATAGGCGACGATTACAAACCTTCCCATATGCAGTCTCCTTTCACCAAAGTGTTGGTGTCTGAGGTATGTATATAGTCGGGCCACCTCTCGGTCCAAAGCCGCAAGCCCCAAATATTTTCGAAGCAACAGAGCGCTCTTCAATCGACGCGCTCATACCTTTGATTGCCCAGATGTCTCCAACGAATCCCATCTGCGTCCCGCCATACACCAAGCGGCTTTTCTTTCTCTGGATCGGAGCCGATCCGCAGGACGTTCCCGTCTAGGTCTTCGACCTGCATCTCCATCGCCCACTCGAAGTTGTTGGGCGGGTTCCGGACCTTCGCGCCGGACGTCACATACTGCCTGTGTAGTGCGCGGACATCCTGCACGCCTATCCATACCCACATACGCGGCTGGCTTTGGTTGTCACCAGTGAGGAAGATGGAACACTTTTCTCGTCCAACGCAAGCAAATTCGTCGCCGGCACGCCATCGCAGTTCGAAACCAAGAGCTTCCAGGTAGTAAGCGATGCTCGCGTCCACGTCCTTGACGCGAAAAACTGGAAGCGGTGAACCGAAGCTGTTCGCAGAGGATTCCGCCATAGTGTCCTCCCACGCGTAGACTATATTATCGCGTTCGCTCGCATGTCGGAGCGCAGCTCTAGGATCGGCCTTGCATTTAGTCTCAATGCTCGGAGATTCATTTTGATGCCGAAATAAGGGAAGAAAGCGTGCGGGGTGGGCCAATGCGCCGCGCCTCCAGTCGTTGGAAATCCTTAGTCCAAGTCTTACCGGAATCCGTTGATCGGTCGGCTGCCCACGAGAAGCCGTCGGGCCGGATATCGTAATACCGGATTCGCCAAATTGAAGTAGTCGCGTTGGGACCGGAGATCTTCTGCTCAATGTGCATCTCCGCTCCATCACGGTGTCCGGTACCGACGTTCTGCAGTCCAGTTCCTTGATCCATGGATACGAGTTCCCATTGATTGAGGGCGCTGTTATATGCGCGAACTGTCGTAGTTAAATAGTAAGTTTCTCCCTTCGGCCCCACGACCCGATATTCGTCCAGAATCTGTTTTCCGGCGTCGAGACGCGCAGCGCTCCAAAACCCATGCATTTTTCCATATTGACTGTTCTCTGCTGAGAACTCCCAATCGCCGAGCAAGTAATCGAAATCCGCCTGATGCGCACCTTCAGCGCTACGGGTTTGTGCATTGGATGGGTTCAATGCAACCCAGGCCGCAGAGAAAAGGACGACGGCAGCGCACAAACCGCTCCTCCAATTCAAAGAGCTTCGTGTCATAGACAACCCTCCCACACGAAGTCATATCTATTGGCGCTTGCGACCTCAAGCCCTGATCAGGGAGTGGCGGTGAAAAAGTAAAGGAACGAACACGAAATCGCAGCGAATGGTCTCTTGGGCACCCGGCTAGTGGGATCTCCTCCGCGTTGGTCGTGGTCGAGGGACTCATTTGAATTCGACCACGATGCCTTTCCCATGCCGCTCATCTTTGTTTGCTGCAACGAGCTTTTAGAACTTCGGCAGCGTCTTTCCAGCGTATCTCCGCATGGCCTCTGCGACACGAGCTCGACGGCGTCGACTGAGTGGAATCCGGGACCCGTCCCGTAGCAGCACGGTTTGAGTCTCTTCTGCCTGGCAAGTCATCTCTCGCACTTGAGCGAGACTGACTATCACAGTTCGATGCACCCGAATGAACTGTGAACGGTCCAGCCGTTTTTCGAGGGACGACAGCGACTCACGGACGAGATACCGTTTTCCTTGAGAATGGATAGCGGCATAGTAATCA
>Ga0209117_1000560_pt1 | contig 14856 bp, 9 predicted proteins | sample BlaSpr_A8_OM2_M2_FD_187978 | JGI IMG/M metagenome (GOLD analysis project Ga0209117, IMG submission 187978) | Forest soil microbial communities from Thunder Bay, Ontario, Canada - Black Spruce, Ontario site 2_A8_OM2_M2 (SPAdes) (version 2) | ecosystem: Environmental > Terrestrial > Soil > Boreal...
GTAAACCACTACGGAGTGTCCCGTGCGGCATAACTGCTGGGCCGCGGCCAATCCTGCGGGCCCCGAACCCACGATCGCCACTTTTTTCCCGGTGCGGACTTTTGGCGGCTCAGGCCTGATCCAGCCCTCCGCAAACCCGCGCTCCACGATATTTTTCTCGATTTGCTTGATCGTGACCGGAGGCTGATTGATCCCCAGCACACAAGACGCTTCGCACGGCGCGGGACAAATTCGGCCGGTGAATTCCGGGAAGTTGTTGGTCGCGTGCAATTGCCGTACCGCCTCTTTCCAACGCCCGTGATACACCAGATCGTTCCAATCGGGAATCAGGTTGTTGACGGGACATCCCGTCTGGCAGAAGGGCACGCCACAGTCCATGCAGCGCGCACCCTGGGTTCGAAGCTTCTCTTCGGGAAAATCGAGATAGATCTCGAACCAGTCATTGATGCGCTGAGAAACTGGACGTCGAGGGGCAAGCTCGCGCGCGTATTCCAGGAATCCCGTGTCCTTACCCATGTTGCACCTGCTCGGGCGGGGCCAGAACGGCGAGCTGCGGACTCGGGATATAAGGTTGGCGTCTGCGGCTCACTCCGAGCACGCGCTTGTGTTCGTGGGGGAAGACTTTGATAAACCGGGATAGCGCCTCAGACCAGTTGTCGAGAATCCAAGCGGCACGCGGGCTGCCGGTCAGTTCCAAATGACGCGCTACGAGATTTCTTACCAGCTTTGTTTCGACGAGCTGGGCTTCGACGAACTGGGCATCTTGCGCTTCGAGGACTGGCTCAAGGTCAACCGATTCCAGATTGCAGCGCTTTTCGGTGAAGTCTCCGCGCTCGTCAAAAACATAGGCGACGCCGCCACTCATGCCGGCGGCAAAATTTCTCCCACAAGCTCCGAGCACCAGGACCAAGCCCTTAGTCATGTATTCGCAGCCGTGGTCGCCGACGCCCTCGACCACCGCGGTCGCTCCGGAGTTGCGAACTGCAAACCGCTCCCCAGCGACCCCGTTGAAGAACGCTTCGCCGCTGGTGGCGCCGTAGAGGGCAACGTTGCCAATCAGGATGTTGTCTTCGGGGGCGAAACTGGACCGTCGCGGCGGATAGACAATCAATCGTCCTCCGGACAGACCCTTGCCCACGTAATCGTTGGCCTCGCCTTCGAGCGTGAGGGTGACTCCCTTGGCCAGGAACGCGCCCAGGCTCTGCCCCGCCGATCCGTCGAGGTGAATCCGGATCGTGTCGTCGGGCAGGCCGGCGGATCCGTAGCGGCGGGCAATCGCTCCGCTCAGCATGGTTCCCACGGAGCGATGGACGTTGCGCACGGGCAGCTTGATCTCGACCGGCGTCAGAGTTTCGATCGCCGCCTGCGACTCGGCAAGAAGCTGATGATCGAGCGCCTGCTCCAATCCATGGTCCTGCGCCTGAATGCAGCGGCGTGCCACGCGCGACGGTACCGGAGGGTTATAAAGAATGGCCGACAAATCCAGGCCTCGCCCCTTCCAGTGATTCACGGCCGGCTGCACGTCAAGCATGTCGACGCGCCCGATCATATCGTCCATGCGGCGGAAGCCTAGTTCGGCCATGTACTGTCGCACCTGCTCCGCCAGAAAGAAGAAGAAGTTGATGACGTGCTCAGGCTGTCCCTGAAATCGCTTGCGCAGCACGGGATCCTGGGTGGCGATGCCCACTGAGCAAGTGTTGAGATGGCACTTGCGCATCATGACGCAGCCCATCGCGATCAGGGGCGTGGTGGCGAAACCGAATTCTTCGGCGCCCAGCAGCGCCGCGATCACGACATCGCGGCCGGTTTGCAGCTTGCCGTCGGTCTGCACGCGGATGCGACTGCGCAGGTCGTTCAATAGAAGAACCTGTTGCGTCTCGGCTAACCCAAGCTCCCAGGGAATGCCGGCGTGCTTAATCGAACTCAGCGGTGAAGCTCCCGTACCTCCGCTGTCTCCACTGATCAGCACAACATCCGCGTGCGCCTTGGCCACGCCCGCTGCCACCGTACCCACTCCAACTTCGGCGACCAGCTTCACCGCGATGCGCGCTTGCGGATTCACATTCTTCAGGTCATAGATCAGTTGCGCGAGATCTTCAATGGAGTAGATGTCGTGGTGAGGCGGCGGCGAGATCAAACCCACGCCGGGGATGGAATGCCGCAGCCGCGCAATGACTTCGTCCACCTTGTGCCCCGGAAGCTGGCCGCCTTCACCGGGCTTTGCGCCTTGCGCCATCTTGATCTGTAACTCGTCCGCGTTGACGAGGTAGTTCGCGGTGACTCCAAAGCGCGCCGACGCGACCTGCTTCACAGCGCTCCGCCGCAGGTCTCCGCTCGCATCCGGTTTGAAGCGCTCTTCATCTTCGCCGCCTTCGCCGGTATTGGACTTCCCCCCGATGCGGTTCATGGCGATGGCCATAGTCTCGTGCGCTTCTTTGCTGATCGAGCCGAAGGACATCGCTCCCGTGGTAAAGCGCTTCACGATCTCACTGGCTGGCTCTACTGCTTCCATTGGAACTGGCTTGGCGCTCTTCTTCCATTTCATTAAGCTGCGCAACGTAGACATGTTGGTGCTTTGGTTGTCTATGAGATCCGTGTATTCCTGGAAAGTCTGGAAGCTCTCCTGCCGCACTGCCTGCTGCAGCTTGCTGATGGTCAGCGGGCTCAGCAGGTGATACTCGCCGTCAACCCGCTGGTGGTAAGTTCCTCCGACCGCGAGTTCGGTCTCAGACTCGGTCAGGGGACGGAATGCGTGCTCGTGCTTCAACTGAGCTTCGCGGGCGACCACTTCAAGGCCGACGCCTTCCAAGCGCGACGCCGTACCCGCGAAATAGGAATCCACCAGTTCCTTGTTCAGTCCAATGGCTTCGAAAACCTGCGCGCCTTGATAGCTCTGTAAGGTCGAGATCCCCATCTTGGCGAAGGTCTTCAGCAAACCCTTATTCACTGATTTGATGAAGTGCTTCACGGCAAGTTCGGGAGTCACGCCGTCAGCCAACTCTCCCCGCCGCGCCAGGCTTTCAACACTCTCCAATGCAAGATAAGGATTGATAGCGCTCGCCCCATAGCCACTGAGTAGCGCAAAGTGCATCACCTCGCGCGGTTCGCCCGATTCCGTAATCAGAGCAACCTGGGTTCGCGTCTCCTCCTGCACCAGCAGGTTATGCACGGCGGCCAGCGCCAGCAGGCTGGGGATGGGAGCGTAATCCTTGTTCACGCCCCGGTCGGAAAGAATCAGCAGCGTGTACCCTGCTTTCCCCGCGAGCGACGCTCGCTGGCACAACTCGTCGAGCGCCCGCTTCAGTCCCGCTTCTCCTTCGCTGGCGCGGAACAACGCATGCAACGTGATGGCCAGCAAATCCCCGGTCGATACGCGGCGCAGTTTCTCCAGTTCAAGGTTGGTCAGAAGCGGATGGGCCAGCTTCAGCATGTGACAGTTCTCGGGCTCTTCCGAGAGGATGTTACGCTCGGCTCCTATGTAGCTGATGAGCGACATCACGATCTCTTCGCGAATCGAGTCAATGGGAGGATTGGTGACCTGCGCGAAGAGCTGCTTAAAGTAGTTGAACAACGGCTGCGGCCGGTCCGAGAGACAAGCGAGCGGCGTATCCGTCCCCATGGAGCCAACCGGCTCCTCGCCTTTCGAAGCCATGGGGCCGAGGATCATGCGCAAGTCTTCATCGCTGTAACCAAAAGCACGCTGGCGTCGAAGCAGGGTTTCCGCATCCGGGTGGTGCATGCGCGAGGGCGCAGGCAATTGATCGATCGTGATCTGATTGTCTTTGAGCCATTGCGCATACGGCTGTCGCGAAGCCAGCCGCTGCTTGATTTCCTTGTCAGGGACGATGCGGCCTTCGACCGTGTCCACCAGGAACATCTTCCCCGGCTGCAGGCGGCCCTTCATCTTTACCTGTTCCGGCTCGATGTCGAGCACACCGGCTTCGGAGGCCATGATGACCAGTTCGTCATGAGTGACCACGTACCGCCCGGGCCGCAAGCCGTTGCGGTCCAGGATGGCGCCGATCACTCTGCCGTCAGTGAAGGCGATGGCCGCCGGCCCATCCCACGGTTCCATCAAGCACGCGTGATATTCGTAAAATGCGCGCTTCTCCGGCTTCATGTGAGGATTCCCTGCCCACGCTTCCGGAATCAGCATGGCCATCGCGTGAGGAAGGCTGCGCCCCGCCTGCAACAGGAGTTCGACGGCGTTGTCGAAGTTCGCGGAATCGCTGCCATCCGGCGCAATGATGGGATAGAGCTTCTTCAGATCGTCGCCAAACAAGGGGGACTGCAGCAGCGACTGGCGCGCGTGCATCCAGTTGACGTTGCCTTTGAGCGTGTTGATCTCGCCATTGTGCGCGATGTAGCGATAGGGATGCGCGCGCTGCCAACTCGGGAAGGTGTTGGTGGAGAAGCGCTGGTGCACCAGACACAACGCGCTGGTCACGTCGGGATCGGAAAGCTCCTTGTAAAAATTGGCGATCTGCGGGGCCAGCAGCAGACCTTTGTAAACAATGGTGCGGCAAGAGAGCGAAGGGGTGTGGAACATCTCCGCATCCTCGATGCCCGAGGCTCCGATCTCACTCTCAGCGCGCTTGCGCACCACATAGAGCTTCCGCTCAAAGGCGTCTTCATTGGTAAAGGCGCCACATCCTACAAAAATCTGCTGGATGTAGGGTTGCGAACCTCGCGCCACGCGGCCAATTGCGGAAGCGCAGACAGGCGTATCCCGCCAGCCCAATACCGTCAATCCCTCCTCGCGCACGATGCGCTCCAGAATTCCTTCGCATTGCAACCGGCGATGTTTCTCCACCGGCAAAAATGTCATGCCCACACCGTAGGCGCCGGGCAGAGGCAGTTCAAAACCCAACTTGCCGCACTCCCGCACAAAGAATTGGTGTGGGATTTGGAGCAAAATGCCGGCGCCATCGCCGGTCTCGGAATCGCATCCGCAAGCCCCGCGGTGCGCCAGGTTGAGAAGCACCTGGATTCCCTTATCTATGATTTCGTGACTTTTATGGCCGCGAATGTTGGCGACGAATCCGATCCCGCAGGCGTCGTGCTCTTGCGCAGGATGGTACAGCCCCTGCGCGGGCGGAGGAGCATTGGTTTTGTTTTGACGCGTCATCATTCCATCGTTTGCATCGTGGCATCTGCGGCGTACGGGGCAGGAACACAAACCTGCAACTTCTTACTTTCCGCCAGTCGCGGGGGGAAGTACAATCCAGAATTTCGATGGGAAGGATGCAAAAAATGGTAAGCATGCAAAAAGAAGCACGCAAAAAGAAGCATGCAAAAATACGACCTTCGCGGTCCCGGGTCGAACTGCGGTCTAAATTCCTTCCTCGTGAAACCGGCCCGTGTCCGCTATAATTCCGCATCAATTCAATGGATTTCGATCAGCTCATCACCTTTCTGGAAGTGGCCAAGCAGGGCAGCTTTTCTCGCGCTGGAGAGAAAGTTTTTCGCTCGCAATCCGCGGTCAGCGCCCAAATCCGCCAGTTGGAGCAGGAGTATGGCGATCGGCTGCTCGACCGCTCGGGCAAGACCGTAAAACTGACCCCGGCCGGACAAGTGCTCTATGACTATGCAGAGCGGCTGACCAAGCTGCGCGGGGAATCGCTGATGGCGGTGGCGGACCACAGCCGCACGCCCCGTGGCACGCTTCGCGTCGGCGCCAACGAGGCGACCTGCCTGTACGTTCTGCCGGAGGTGTTTGCGGAATACTGCCGGCGCTACCCGCCCGTGCAGATCAACATCTACCGGAATTTCAGCTACAAGATCACGGAAAAACTCGAGAACGGCTCCATCGAAGTGGGGATTCTTACTTTGCCCATCCAGTCTCCGAGCCTGGAAATCCAACCTATCTTCCGCGACAAGCTGATGCTGATGGTGAGCCCAAGCAATCCCCTGGCCAAGCATAAAACCGCGGCAGTCCGCGACATCGTCAAACATCCCCTGCTGCTCCCAAAGACAGGCCACACCCGAAGGCTCCTGGACAAGCTGTTCCGCCCTCATCGCGACGAGCTGCAAGTTCGAATGGAGCTGCCCAGCATCGGCATGATCAAGAGCTTTGTGGCAGCCGATCTTGGAGTGTCGCTCATCAGCGCGTCGTTCGTCCGCGATGAGGTGGCGTCCGGAAGAGTCAAACTGATTGATCTGGAGGATGTGGAACTTTTTCGCGAACTGGGGCTGGCCTACCGCCGCGACCGAACACTTTCCTGCGCCACAACTGCATTTATCGACGTTTTGCGTCAATGGACCACGTCAGCGAAAAAAAAACACCCGCCACCTCAGGCGTGAGTCGCCGCGCTTGAGCGGCCCCAAACGCGCTCAAATCGGCGATTCCGGCAGCGGGCGTTTGTCCGCTTGGCTACTGGACGCGAGATACTTCGTTTCACGGTAAAGGCATGTCTAGTGCAGCTCTCCCAGATTCGAGAGCACGCTTTTTGTCGTCAGGGCACAAGGTCGAGCAGCAGGACTCGCAAGTCCTCGAGATGAACAACTTCGACGCCGCGCCCCTTAAAGGTCATCCGAAAGTTCGATAACACGTGAGTGTCTTAGAATTCGTAAGAAACACCTAGCGCAAATTGATGCTGTGCCTGCAGGTTTACTCCGGGCATTATATTGCCGGCCACCTGCGCGACACCAAGGTCGATGGTCAACTTCGGGGACTCTACTCCCCAACCGTGAAGGGGCAGCGCCCCGGCTGGCACGATGCGAATTGCGTAGGTTATCGTGGTCGGTATCACGGCGCCCGGCAGGCCCTGAACACTTCGAGGCTGCTGCAGAACTTCAGAGCCCAGCAGGATCGTGCTGGCACCCGGCCCCTTCAGTGCGAATGCAGCTGCCCCAAACAATCGTCCCTTGTATGCTGTAGTATTTCCAGCCAGACCAAGCAAGGAGGCATTCGTGGCCTTGCAGCCGAAATTGAACACCAAAGGAAGGTTCCGGATCTGCGTCACCGTCTTCGTGGCTACGAGGTAGAAATCCTCGTTGGTGGTTTCCTTGTTTGAGATGACGCCCCCCACATTTTGCACCTGGCTGCGCACCACAAATCCCACTGACAAGGCGGGGCGCCAAGAACGCCTCTCCGCTAAGAAATTGAATTTCCCGTGAAACGCATTGAAGCCGCCGCTCCACAGATTACTCAGACCAGTCGTGCCGCCCTGCTCATGGATATCTCGCGAGTAGCCAAACTCGAGACCGTTAAATGCTCCCGCAGTTATCGACACCTGATGAAATCCACCCAAGACCGGACCAGCATTGAGGTAGTGATAGCTAACAACGGGTAAGCTCAAGCCTTTGTCCGCCGAAGGAACCGTATAAGCCAGTGGCGTGACAAACACGCCGGTCTGTCCCTCCCAATTCAAGCTCTGAGCGGAGGCGATGTTCGCACCCGCTGCCATCACGATAACAAAAAGCAATGTGGCAATCAGACCGTTCCCAAAATGCGTCTTCGATCTCGCCTTACCACGTTCGACTTCGCAGCAGTAGGTTTGGTTTGACATAACCTGCACTCCTTAATCGAGAATTAGACTGGGAATTTCTTCTACGTCCTGAGGTTCGTTTCCTTCCGCCTGCTTCCCTCGTCACGGCAATCGGCCTGGCTCCGCGGCTTCCTTCAACTGCCAAAGCTTAATAGTGCCGTCTTGACTACCCGAGGCTAGCCCGTTCCCATGGGAATCGAAAGCGACGGTATAGATGGGATGGTTGTGCCCGGCTAGAGTCTGTAGCTCATGACCCGTCTCCACATCCCAGATCTTGACGGTTTTGTCCCAACTGCCGGAAGCCAGCCAGCGACCGTCAGGGGAAAAGGCAAGGCTGGTCACCACGTTTCCGTGACCCGTCAGAGTATGGACCTCTCGGCCCGTAGCGACATCCCAGAGCCTCACGCTCTTATCCGCACTCGCCGAGGCCAGCCAGCGACCGTTTGGACTGAAGGCTACGGCATAGATACTTTTCTTGTGACCGCTCAGCCTTCGAATTTCTTGTCCTGTAGTTACCTCCCAGATCCTGATGGTCTTGTCGTCACCCCCAGAGGCCAACCACCGTCCATCCGGACTGAAGGCGATGTAGATCACCGACCTTCGGAGCGCGACCAAGTCGCGTACCGCGCGCCCCGTCGTAACGTCCCACAGTCGAACAGTCTTGTCATCCACGCCCGATGCCAGCCAGTGGCCATCGGGGCTGAAGGCGATCGAATAAACCCAGCTATCACCCAAGACTCCCAAAGGCTTGTTGCCAGCAAGTGTCCGGATTTCCCGTCCTGTCGTAGCGTCCCAAAGTGTGACAGTGTTGGAGGAATTCTCTGTGGCCAGCCAGAGTCCGTCACGACTGAAAGCAAGGGCCTGGACCTCCTTCATCTTGCTGGCTACGGTGCCCAACTCCTGCCCCGTCGAGACGTCCCAGAACTTGGCGGTCCGGTCCCAGCTTCCCGAGGCTAGTCGCTGTCCGTCGACACTGAACGCCACAGTAGTAACCCAGCCGGAGTGGCCTTTAAGAGTTCGTTCCAGCACGAAATCAGGAATGGAAGGAATGATGGACTTGACGCGCGGAGGAATTGGCGAGGTAAGTGCTGCGGTCTTGCTAGGTTCAGCTAGAATCGGCGCCTCGAATGGCTCGAGTTTAGCTGTGATGCTCGAAATCTGTCCCGCCCCGAGGTCCACATGTTGGTTGTAATCTCTATACCCATTCAGCGTCAGCCGCAGATTGTGTTGACCGGGAGCAAGCGACGAAATCTTTGCCTGACCCTCTGAATCTACTGAAGCGGTGAACTTATCATCAACAAAAACCTGCGCTCCGGGTAGCGCCTCCTTGATGACAAGCACTGGGGAACCCAGACTGGTAACTTCTGTGTTGCGGCCTTCCCCTCCTGGCGGTGTGGAGTCTGGCTGGGGTACACTCGGTCCTGCTCCAGGCCGGAGGCTCTTCGTCTGATTCTTACTCTGCTCCACCGGAGCCGTTTGCACCTTAGGGGCTCGGTGGATCTTTTCTTCCTCGGTCTCAGGCGAAACCTGAACCTCGGGAAGAAGAGAATGATCGTGTTTCTTGAGGCCGCGTGCCGCAACCGGGTCCTCGGCTTGGGCTCCCCTCGATTCCACGACCGCCTCGTCTGTCCTTGCCGGGCCCGAAGCGGGCGGAATCGAGTTAGCAGACGGCACTTTCCTCGGCTTGTGATGAGACTCTGTGAAGAAGAATGTAAACAGGAGCAAAGCAAGGCCCATTGCCGCAGCAACCATCCATTCCAGAACTGTAATCCATTTCCCTCCTCGGCTCCGAACGATGCTGGGCGTAACGGCTTGAGAAGCGGATTCCTCTTCAGCCTTCATAGTCGTTGGTGGGAAATCGACCAAGCGCTCCGCAGGGAACAGGACGAGCCCCTGTTGGGCTGTTGGCTGATTTTCGGACAACGACGTCCCCTCTGCTTGGGTTGGGACAAGGGCCGGACCTGTAACAGGCTTCTCGTCCTGTGCCGCGCCTCGAGACAAAACAGGGGAGAGTAGACCGGCGATGTGCTGCAACTCATTAATGTGTGTGATGTTAAAAGCGGATGGACGGGCAGAGAACACCTCCACCACACCGAGAACAGAACCTTCTACCTGGATAGGTACAGCCAGTGCCGAACGCAGATGCAAGCCCCTGGCAATTGAAAGCTGTACTCGCGCGTCTTTTTCGGCATCTTCACAAAGCACTGGCTGACCAGTTTCCAAGCATTCTCGGGTAAAACCAGAGTCGGGTTGTAGCCGTGAACCCACCGCAGGAGCGTGGCCTGTGCTGGCTCGGCAAAAGACCCCCTCCGTGTCGCAGAAAGCAACAGCAACTCCATCGGCGCCCGTCAGCAAGCTCACCCGCTCGACCACTGTCGTCAAGACAGAAGGTAGCCGCTGATCGGCGTTGCCACGCACCTTGTTCTCGAGACTTGCGTCATATTTTCGTCTCCGTTCTGTTTTAGGCATGGCGGCCTCTGCTGAACCAGAACAGCTCTAGATGGTGAGTAGGGACGGTCGCGGCGCGATGGACGTAATTGCGCAATATAATATGTTCGATTGCGTTGCCGGTCAATTGCACAAGTTTGGTGCAAACGTCGGCACGGAATAATTTGGGCCGCCGCTGGCGGGAATCACCAACAATATACGCAAAAACCATGCTGGCGGACGAGATCGAAAGACTCAAGCACGACCTGCGCTACGTCGCCACCATCCCCGCCAGCCCGAAGAAAGTCGCTAGGACAGACATGAAGAAGCTGACAGAAAACTTTGACGTGATCGCCACCGGAAAGATGATCGTCGAGTAGCGAGAGTTGCAGGATTCCAGCGCACGCATGTCAGACCCGGCTAGCGGTAATGGGAGATGGTCTGACCGATCATTTGGATGGCCTATCCTTCATTTTGCGCCACCTGGTCTGAGCCACCATCCGCGCCAGCAACTCCCACAAGAAAAGCTTATCCCGCGGCCGCTATCGGCTTGGAGAAGGACTGCAGAGCTAATCCCTCATCATCCTTGATCTCGAGGACCTTGTCGAGGTGAGTGATCCGCAGCACCTCCAGCACCGTTGGAGCCGGGCTCAACAGCTTGAGTTCGCCGCCCTGCCGCCGCAGGGTGGTGAAGGCGCGCACCACATCCCCCACCCCGGAACTGTCAATGTACTTCGCATCCTTGAGGTTGAGCAGGATCTTCCGCTGGCCCTTCTTGGCCAGCTCGCGAATGACATCACCGAGCACCGCGCCACTTCCCGGGCCCACACTGAGGCGCCCGCTCAGATCAAGGATCGTGACATCTCCGCTCTGACGAATCTTGTATTCTAGCATTGCTGTCATTCCTTCCTAACGGCTGCGGCACCGAACGACGGCAATGTCTTCAGTTCTGGAGACAGTCCAGTTTCAGAGCCATAACGCCCTCGGGTCCGTCATGTTCGGGGATTTAACTCATGGTAATGGAACCACTGTCAGTATAAACCCACGCATTCTGTAACGGGCCTGCGGTCACGGATGGCACGCGCCCTCGATCGCGGCGCGCACTTTCGCCGGCGTGAACGGCACAGACCTCAGCCGTACTCCGATCGCATCGAACACCGCGTTCGCGATCGCTGGACGGCGTCGGCGTCGACGACTGCTCGGTGATCGCCACGCTGTTTGCCGGACGGAGTACCGCGAATCCAGACCTTGCTCCGGGCACGCCTGTGCCGGGGTTCGCAAACCAAACGCTGGTGCCGCCGACGTGGCTCGCTTCCTATCAGGCCGGAGATTATCAGGTCGCGATCAGCGACGAGGCCAGCTTCGATCCGCCGCTGGGAAACTACAGAATTGTGGTGGACGCGCAGCGTGCTGGCGTGGCGTTCGGGTACTAGGAGCAAACCGTGGCCATCGTCGTGAGTTCGGTTCAGCGCGAGATGCGGTGACACGGGCATGTGCAGTTGCGGGCGGTGCAGCTTTGACAGTTCCCGCGCTCACAGCAGCCGCTGACCTTAAACGCGACTGAGCTGACGCGAATCTGAAAGTGACGGCAGAAGGCTTGCCTTTTTAGCCTTTTGGGTAGGCGCGAGGCGCCCCAATTCCTTAGCCGCAGCCATGACCATCGTGTCGCTGACGCGTTTGGATGCAATGATCCCGAGAGCGAGCCCAGGAAATACGTACGAGTTATTGGTCTGGTCGATGTGAACCTTCTTTCCAATATGATTTCCACAGGGCAGGTTCCTCTTCGGTGTAGCGCGGCCAGTCGTTCTTACCGACCAGGCCACGAATGCCGTGCGCCTTCAGGAACGTCATCACGTTCTCAAACTTGTTGTACACGGATTATGGATATCAGTATAGGTATCACCGGCTTGCAAGTAATAAATAACTAAAGGTCTGGCGGAGAGGGAGGGATTCGAACCCCCGATACCCTTTCGGGTATGCCGGTTTTCAAGACCGGAGCCATCAACCACTCGGCCACCTCTCCGGCTACTACTGTTTTACTACAGTCCCAATTCTACGGCAGGAACCGCACGAGATCAGGGCCAATTGCTCTGTTTGGTGCGATTATCTTCGACATAAAATCGTGTGATTTGAGGTGATGGTATGATGTTTGTCCAAAGGGTAGTCCTGCCGGGCAACGCTGTCCCTGCGGAAGCAGAGAAGATACGGGAGGCCAATGGCGCCAAGCGTTAGTACAGGAACTCAAGCGGAAACCTTCACCAAGGCGCCACCCACAGCTTATCGAGGGCCGCTGGCTATTCTAACCACACTGTTCTTCATGTGGGGCTCGCTTACCTCGCTCAACGACGTGCTGATCCCCTATGCTCAACACGTCTTCAACCTCAGACTTGCTGCGAGCATGCTGATTCAGACAGCCTTTTTCTCTGCCTACTTTGTCTTTTCGATTCCATCCGCCAAAATCATCGACTGGCTCGGATACAAGAAAGCGATCGTTGTGGGACTGTTGACGATGGTGATTGCGTGTCTTGGGTTCTATCCTGCCGCGAAAATCCCCTCGTTCCCATTTTTTCTGGCGGCGCTGATTGTGCTGGCAACGGGGATTACGATTCTTCAGGTCGCCGCGAACCCCTATGTTGCGGTGCTGGGAAGCCCCAAAACCGCCTCGAGCCGCCTGGTTCTTACACAGGCTTTCAATTCGCTGGGCACCGCGGTGTTCCCTTTTGTTGGGGCTCGCGTGATTCTCGGAACGACAACCACCGCCATCGCGCAGAGCACGTCGCAGCAAGCCAATGCCATTATCCGTCTCTATGTGTATTTTTTTGCTGTGGCATTATTCCTGCTGGCGATCGGTTTTGCCATGTCGAAGCTCCCCAAAATCGAGTCCGCCGAACATCGCATCGGCGAAAAGGTGAACGATTCAATCTGGAAACATCCGAACCTTGTATTCGGAGCGATTGCGATCTTCATGTACGTCGGCGGGGAAGTTGCGATTGGGAGCTCCATCGCCAACTACTTGGCGCTGCCCAATATCGGTGGATTCCCGTCGAACATCGTCGACCCAGCTATGCGGTACCGCGCAGACTTGGGAGAAGCGGCCAGGTTCATATCTGTGTACTGGCTCGGCGCCATGATTGGAAGGTTTATCGGGTCGGCAATTCTGCAGAAGGTCAAAGCCAGCAAACTACTGGCGCTGTGCGCGGTTATGGCCGCCCTGCTGGTTAGCATTTCTGTTCTGACCAATGGCCATGTAGCCATGTATTCCATCCTGGCGGTGGGCTTGTTCAACTCGATTATGTTCCCTTGTATCTTCACTCTGGGGATCGCGGAACTCGGACCGCTCACTGGAGACGGATCCGGCATCCTGAACATGGCGATCGTGGGCGGCGCCATAATTCCATGGATAGTTGGCAAAATAGGAGACGTTATCAATCGCGCTTACTACCCGGCAATGACGCAAGGCGAGACAAGTTGGGGTCAAGGCATTCACTACGCACTTGTGGTGGCGGTGATGTGCTATCTCTACATTTTGTTCTTCGCCATGAGTGGATCGAAACCGAACAGCGAGAGGTATGCCACAGGTGCGGCTTCATCGGACTAGTGCGGTAACCAAATCAGAAAGCACGAAAAAGGGCCCTCTAGCGAGAGGGCCTTTCGATTTTTACGCGAATTGCACAAGTTGGATACTCGTTGAAACCAAATGAGTGGCGTTCCGATGTTATCTTTTATGAGCGTAATGAATCGCTGGAAATCACTTCATGGAAGTTCTCAAAAGACTCTTTGAGCAACATTTCCACGCGCCAGTCGAGCGGGTGCAGCCGCTGCAGGGGCAGCTCGGCGGTTCGGGTCGCAAGATCATCCGGCTGTCCAGCGAAAAAGTCAGCGCCATTGGCATTCTGTATGACGTGCGCGAAGAGAATGTTGCCTTCCTCGAATTTTCCAGGCACTTTCGCCGCCGCAGTCTGCCGGTGCCGGAAATTTATGCCGAAGATTTGAGCCATGGAGCTTATCTCGAAGAAGACTTTGGCAGCACCACGCTTTTTGAATTTCTCTCCGATCATCGTAACGGCGCGACCATCGCTCCCGAGGCAGTCGCGGCCTATCGCAAAGTTGTTGCCGTGTTGCCGAGGTTTCAGGTCGAAGCGGGTCGCGATTTGAACTACAAAGTCTGTTATCCGCGCGCGAGCTTCGACCGCCAGTCCATCGCATGGGACTTGAACTACTTCAAGTATTACTTTCTCAGGCTCGCGGGCATCCCATTCAACGAGCAGGCACTGGAACATGATTTCAGCCGGCTGATGAAATTGCTATTGAGCGCCGGCCGCGATTATTTTCTCTATCGGGACTTCCAATCCCGCAACATCATGTTGCGCAAAATTCTGAACGAAGACCAGCCATTTTTCCTCGACTATCAAGGTGGCCGCAAAGGCGCACTGCAATACGATATCGCTTCACTTTTGTACGACGCCAAGGCCGACCTGCCTCCCGATCTGCGCCAGCAATTGCTCGATCATTATCTCGACAGCCTGGCTGGTTTCCTCGATCTCGATCGCTCCGCGTTCATGCAGCATTACTATGCCTACGTTTACGTTCGCATCATGCAGGCCCTGGGCGCTTATGGATTTCGCGGCTTCTACGAGCGCAAAGAACATTTCCTGCAAAGCGTGCCATACGCGCTGAAAAACATACGCTGGCTGCTTCACAATGTGGAGTTGCCCGTCTCGTTGCCCACACTGATGGAAGCCTTCAAAAGCATGGTGGCCTCGGAGAAATTGCAAGGCCTGACTTCGTCGTCTGAACCGGAAAGGTTGACCGTGCGGGTTTGTAGTTTTTCATTTCACCGAGGCCTGCCGCAAGACGAGAGCGGAAATGGCGGAGGATTCGTGTTCGACGGCCGCAGTCTCCCGAATCCCGGACGCGAAGAGCGCTTCAAAACTCTCAC
>Ga0209117_1000561_pt1 | contig 14832 bp, 10 predicted proteins | sample BlaSpr_A8_OM2_M2_FD_187978 | JGI IMG/M metagenome (GOLD analysis project Ga0209117, IMG submission 187978) | Forest soil microbial communities from Thunder Bay, Ontario, Canada - Black Spruce, Ontario site 2_A8_OM2_M2 (SPAdes) (version 2) | ecosystem: Environmental > Terrestrial > Soil > Boreal...
TTGCATAATCGACGGTCATCACGGCGTACGGATCAACACGGGACACGCCTACTATTACAAGGTCTACGTTCCCAACCTCGCATCGGGCGTGACGATTCAGGGTATGGATTCGTTGCTCTGGGCGCTGTCTGAGGCTGAGATCGGGGCGACCACCGACACTACTCGTAAACATTTCAAGGAGTTGCGATTCGAAATCGCACGACTGCTGCGCAACCTCGTGGAGGACCTGCCCGAACCAGACATGACCGCGAGCGCGGAGAGCAATGCTTAGCGCGGATCGTCTCGCACAGATTCTCACTGAGCGCTTCGGCGTCGCCGTCAGTGGTGAGGCCGCTGACAGCAGCGACGGGAAGCAGGTCACGTTCCGTCCGCACGACATACCTGCGACCCAGGGATTCTCAGTTGAAGTTCTGATCGGCTGGCGCAGCATGGAGGCACAGTTTCTCCCCGGTACCTATGCCGCCCAGCTTCTTGGCTCGATGGCCAGTTCGAGCCCAGATCAGCGAGCGGCCTTCGGTGCCTTCATCCGCTCATCCATGAACGACGGTGCTAGAGTGACTTTTCGCGTTAACAATCAGGATGTTGAACCATTGCGGCCCGCCGCGTGGCCGAGCGATTGGCGGTCGCTCGCATTGGCAATAACTAAAGGTCCCACCGTGATTGATGGCACTAGTCCGACGGCTTTGGACGGACTGGCCCTGACCTGGAGCAGTCGACTCCTCGGTGCCGTTCTTGCTTTGATGCCATTGGAACCTGTGCAGGAAGAATCCCAAGGTGAGGCCGAAGGCGGCGCGCAGCAAGTCCTTGTCACTCGATACGAACGCAGTCATATCAATCGCGCTGCGTGCATCGAGATTCATGGAGTCCGTTGCAAAGTTTGTGATTTCGATTTCGCTCTCGTTTACGGAGATATCGGCGAAGGATTCATCGAGGTCCATCACATAGAGCCCGTCTCAGGCATAGTGCCTGGCACAATTGTCGATCCCGGTAGAGATTTGGCCCCCGTATGCCCGAATTGCCATGCGATGCTGCACAGGCGGAAGCCACCCTACAGCATCGACGAATTGCGTTCGATGTTGCGGCCTAATCTCTTATTCGGCGGAAATCTTCCATCAGGGTCGGTGGTGAAGACATAACGGCGTAGAAAAAGAAATGTCCCAATTGGTTCGAGAGTTTCTTGCACGCTTGGTAGCAGAGGAGTTGATATTTCACCCGGAACTTGCCGATGACTCCTTTGGACTGGCGTTTTTCACTGCCATCAAAGAATTTGACTATTACTATTACAACGTAATTCGTCACGAATCGTCCGAGGAAACGTCAGAGCATTTTTACCTTATGCGCCTCGCGCTTCCGCGCCTGATACAAAAGACATTCGCCGCAATTCCTCGGTTCCAGATACCAACTGCAACATTCAAGAGCGATCGCGCCTTGGTCCTCGCCGCATTGAACATGGTCGCGCGATTTGGGTTTGTTGAGCACGGCAGGCGGATGGCTTACGCGGCAATGGCTGGAGAATGCGAATTAGTTAAAGTGGATGATTCCCTCTACGAGTTCCGCCTTCCGGCAGAACTCTATAACTATGAAGGCCACGAGTCTTCAGTCGAAAACTTTCACCGCCAACAACGTCGGGATCGCCGAGATGCTGCAATCAAAGAAGCATTTGAAACGAACGGAACCCTCGCCCATATCGAGCAGTGCTTTCTAGACAACGTATATGTATTCTGTAACGATTTCATCGGCTATACCGCGCATCCTGACTTGGACGATTACTTCTTCGGGCTGGCATACTCCGATCTGGAAGATAATGGCGCATTCGACGCATTCAATCATGAGTTGACCTTTGGTGGTCTCCAGTACCGGCACTACATTCTGTGCAATGCTTACCTCTTGTCTCTGGCTATGAAACATCAGAGATTCTGCGAAGCACTTGTGCAGAAGCACCCACACATAAGGCTTCGCGACATCCTTACGATTTCCTGCGACAAGAATGAGTTCATCGAGACGATACAGGCTGCTCTAAATCGCTACGGTCCAAGCTTCCCCGGATTTTTTCCAATCAGCGCGGAACAAGCAAAGTTGCTGTACAACGTACTATCCGTGCGCCGGGAAAACATGAACCTCCTGGAGCGCGGACTCATGTCCCTTCCGTACCTGGTTGAGTTTTCTGATTCTGCGGTCATAAAATCCATAGCCGGAACCGAACTGGACCTCGGGGAATTTCTTCTTGAGTCTCTCAGATATCATTTCCCGGCAGAGTACGAAAGAAACCGGAACGCGCGAGAACCCTCAATGCAGAAAGCACTTCGCAGGCTTCTCCTTCAGTCGTTCGCCACTCTAGAATTTCGAGACAACATTCGCATTCGAAAAGACGGTCGAGTGATCACCGATATCGACTTTGTTGCAATCGAAGGTTCCTCGAACACCGCAATGCTATTTCAGCTAAAGCACCAGGATCATTACGGTGGTGATATCAAAAAGCGAAGCAACCGGGCACAAACCTTAAAAACGGAAACGGAAGCATGGCTGCAACGAATTAACCGATGGATCGATGAGACACCAAGAGAGCAGGTTCACGCGACTCTGCGCGTGAAGAAGGGTGTGCGACTTGAGCGGTTTCGCACAGTAGCAATTGCAAAGAATTTTGCTCACTTCCTTTCGTCCTTGGCTTCAGACGAGAACTTTGCCTACGCCAATTGGATTCAGTTCTACGATGCGCTTGCTCGAATTCACACGAAGCAGGGTGAATCCAAGACCTTGGTGGGCCTATTCGATGTGCTGAGGGAGTACATGTCGCATAAGGTTGCCCGGCAGCAACGTTTGGATGGAAGCGACACCTACATTCTCGATACAGTCAAATATCGAATCGTCCAGAAAGACTTGCCGAGATTGAGCAAGGTGTAGCTACACGCCCGAGACACAGCTAGACTGCTGGATTGTACTTCTAGTTGGAGTCACCAAGCTTGGGAGCCTCACGATTATTCGGGAGATGTTCGGGGACAGTAGCAGCTGAATTAGCTTTCACAATGGTTCCAGCGCTGACTGGGTCGGCTGGTGGTGTTGATGGTGCAGCATTGGGCGTTTCCGTGGAGGAATCCTCTGGCTTTGTAATGGCATGGTCGTGCCCCGCTGAAGCGCCTTCGTCCGTAGCAGACTTAGTGGATTCACCATTCTTGTTTGGCTCTGCAGGAACCGCCGATGGCGGAGACTGGTCAGTAACCATGTCTGGGCCGGATTCTTTCTTTTCAAAAGACTTATTTGCTTTCTTGTATTCGCGGAAGCTTGTGAATCCGGGACGAGCGCCATAGGTGTGGAGCTTGGACGCAAGGTCATTCATCAATTGTTCGCGGAGTCGGTAAACGGGCTCAAAGGTCGAAACCTCCTGTCGAACAGCAGACAGGCCGAGACGGAAGTTTACAGACAGCAAGGTCGGACGATTCGTTTTCTCGAACACTGGAGAATCCCAGATCGCATCGGGCAGCTTTTCGGCATCCCTTTGAGTATCTGCCGGAAATTCCATTCCTAAGACATAAGGTAAGGGACCAGCTTGAGCTTGCGCATGGTCGCAGACGGCCTGAATTTGGACCAATACCCACCTGCACCCCTCTGTTAGGCTGGATATCCCAAATTGTCTTCTGGCAGCATCCGCTGGACTTAAGCCAAAACGGGAACGAAACCCCTCCTCAGTAGACGATCCTGCTGGGAGCAGAACAACTGTCCCTCGTCCGCCAGGGTCGATGCTTGAAACGTCGAAATCCCAGTGTAGCAGTGTATTAAGGCGTGCCGCCTCAGAGGTTGACAGGCGCGCCGGTTGACCGGGACTTGTGATAGCGCGCTTCCAGAGCTTCTGTTCAAACCTGTTGGAACGGATTTGCGCCATTCGGTCGTATAAGATCGGCAACAAAGCCTCATTCACGGCAGCGAGCCGATCACTGCCAACGTGAGACGCGCCGACCGATTCGATTGCAAGTACACTCAGAAGCCGTTCCAGTTCCGACTTCAGGCCGGGCCCCGTTCGGTCGGCCCGCGGAATTAGACCCGAAAGAGTTGCGATTGTGTCCGACGCAGCTCCGGCGATGCGACTTTCCCAGTTAATCAGTGCTGCGACCTGTGGCTGAGCCGATATCAGCTTGGTGACCTCCCGACAGAAGATGTTCGCGTTTATGAAATTACCCCCCGCGTCAAGGAAATCTGCCTTTTTCAATGCAAGAGCGGCGACAGGAATTGCATGCAAGGCTGCACGCTCCTGAAGGAATGCCATTAATGCCGGGCAATGCTCAGAGTATTCGGTCCAAAGGAATAACGCGAAAGGGCCATTCAAAGGATCGAGGTGTTCCGTGAGGAGGGTCGCGATAACGGCGAAATTTGGCGTCTCCTCGGTTGAAGGGGCAGACTGCGCCAAATGTAAGTCAATGAACACGGCCCGAATTCCTCTGAGCGCATGTTCAACCTTAATGTCTCCGTCAACGAACGGGAACGTTATGCAAGCAGCGCCCGTCTCGTTCAGGCCCCTTGCAAGGGCGTGTAGATGCGATACGTTATCGTCAATTGCGATGATTCGCGGCGGTATCAACATCACTTTGCCTCTGACTTAAACACCAACGCGATCACCGCCCCGTCGTATTTCGCGCTGATACCAACGTCCTTGAGATCAGGAAAACGTAAATAACCGCCGTTGAGTTCCATAACCAAGTTGGCGTAGTAGAGTCCAAGCCCCATTCCACCAGGCTTGTGTGTAACGAAAGGACGCACCAATCGCTCTGGATCGTCTCTGAACCCAGGTCCGTTATCAGCGACCACAATCGCAGGACCCTCCTCGAAGCTGTCGCTGGTGCCGAGATACAGTCTCCGCGGAGTCGGCTTGTCGGGAGCAGGAGTGTCGGGCCAGCGGACCTGAAGCCAGTAAATGGAGTTATCAATAAGATTGTGCAAAGCGCTTAGAATTAGACCGAATGAGAAGCTTGCCTCGAAATCCAACTTGGCAGATTCCAAGACCGGGGATTCAAAACCGATGCGATGAAATTGAAAGCGGAGAGCGTTTAGTTTTCTCGCACGCTCAATAAGTGTGCTCGCCTTGTGCTTCTTGCGGTCATCACGTCGTAAGAGACTGGCAAAACCATCCAAGAGTCGTGAGAGATCCCGCGACTGAAGCTCCAGGACCTCCAAATTCTGACCCTGCTGAATTCCCTTATGCAGCATACGGACGCCGCGGTCAACTTCATGGAAAACGATGGCAAGGTTCATACCTGACATGCCGGCGTGAAGAAGAGTCTGGCGCATGTCGTTGTAGTCGGTCTCAATCTTTGCCAAGTATCGCTCGAATCGCTGCCTAATGCCCTCACGGTCGAGCGCCCGGCGAAGCTCTTCGAGAGGGCGCTGAATCTTGGCGATTTCACGGTCCTCGACTTTGCCCGTTACTGCTCTTATATTCTCCTTGTCCTTCTGTCGTTCGGCTTCCAGAGTGCCGAGAACGCTCAGTACTAGTTGCCGGAGTCGGTGCGAGGCCTCATTGTCGACAAATCCTTCGCGATTTGTCTTTTCCACGAGTCCGATACTTCGCTCCAGAGATAGATGAATCGCGCCAATGATAATATTTCGACTGATGTTGCGCGTGGGCACATTTACGCGGCGCAAATCGAGGCCGAGCCAGTCGTCTCCCGGCTCTCCATAGTTATAGACTCGGATACCGTCTCGATAGACGCGAATTCCTCCATTTTCGTCCAAGTAGTCGGTGATGAGCTTGCTTTCCGTTAGTAGTCTCAGAAGTTCACGTTCCCTGTCATATACGTAAAAACGGCCCCAGATTGGACCCAAATCATGCTGATAGTCTTGATCGGCAATGACTTTCTTACGTTCTGTGTCAGGCGGAAGTTGAAGAACATCGTGTTTCTTCGTGACCGTCCGTCCTTCCAACTTAATGCCTGGAATTCTGGAGAATTCGTAGGTCCAATCCATGGAGCCATTTTCAACGCGGAAGTCAAACCGCCAGATGGCGCGGTCGAGGATACTCTGGACATCAGGAATATCGGCCAACCACTCTTCAAACCCCGGAACCTCAAGAACGGCGACAAACTCACCCGGTCCCTCAAAGGGGGAACTAATGGATGTTATCTGACGCTGCAATCTCCGCACATCACCACGCGTCCAAGTCTTCTGTCTCAGATCACGAATTGTAATTTGCGTGCCCGTGCGGTCTTCTGTGAAAATTTCCGGCTTGCGTGCGCTTATTGTGACGGGTGCGTCGGCGAGGAACGGGTGCTTAATTATTTCAGCCCAATCAATCTTAACGACACATTCTTCCTGGGACCGTGCACGAGTAACGACCTCGATAAAATTGCCCAACTTGTGCACGGCAAAGCGGCCTACTCCTTTTTCTCCGAGAGGTAATCTGTGGTAATTAGGAGTTCTAATTAGATTCTTTCTTTGGTTCTCCCGGAAATCGTGACCAGGGACGAGCCAGACATCCGTTAGAGTTGCGAGACTCATGCCCTCGCCATTGTCGGTCACTGTGATATACGGCTCATGTGTGTCCAAGTTTTTGAGCGAAACTGTGACCTTGGAGGCGTCGGCGTCGAAGGAGTTTTTTACCAGCTCAAATATAGCGAGGCGCGAATTGCCAATGAGCTGATCGCCCAAAAGCTGCAAAAGCCGGGCACGCGGTCGGAAGGGCAGCTCTACTTGGGTAGCGACAGACAAGTCTGGTTGTCCTCCTCACGGTCTTGGTATGAACAGGGAGCATACCCTGTGGCAATGGTACGTGACAAACGACAGTCGGATTCTTAGGAGGTTCCGGGCGATACACTTTGGATAACGGGGTAGCTAGGTCGAGCGTTGAGTTTACTGGCGCTTGCTCTGGGAGGTCCGTGAATGATCCCGCCTCTCAGCTCTGCCCCCTGCAAGCATTCGAGCTTGTTCCGATATGCGAATCGGGCAGGGGCTCCATGTTCAAGTGTGCCAACTTTTGTGCCCACCCTGCAAACAGGTGGGCACAGTTGGGCACAGCCAGCCACATGCTGCGATGTCCAGTAAGTTGTTGTTTTTCAGCAGCAACACTGAAAATGGGAGGGTTGTTTTGAGTGGTCCGCCTGCCTTGGGCGCAGGAGGTCCCGAGTTCAAATCTCGGCGCCCCGACCAATTACTCCTGTGTTTTCAATGCACTGTTTCGGTGCCCGGTGTGGGACGCTGTTTGATCGCGCTTCCTGAGCCGGACCTTGCAAAATCAACGACGGTGCAACTAAGACGAATCAGATCGTGTTCTACTTTTGAGAGGCTGTGAATGTCCGCTGAATCCTGATATTCTAGTCCTTCCACCAGCCTACCCAGCTTCTACACGTGTCCTCAAAAAGGCAACTGAACATGGATGCCGAGAAACTCCGGAGCGGCCGTGACAAACTCACGCGCGTATTCCGCTACCTTGAAGCACTCAACCAGCATCGCAATCCGGCCAAACGGCAGATTCGCGAGCAGCTCTGGAACCTGTGGCTGCACGACCTTCCGGATCATCCATCCATCAAGCGAGGCGGGATCAAATCCAGGATATCGAAAGTTGCGAGCGCGGAAAGCCAGAACGGCGAGACCGGCGGCGCAAGTTTTGTTCTAAAAGTCCAACGGCCGGCTCTGAGGCCTCCTCCCACGCCTCCTCCAGAGATTGCGGAGTGGCTGGAGACGGGCTGGGATGATCCTTCGCGCGGGATTTCCGTCCTCGAATCCCGGCCCGAGCCCGAGGAACAAATCGAATATCGAGTTGTGAAATTCGCAGACAGCGCCGCAAGACCCGTGGCGCTTCAACGCTGGAAGTCCCTCCGCGATGAATGGGCAAAAAATGAAAAGCCCTCTCGTGCTTGCATGAGAATCTTCGAGACGCTTTACGCGCTGTACGGCCGCATCGATCGCGAGGCCGAACGCGTCGAGCTTGTTTTGGGGGACGGCATTCTGAGCTGGAGCCGCCCCGAGGGAGGAATCTACCACCCGATACTCCTCCAGCGCCTTCAACTGCAGTTCAACGCTTCGGTACCCGAATTCACGCTCTCGGAAGCCGACCATCCGTCCGAGCTTTACTCCGCCTTGTTCCAATCAATGACTGACGTGGACGGGCGCGCGATCGGACGCTGCCGCGAAGAGTTGGAGCGGGAAGGATTTCATCCGCTGTTCAACGGCACCGCTTCCGAATTCCTGAAACGTCTGGTCGTGCAGCTCTCGCCGCGTGGAGAATTCATCGAGGAAGGCGCGCCGGACGGGGAACAAAATGATCCTCGCATCGGCCGCGACCCGGTTGTATTTTTGCGTGCTCGTACGCTTGGGTTCGCGGCAGCAATCGAAGGAATCCTTGCGGACCTCCGCACGCGCGAAGACTTGCCGTGGTCTCTTCTAAACATCGTCGGCGAAGAATCTCCAATTCCTGATGCTGGAGAAGCAGACAGGTCGGAGGGCGGCGGTGGTCAGACCGACGCTGACGTCCTTTTGAGCAAGCCCGCAAATCCTGAGCAAATACGCATTGCGAGACAACTGGAAGAACATGGTGGAGTGCTCGTGCAAGGCCCGCCGGGAACAGGAAAGACCCACACCATCGGCAATCTCGTCGGCCATTTGCTTGCGCACGGCAAGAGCGTTCTGGTGACGAGTCACACAACGAAAGCCTTGCGCATGGTGCGGCATCACATCGTGCCTGAACTGCGTCCCCTGTGTGTCAGCGTCCTCGAAAGCGATTTGGACAGCCGCAAACAGTTAGAGAGCGCAGTCGGGTCGATCGCGGAGCGTTTCTCTCGCGCCGACGCCGGCGCGCTTGAGACGGAAGCAAAAAAATTAGAAGGTCAGCGCCTCGATCTCCTCAAGAAGCTGGATGAAATTCGGAATCAGCTCAGCGAAGCTCGCGCGGATGAGTATCGCGACGTCGTTATAGGCGGAAAATCCTGGGCGCCCGCCGACGCTGCTCGCAAAACGGCGCAGGAAAAAGACACTTGTAGTTGGATTCCCGGACCTGTCGCTGCCGTAGCCCCTTTGCCGCTTTCGCCAGGTGAACTGGCTGACCTTTACCGCACGAACGTCTCCGTCTCCCGCGAGGACGAAAATGAGCTCTCCGGCCATCTACCGGAGCTCCACGATCTTCCTGGCCCTGAAGAGTTCGACGCTGCCGTAAATGAACAGAATCGTCTTGGCATGGAGGATTTGGACTTTCGCTCTGATCTCTGGCAATCTGGGGCTCCTCAAGGCTCGGCGGACGATCTACAAACTCTCATCGTCAATTTGGCGCAAGCTGTCGAGCCTCTTTCCGGCAAGGACAAATGGAAGCTGGCTGCGGTTTACGCCGGAAAGTACGGCGACGCATACCGCCAGTCCTGGGACCAATTGGTCGGCTTCGTCCGCCGCGTTCATCGTGAAGCCGCAAACACGCAAGAATCATTTGTCAAATTCGGCCCGCAAATCTCTGGCGATTCCTCGCTCGAGGATCAGGAACGCGCTGCAGGCGAAATCCTGAGCCATCTCGAAAATGGCGGCAAACTTGGTTCTTTCACGCTTCTCACGCACAAATCTTGGAGCCAATTCATAGAGCAAACGAGAGTCAATAACGCGCGCCCTCGTCTTCCCGAGCACTTTCATGCGCTGCGTCAGCTCTCCCGGCTCAAGAGCCTCCGCCGGGATCTTGCCTCGCGCTGGGATCGCCAAGTAGCTCCTCTTGGAACTCCCCATTCAAATGAAATGGGTGAGGAAGTCGAAAAAACATTGATACAATTCTGCGGTTCCATCGAAGACTGTCTCGGCTGGCACGAGCACACATGGCTCCCTCTCCAGCAGCAACTTGAAGATCTCAGCTTCCGCTGGGAGAAATTCCTCGCTGAGCAACCGGCGGTTGTTGGTTCCGACGGCGAGTTGATTAGGATCGGACTAGCGGTGACCGATTCTCTTTCCCCCGTCCTGGACTCGCGCTTCAAGAAGCTGAAGTTGCTCCAATTGAATGAGGAACTCCGTGATCTGAAAAACCGGCTCAAATTTGCGGCTCGCCTTGCCAAATCGTCTAAGGTGATTGCTCAGCTCCTCGAAGCGGTGAAAGATGAAGATTCGAGCGGGTACCGGAGCGCTTACGAGCGTCTCCTCGAACTCAAAAGCCGTCAAGCCGATCTCGATCTGCGGCGCGCGCTACTTGCCAAGCTGGAAACCGCCGCACCCGCGTGGGCCGGCGCGATTCGCAATCGCACTGGCGTACACGGCAGGGGTGAAGCGCCTCGCGATCCTGCGTCTGCCTGGACCTGGCGTCAGCTAAACGATGAACTCGATCGCCGCGCCGGCGTTTCACTCGAGGCTCTCCAAGTTAAGAGCGAAAAACTCCGCGAGCAGCTTCGCCGCGCCACCGTTGAACTCATCGACAAGCGCGCATGGTCTGCGCAAGCACGCCGCACGTCGCCTCGCCAGCGCCAAGCACTCGTTGGCTGGCTCGACACCATTCGTCGCATCGGCAAAGGCCACGGCGTGCGCGTTGCCCTTCTGCGCGCCGAAGCTGCCCGGAAAATGAGCGAGTGCCGCGGCGCCGTTCCGGTTTGGGTCATGCCGCTGTCACGGGTAGTCGAAAATTTTGATCCTCGTGCAACTCGCTTTGATGTCGTCATCATCGATGAAGCCAGCCAGAGTGACGTCATGGCCCTCGTCGCGTTGTACTTGGGTAAGACCGTACTCGTCGTCGGAGACCACGAACAGGTCAGTCCTTCTGCCGTCGGCCAGGATCTCGGCATTATCCAGAACCTTATTTTCCAATACCTCCCGGGCATTCCCAACGCCGATCTCTACGACGGTCAAATCTCCATCTACGATCTAGCGCGCCAATCCTTCGGCGGCACAACCTGTCTGGTCGAGCATTTCCGTTGCGTACCGGAAATCATTCAGTTCAGCAATATGATTTCCTACGATTGGCGCATCAAGCCCCTGCGGGACGACAGCCGGGTCCAGCTCCGTCCACACACCGTCGCGCATCGCGTTTCCGGCTCCAGCCGCGACGGCAAGCTTAACCGTCAGGAGGCTCTCGCGGTGGCCTCGCTGGTCGCCGCCGCTATGGAGATGCCTGAATATCAGAAAAATGACGCAGGTCAACCGCTCAGTTTTGGTGTCGTCTCTCTGGTGGGCGACGAACAGGCGATTGAAATTGATAATCTCCTTCGCAAGCACATCTCGCCAGAGCGATACGAGCTTCGCCGCGTTCTGTGCGGGAACGCCGCGCAGTTCCAGGGCGACGAGCGCGACGTCATCTTTATCTCCCTCGTCGACACTGCCCAGCGCGGCTCCCTGTCCCTCCGCGATCAGGAATTATTCAAACAGCGTTTCAACGTGGCCGCCAGCCGCGCCCGCGACCAAATGTGGATCGTCCATTCTCTCAGCCCCCGTGACGACCTCAAGCCCGACGATCTCCGCCGCCAGCTCATCGAGCACGCGCAAGATCCCAGCCGCCTTATGCACGCTCTGGAAGAAAAAGAGAAACGAACCCAGTCAACCTTCGAACGTGAGGTCATGAAACGACTCACGACCGCCGGTTATCAGGTTGCTTCGCAGTGGCGAGTCGGCGCTTTTCGAATCGATCTAGTCGTCGAAGGCGACGATAAGCGTCTCGCCATCGAGTGCGACGGCGACCGCTATCATCCGTTGGAAAGGCTCGCCGAGGACATGGAGCGCCAATCTATTCTTGAGCGCATGGGCTGGATCTTCACGCGCATCCGAGCTACGGAGTTTTTCCGCAATCCCGATCGCGCTATGAAACCTATTCTTGAAAAACTGGAGCTCCTGCAAATCTTTCCAAAGAGCACCAAGCCGGCCGGACCCGGTAAACCGATGGGATCCACGGATTTAATTGACCGTCTTGTACGCCGCGCCGAAGAGTTGCGCAGCTCCTGGACCGGTCAGGAATCGACCGAATCTCGCCATCAGACTTCACTGCACTCGGCGGAGCAAGCGGCACTCTCCTGAAATCCGGTTTGACAGGAGGTTGCGGAAGAGCAATATTGAATCAGTCTTGTTTATGCTAGAATCCCGCCGTTGAGCCACTACCAAAGAGGGACAATCCAGGGCCACGGCTAGGGAGAAAGAACAACCAGACCATAGACCCGATACCACCACGGCCGTGACAGGATGGCGACTCCCGCCGCCATCGAGTGGAAGCGTCTCTCACCAGAAAGGGGGCTCTCTAAAATGCATCGGTTCCCTATTCCCTCAACGGAAATCACCCAGGTAGGCTATCAGGAAGATTCGGAGACGCTCGAAATCCAGTTTGTTAAGGGCGGGATCTATCAGTTTTTCAATGTTCCTTCAAAGGTGTTTGACGAATTCATGAGCGCCCCCTCCAAAGAGGGATACTATCACTCGAAAATCGGCGAGCGCTTCCCCTGCTCTCGCGTCGCGTGATGGCGATTTGGTTCTGCTAGAGGACTCCGGGAAGGACTGCGAGAGTGGTCTTTTCCGGGCATCTAGTGGCTGGCTCAACTGAGTTTACGCCGTAGGAATCGCACCTGCGCTGAGTTCGTTGAGGTTTATTTCGTCCAATTTCCGCCGAGCAGGGCGCTCACGGCACTCATTGAAAATCAGATTGCTCAGCAGTTCTCCAGGTCGCGCTTCTTTCCGTAACGAAACGCCAGCCCAACGCCGATAGTCATGAACCCGATCGGGGGGACAACAAGCACGAGAACACCTTTGCTGATAGCCTTCTGGCCGTCCTTGGAGGTTGCGGCTGCGGAACTGCGGCACATGGCGCACCCCTGGCTGAACGCAGGCGTGGCCCACAGAAAGAGCGATAAGACGAGAATTGCGGAACGAACTTTCATTTCACTCCCAGATGGAGAATGCGAAACGCATCCGGAAAGAAAAAGATCGTCATCAAAATCAAACAGGCGACCACCGAACCCATTGTAAGCCACTTCATTCTCGATACTTCATATTTTAAATGCATGAAGTAGCCGATGATCAGCGCGGCTTTCACAAACGACAAGCCCAGCAAAATGGTCAGCATCTTCACGGGCTGCATATTCTGATAGGTCAGATAGACTTCGATAGCGGTCATTGCCAGGAGCGCGCCCCATACCCAGAAGAACGGCGCTTTGCCGTGATGGCGATGCTGTTCCGCAACGCGTTCCGCGAGAGCTTGCTGAATGGTATCCATATCCCTCCGGCTCCTAGAGAATCTTGGCGGACATCAGATAAACCAAGGGAAAAATGAACATCCACACGAGGTCCACGAAGTGCCAATACAGGCCGGCAACTTCCACGTCGGACGAGTCGTATACTTTGGGCTTCAGCCACAGGATGATCGAGCACACGATCGCTGCGATTAAGAGCACGTGCGCACCATAGTGGAATGGACTATAGACCGGCGTTCCCAGCCACGCAACCAGCCAGAGGACCAGCAGGATAGGGATGAATTTGCGGCGCAGCGCCACAACGCCAAGGTAAATCACGCCCAGCGTCACGTGCAGCATGTGCATCCCTGTCAGCCCGAAGAAAGTGGCGCCAAACTGTGGCACGGTTTTGGACACGTTCACAAACTCGCTGGCGGCTTCGTGGCCCGGAACTTTGGGGAACATGGGTAGAGTCAATCCTTCCGCGATCAAATTGCTCCACTCCCGCCCGTGAAGAACAATGAATCCCGTGCCGCATAGCATGGTGGCAAGCAACCACAGGCGCTGTCCCTTGGCATCGCCATGGACGGAAGCCCTGACCGCCAGCACCATCGTCAGGGAACTGGTGAGCAGAAACGCGGTCATGATGGTGGCATTGATGATGCTCTGGGAATGGAACGGCGTGGGCCAGCCTTCCGTCGAAATGCGCCCATAGCTGTAGGCGTAGAGCAGCGCGCCAAACGTCAGCGAGTCAGAGAGCAGGAATAGCCACATCCCGATTTTCTTGGAGTAGGTGCCGAACAGCGACGGCTCATAAGCCGACGGGATGTCGTGCATCGCGGATTCAGCCATGCGTTCGGCCTCCTGGTCAGAAACGTACGGTTAGCTGGCAAACTCCAGCAAACACAAAATGTAAATCCACAACCCGGCCATGAAATGCCAATACCAGGCGGTTACATCCACCACAATGCTCCGCGTTTTCACGGAGCGGCGCAAAAGCGACGCGATGCCTGCGACGAACAAGGCGAGAACACCACCCATCAAGTGAATGGCATGTGTCCCGGTCAGCAGATAAATAAAAGAGCTGCTAGGCGTGGTGGCCACATAGAAGCCATTTGCGGCCAGCTGCTTCCAGGCCGCCCACTGTCCGAAAAGAAAAACGAGACCAAGGACGAGAGTCATTGACAACCAGGGAATCCTCATCTGGTCACCGGCGGAGACTCCCGGAGCAGATGTTGCCAATGCGAGAGCCGCTCGTCCCTTGATCTGGCGGCGGGCCAGCTCTATGAACACGCTGCTCAAGATCAGCACAACCGTATTGATCAACAGCAGCCTGGGAAGTGTTATAGGAATCCAGTCGCGCACGAGCGCATTGGTGCGCGGGTCGAGCGTGGGAAGTCCCTGACGCACAACATACGCGCTGCTGAACGAGACAAACAGCATGAGGACAGGCGTCAGCGCGACCAGCAGCCCAAGACGCGCCCGGCGCAAGCGCGTTGCGTAATCCGGCAATCCCGGACCGGAGCCATCGTCACCACCGCCGCCCCGCACCGGAGGTAGAACGCCATCATCGCCCAACGAAATTCTGGGATCGTCTACCGTCGCGGTTGTGGAGAAACTTGCCATATAGTGCTCAGTGTGCCGGCTTGATTTCCGGATCGGTCTGCATCACGTAGTCGCGAGGGGCGCCGGGTACGTTGTACTCATAAGGACCGTTGTGAACGACCGGCGTGTGTCCGCCGAAATT
>Ga0209117_1000562_pt1 | contig 14813 bp, 13 predicted proteins | sample BlaSpr_A8_OM2_M2_FD_187978 | JGI IMG/M metagenome (GOLD analysis project Ga0209117, IMG submission 187978) | Forest soil microbial communities from Thunder Bay, Ontario, Canada - Black Spruce, Ontario site 2_A8_OM2_M2 (SPAdes) (version 2) | ecosystem: Environmental > Terrestrial > Soil > Boreal...
CCTTGGCGCCTTGCTCGACCTTCGCGGTGTTGATGACCGCGCCGATGCCGGTGGTGACGCCGCAGCCGATGTAGCAGACCTTGTCGAACGGCGCGTCCTTTCGAATTTTTGCCACCGCGATCTCCGGCAGCACGGTGTAATTGGCGAATGTCGATGTGCCCATGTAGTGGTGGATGGGCTTGCCGCCGATCGAGAACCGCGAGGTGCCATCCGGCATCAGGCCCTGGCCCTGGGTGGCGCGGATCGCGGTGCAGAGATTGGTCTTGCGCGACAGGCATGACGGGCACTGCCGGCATTCCGGCGTGTACAGCGGAATGACGTGATCGCCTTTCTTCACGCTGGTCACGCCGCGGCCGATATCGACCACCACGCCCGCGCCTTCATGGCCGAGGATCGCCGGAAACAGTCCTTCGGGATCGGCGCCGGACAGCGTGAATTCATCGGTGTGGCAGACGCCGGTGGCCTTGATTTCGACCAGCACTTCGCCCTCGCGCGGCCCCTCGAGCTGGACGGTTGATATCTCCAGCGGTCGGCCTGCGGCGACAGCGACGGCGGCGCGAACATCCATGTCTAGTTCCCTGTTTCTCGATTTTCGTTATGTGATACCGGGCAGGCGGACCCGCGCGTTTCGCGATTGCCGGATAGCATATGTTCAGGCAATCAGGGCCGCAAATGAACAAGGACTTCGAAAATTTAGCCGCGCGCGCGGCGCCGGCGATTTTTGTCGTGCTCTGGAGTACCGGCTTCATCGCCACCAAATACGTGCTGCACAACGCCGAGCCGCTGACCTATCTCACAATCCGCATGGCTTTGGTGGTGGCGCTGATGGCAATCATCGTCGCGATCGCTCGGCCGCCATGGCCGGATCGCGTCGGCTTCGCCCACAGCGTCGTTGCGGGCATTCTGGTGCATGGATTTTATCTGGGCGGGACCGCGATCGCGATCGCGCATTCGATCCCCGCCGGGCTCTCGGCGCTGATCCCCGGTCTGCAGCCCATCCTGACCTCGACCCTGGCGAACCGCTGGCTCGGCGAACGCGTCATGCCGCTGCAATGGGGCGGGCTCTTGCTCGGGCTCGCCGGCGTGGTGCTGATCCTGCACGATCGACCGATGAGCGGGGAGGCGGGCTGGGGTTGGCTGGCCTCGGGCGTGTCGCTGGTCAGCATCACCTTGGGCACGCTGTACCAGAGGCGCTATTGCGGCAGGATCGACTGGCGTGCCGGCAATCTCGTGCAGTACGTCGCGGTGACGATTTTCTTCGCCGCCGGCGCATGGCTGTTCGAGAGCGGTGTGGTGCACTGGACCGGCGAGTTCGTCCTGTCACTGATCTGGCTCGCGGTGGTATTGTCGATCGGGTCGATCGGACTGTTGTACTGGCTGATCCGACGCTCGGCGGCCACCTCGGTGGCCAGCCTGTTCTATCTGGTGCCGGCGGTGACCGCGGTGATGGCCTACGTCCTGTTCGGCGAACGGCTCGATGGAATCGCGATAGCGGGCATGATCGCCTGCGCCGCCGCGGTGTTTCTGGTCAACCGGCGCGCGTAGCTGCGACGAGGCTTAAGTCCCGAAACAAAAACCTCCGAGCTCTCGTCCGGAGGTTTTTGCACGCGGCCCGGGAAGCGCGTATTCCGCAAAGGTGGATACCGGTTTGCGATCAGAATACGCGCAAATTGTAGAGCTCAGCGCTTCGACTTCTTGGCCTTCTTCTTCTTTTTGGCGGCTTTCTTCGCGGCTTTCTTCGCAGCCTTCTTGCCGGCCTTTTTGGCTGATTTTTTCGCCGAGGATTTTTTGGAAGCCTTTTTGGCCTTCTTGGCCTTCTTCGGCATCACTTTCTTCGCGACTTTTTTGGCGGCCTTCTTTACCTTCTTGACCACCGTCTTGGCGGCTTCTTTGGTCGCTTCGGCGGCGCTGCTCAGCGCGTCTGTCGTCTGTTCCAGAATCGGTTTCTCGTCGTCCATAACGTCCCCCAGGGTTTATCGGTGGGTCAACGATAGCGGGATTCGTCGGCGTGTTAAAGAGATGCCGTGCGATCACGCCGCGCGGACCTTCGCATAGGCTTTGAGCGCGCGTTCGCGCCCCGCCTTGTGACCGATGATCGGCTCCGGATACGTCTTGCCGAGATCCACGCCGGCGCCTCTAAGTTCGAGCGGCGTCGCGCTCCATGGCCGGTGGATCACGCTTGCCGGCAATTGCGCGAGCTCCGGCACCCAGCGCCGGACATAAGCGCCACCGGGATCGAACCTCTCGCCCTGCAGAATCGGATTGAACACGCGGAAATAAGGTGCGGCATCGGCGCCGGAGCCCGCGACCCATTGCCAGTTGGCGGGGTTGCTGCCTGGGTCGGCATCGACCAGCGTGTCCCAAAACCATTTTTCTCCCTCGCGCCAGTCGATCAGGAGATGCTTGACCAGGAACGACGCCGCCACCATCCGCACCCGGTTGTGCATGACCCCGGTGTGCCATAGCTGGCGCATCCCGGCATCGACGACGGGGTAGTCGGTTTGGCCGCGCTGCCACGCCAGGCGCGCCCCATCGTCCTGCCTCCACGGAAACCGGTTGAAGGAGGGCTGCAGATTGCGCATCGCCAGGTCAGGCACGTCAAACAGCAGGTGGCGGCAGAATTCGCGCCAGCCCAATTCGCTCAAGAACTTGTCGATGTCGCCTGACAGGGCAGGGCGCTCGGCCGCGGCAAAGCGCGCGGCGTGCCAGACCTGCCGCGGGCTGACCTCGCCAAAGCGCAAATGCGGCGAGAGCCCCGATGTGCCGTTGCGATCGGGCCGGTCGCGCTCGCTTGCGTAACCGATCACGCCTTTGCCGAGAAATTCCTTGAGCTGTTGTTGCCCGGATACCTCGCCCGGCCTCCAGGTGCCTCGCAGCCCGAAGGCCCAATCCGGATGCGCCGGTTCGAGGCGCCAGCTTTCGATCGTGTCGCCTGCGAGGTTCGGTCCGGGATGCAGCGTCTTCGGTGCGGGCACAGGTGCCGGCGGATCGCCTGATGCCTGCACCCGCCGCCAGAACGGGGTGAATACTCGCAGGCCCCGTCCGTCCCTGTTGCGGATGGCGGCTGGATTGGCCAGCAGATCGCCGGGGAAGCTTTGCGAGGCGACGCCGATCTCCCTCAACGCCGCGGTGACCTGATCGGCCACCGCCCGGTGTGGCGCCTGCGCAATTTCGTTCCAGAACACCACGCCGGCCTGGGTCTCGCGCGCCAGGGTGGCGATGATCTCTGCCGCGGGCCCTTTGCGCAGCAGCAGCGATGAGCCAACCGAGGCGAGGTTCTGTTGCAAGGCCCGGAGCGACTGCGCCAGCCACCAGCGCGCCGCGCCGCCAAGCGGACGCGCGTTCGGGGCGCGCAGCGCGTTGCTCGCCTCGTCGAATACGTAAAGGCAGATCACCGGCGCGCCGGTGCTCGCGGCGGCATGCAGGGCGGGATGATCGGAGAGGCGCAGATCGTCGCGAAACCAGACGATACAGGCGGATGCGGATTTGCTGGCCATTGTCGGGTTCAAACGCGGCTGTCGCGCGTTGGATCCGCGCCGGGATTCCAAGATATGATCTACTGCGCCGGCTTTGACTGTCGTCGGTCCAGCGCAGCCAGCGCATCGACCAATATCGACCGGATACGATCAGCGCCCTGAGCGTCCACGATCGACGAATCAAGGTAAAGGTCCAGCCCCGTTATCCGCTCAACGATGACTTCACCCTTTGCTGTGGTGTCGAGCACGTTATCCAGCGAATATGGAATGACCTCGCGGCTGATGCCCTTCATCGTGATCGGCGGCAGCGCATGCCCAGCTATGACTTCGCTTGCCAACGCGAACGTTTCATAGCTAACCACGATGCCGCCCGGCTCGGCAATGGACTGCAGCCGCGCCGCCAGATTGGCCTCTGCGCCGATGATCGTATAGTCCATTCGGTCTGAGCTTCCGAAATTACCGACGTTGCAATAGCCGGAGTTGATGCCCATCCGCGCCTTGAACGGGTGCTCGATTCCTGCGGCCCGCCATTTTGCGTTGAGTTCGAGAAGGCGACGCTGCATGCTCCAGGCCATCCGCACGCATGCCTGGGCATCGGCCCTGTCGCCTCGCGTTTCGGGGTCGCCAAAGAAGATCAGCATCGCATCGCCGATGAATTTGTCGATCGTGCCGCCATGCTCATGCGCGATCGCGGACATCTCGGTGAAATATTCGTTGAGCAGCTGCGTAATCTGTTCCGGCTGCAGCCGCTCGGTGGTTGCGGTGAAGTTCTGGATGTCCGAGAAGAAAATCGTCAATTTCTTTCTTTCGGTATGGATCGTGACGTCCTTCTGTCCGCTGAAAATGCTTTTATAGACTTGTGGCGAAATATACCGCGAGATTTTCAGCGAGAGCGTTGCGAGAAAGTCATTGCTCGATTCCAATTCGCGGTTCATGCCCTGGATTTGCCGGGCCTGGCGGCGTTGCATCCCCAGAAACGACACGCCGCTGATCGCGGCCAAAGCGAAATAGGCAAGCAGGTACTTGAACGAGAAGATATTCGCGGCGATCGGCTGAGTGATGGCGACTTCCTGAATGCCGCGGACGTCACCGACTTTCCAGTCGCGCTTCGGGCTTTCCGGATGGGCGTTGTGACAGCTGACGCAGGCGGGGCCCATGATCACCGGGGCGACCAGCCGGACACGATCGCTGAACATTGAGCTGGCTGCGTCGACGATCTTCTGGTCGGGATTCTCGCGCAGGCTTTGCAGGGACGCCTTCTCGAAATCGTCCAATTGATGCGGCGTGCGAGTTTTGAAGGGAAAGTCGGAAACGAAGCGATAACTGATATTCTGCTGCTGTTCGCTGATAACCTTGCCAAGTTCCAGCGACAACGTCGCAGGAATTGGTATCGCGCCCGGGATGGTCTCGTAGTTGTGGACAACCTGGGTCCCGCCGGGATGGGCCAAAACCCGCCCTACGACATTCGTGGCGTAGTAGGACCGGACGCTGCTGACAACAGAATTGAGGTCGGTCGCCTGCCGCCTGAGCGCGGCTTCTGCGAGATTGGTCAGATCGAGCCAAACCGCGACCGGCAGCGCTGCCAGCAGCACGGCGATCAGAAAGCCCGTCAGCGCCGAGGAGCGTATGTCTCGGGGAGTTTTACTTTCCATGGCGGCAATTCCGATTCATCAATGTCGTTTGCACAATGCTTTCACCGGGGGTGGCGCCTGTAAAGCTCAGCCGGCTCGCTGCAGCGCTGCAACTTTATGCAGGCCGATACGTAGTTAAAAAAGCTTGCCGTGAATATGCCGAGGAGGGCCGGTGTGAACCGCTATGTTATTCTCTATCTGGCGACGTTGATCGTGCTCGTCCCAATCGATTTTCTGTTTCTGGGCGTGGTTGCCAAGGGCTTTTTCACCTCAGAAGTCGGTGACATGCTGGGCGAGATCAGGCCGGCGCCGGCGATCCTGTTCTATCTGCTTTACGTGGTGGGCATCGTGATCTTCGTCAGCGGTTCGACAACCGCGACATCGCAATCGACACTCCTCTATGGCGCGCTGTTCGGATTGTTCTGCTACGCGACGTTCGAATTGACGTCGCTGTCGCTGCTCAAGCACTGGACCTGGCGGGTTGCAGCCGTCGATGTGTGTTGGGGATCGTTCGTGACCGCGGTGTCGTCGACGATCGGGCTGATGATCGCCAACTGGCTCACCCCGAAAGTTTGACTTGTTGTTGCGCAAGATTTCGTAGGGTGGGCAAAGAGCGGCGTGCCCACCAGCGAAACGGTGGGCACGGCGCAAGTGCGCCTTTGCCCACCCTACGAAGCTGGATTACTTCGCACAGTCACATCAATGCGCAACTACTTCGGCGCCGGCACGATGCGGATGTAGGGCTTCGGCGATTTCCAGCCCTGCGGATAGATGGTCTTGGCCTCGTCGTCGGTGACCGAGCCCGCGATGATGACGTCCTCGCCCTGTTTCCAGTCGGCCGGCGTCGCGACGCGGTGCTTCGCGGTCATCTGCAACGAATCGATCACACGCAGGATTTCCTGGAAATTGCGGCCCGTGGTCATCGGATAGACCAGCACCAGTTTTATCTTTTTGTCCGGCCCGATGATGAAGACGTTGCGGACGGTCTGGTTGTCGGCGGCGGTACGCGCGGCGGCGTCGCCGGAGGTAGACGCCGGCAGCATGTCATACAGCTTCGATACGTTGAAGTCGGCATCGCCGATCATCGGATAATTCGGCGCCGCGCCTTGCGTTTCCTTGATGTCTTCAGACCATTTCGAGTGCTTGTCGACGGGATCGACGCTGAGCCCCATCAGTTTGACGCCGCGCTTGTCGAATTCCGGCTTCAGCTTGGCCATTACGCCGAGTTCGGTGGTGCAGACTGGAGTGAAATCCTTCGGGTGCGAGAACAACAGCGCCCAGCTGTTGCCGATCCAGTCATGGAATTTGATTTTGCCTTCCGTGGTTTCAGCCTCGAAATCCGGGGCTACAGCGCCTATCTGGAGTGCCATGTTACGACCTCATGTCATTCAAGTTGCACGGAATTTCGTCTTTTCAGTATAGAGGGCGGAGCCGCCTAAGTGAAGGCTGGCTGCAAGAAGGCAATATCCTTCTCCACGGTGGGGAACTCCTAGCATCTTTCTTTTGATCCGCGCCGGTGCGGCAAAAAAACCACAGCGGTGGCAAATGTCCTGACTGCCCCGATATTGCCGTTTATAAGTTCCACCACGCCGGACCTCACAGCGACAAATCCGCAACCATCTAAAAAAGTCGCCATCCAGGTTTCGAATCGTTAACCACTCGTTTACGCCCGCATGGACATGCTGGCCCAGAACAAGAAAATGAGAAAAGAAAAGTACCAATGTCTGCCGCTCTCGCTAAGCCAGCCGAACCCATCGGCGCGCTCGAACCATCGAAGATTTCCTGCCGCGATACCGCCGCGCTTGCCCTCACAGTCGTGCGCGATGGCGTGATCACCGGCGAAGGCCCGACCACCCGGGGCCGCGTTCATTTTTCCCGCGAACTGGACGCCGATGACGCCGCCTGGTGCGCGCGCATCCTGACCGCGACCGCGGTCGAGCATCAGCCGGTCAGCCGGGCCGAAGCCGAAGCGTTGTTTGAGATTGACGACGCCGCCGCCGAGCGCAGCGACGACGGACGTTTCGACGATCTGTTGGCCAAGGCCGTCGTGCACCACGCGGCTTCCGCGTCCGGCCTGCCGGTGCCGCCGCGCACCATTGCGCTGTCGCCGCTAACGGCGATCGAAAGCTGGGCACCAACCAAAGCCGTCGGCGTCGATACCGAGGTCCTGGAGTGGATCGCGAGCCAGATGCGCGGCAAGCGCCGCGGCAACCGCACCCTGATGAGGTTGGTCGCCACCATCGTCGGCGCGGCGGCGTTGCCGCTGGCGCAACTGCCGAACGTGTGCGACATCGGGATGTAATCAAGCTCGCAATTGCGAGTCAGGGCGGCGGGGGGTTACTCCCCCGCCGTTTTTTGTTTGCCGGCGGGCTCAAGCCCAAGTGTTCGGCCCGGGAATCCCGCGACGTCGAAATACCGCTGCGAGAGGACACGCTGGAACTTCACCACCGTTTGCAGGCCGTTCGGATCGGGCTTTGAGCTGATGGTGCCGTCGAAAAACTTCTGCACGATCCCGTTCGGCAAGGCTTCGGACAACACCCGGCCGGTCAGCCCGCCTTCGGCTGCCGCATGCAAATCCAGAAGTTGCGCGATGGTCATGCCGACATCGGCGTTGCTCACCGGCAGCGCATCGGCATAGCCGGCCTTGAAGTCGGGCCCGATCGCCGCCATGAAATTCATGGTATCGCCGCGGCTGAAGCTGCCGTGCATGCCCTGGCCCTGTCGCAGCACGGTGTCCGCAACTTCCACCGAGCACGTGGTCGGCTCCTCGCAGCCGCTGGAGTAGGAGCGGAAATTGACCACGATCGACGGCTGCGGCGTGACCGCCTTGCCCTTCAGATTGATAACGGAAAGCGGCAGCGTGCCGGGGTAACGGCCGAGCGCATCGTCCACAAAAATACCGCTGACGTAATCCTGGTCCAGCAGCGCCTTGATCGCTCGTCGCGCCAGCTTCTTGTCCTTGTTCGGCAAATAGACCAGATCCGACCCGCCGTTGGTGGCAACCACCAGATCGGGCTTCGCCGGATCCTGTCCGAGCAGGCCGTTTCCGGCCTTGGGGTGAGTGTTATCGGCGACGCGCGCGTTCTTGTCGTTGGGATCGAACAGCGGCAGGTCAAGCGCCTTGGCAAGATCGATGGCGAGAAAGCCCATGGGGAGGAAATCCTTCGGCGTGTCCTCGTAATCAGCTTTCGCCGAAGGACTGGTTTTGCTCTCCTTCGAAATCGTCGAGAAGCCGTGATCGGCAGCGATCATGATATTGGTAGAGGCGGAGAGGCCGAGATCCTCGAGCGCCTTGCGCAATTGCGCCAGGTTGTTGTCGGCATTCTTGATGCCGGCGAGCGAGGTCGGGCCGTTGATGCCGGGAGTAATGGTGTTGAGGCTGTCGCCCATGTTGTGCTGGGTGCCGTCGGGATCGCGCGACCAGAACACCAGCACGAACGGCTTGTTGCGCGCCTTGAACATCGGCAGCACGATCTTGCTGGCGACGTCGGCGAAATAGGCCTGCTGGGCGGCATTCGGCACCAGGGTGCCCGGCGTCTTGGCATCGCCGGCCTTGCCGTTGTCGCCGCGCGAGGGGGCCACGAGCGGCAGATCTGCCTTGGCCAGCGCAGCCTTCATTTCGTCCGAAAGTGGAACGCCGTTCTTGGCGCCGGTGGAATCGTCGACCACGATCGAATGCAGGCCGGGGCGGTCGGCGCGGTCGGTGTGGTCGAAAATCAGTGTCGGGCCGACCTTGCCGATCGCGGCGGTGCTGAACCCTTGCGCGCGCGCCAGCTTCAGGATCGTTTCTTCGTTCAGGTAATTGCCACCGAAATGCTCATCGATATCGCCCAGCACCGCATCGTTTTCGATGAAGGGGACGACGGTATCGCCGGCGGGTGCGGACGTATAACCGGTAAAGATCGTGTTGCTGAAAGTCCCGGTGTCCCCGAGAAAATGTCCAGTCGCCATCCCTGAGGCATTGGCCATGGTGAAAGTCGGAAACAGCGAATGGGGGTTCTTGAAATTGACGCCCTTGTCGCGGACTTCGGCCATCGCAGGCGCTGTCTCGGGCGTGACCTTCAACGCGCGCATTCCGTCGGGCACGAACAGGATCAGATTATGGGGCCTGTTGTTCTGCGCAGACGTCGCGCCGGCGGACAGCAGCGTCAGGCCAGCGGACAAAAGGACGATGGAACGGCGCATTAATATCTCCCTGGAGAGGCGGATTTCCGGCAAAACAGCCGTTGCCTCTGTTTAGTTTTGCTGTACGACGGATTTGTTACATCGTTCCCGCGTGTACCCCGGCCCGCAGGGCTGGACCCCGCCCAAAGGTTCCAAGTAAACAAGCAACATGTTCAAACGAATTCTGATCGCGAATCGCGGCGAGATCGCCTGCCGGGTCATCAAGACTGCCCGCCGGATGGGGATTGAGACCGTTGCCGTCTATTCCGAGGCCGACCGCGACGCGCTCCATGTCGAAATGGCTGATGACGCGGTTCTGATCGGACCGCCCGCCGCCTCCGAGAGCTATCTTTCGATGGAGAAGATCGTCGAGGCCTGCCGCAAGACCGGCGCGGAAGCCGTGCATCCCGGCTACGGATTCCTGTCCGAGCGCGAAGCTTTTCCGCGCGCGCTTGCAAAGGCGGGAATCGTCTTCATCGGCCCCAACCCCGGCGCCATCGCTGCGATGGGCGACAAGATCGAGTCCAAAAAGGCCGCCGCCAAAGCCAAAGTCTCGACGGTGCCCGGCCACCTCGGCGTTATCGAGGACGAAAAACATGCGGTGAAGATCGCCGACCAGATCGGCTATCCTGTCATGATCAAGGCCTCCGCCGGCGGCGGCGGCAAGGGAATGCGGATCGCGCATTCGACTTCGGAAGTCGCCGAAGGCTTTGGTCTCGCCAAGGCCGAAGCCAAATCGTCGTTCGGCGACGACCGGGTGTTCATCGAGAAATTCATCGTCGACCCCCGCCACATCGAAATCCAGGTGCTGGGGGACAAGCACGGCAATGTGATCTATCTCGGCGAGCGCGAATGTTCGATCCAGCGCCGCAATCAGAAGGTGATCGAGGAAGCACCGTCGCCGCTGCTGGATGAGACCACCCGCCGCAAGATGGGCGAACAGGCGGTAGCGCTGGCGAAAGCCGTGAATTACGATTCCGCCGGCACCGTCGAATTCGTCGCAGGGCAAGACAAGAGCTTCTACTTCCTGGAGATGAACACGCGGCTGCAGGTCGAGCATCCCGTGACCGAATTGATCACCGGCATCGATCTGGTCGAGCAGATGATCCGTGTTGCGGCGGGCGAGAAGCTTGCGCTCGCGCAAAAGGACGTCACGCTGACCGGATGGGCGGTGGAGTCGCGGGTCTATGCAGAGGACCCGTTCCGCAACTTCCTGCCTTCGATCGGGCGGCTGGTAAAATATCGCCCGCCGGTCGAAAGCAGCGTCGGCGGCATCACGGTTCGCAACGACACCGGCGTGCAGGAAGGCGGGGAGATCTCGATCTATTACGATCCGATGATCGCCAAGCTCGTGACCCATGCGCCGTCGCGCGCCGCGGCAATAGAGGCGCAGTCAACCGCGCTCGATTCATTCTACATCGATGGCATCCGCCACAACATTCCGTTCCTGTCGGCGCTGATGAATCACCCGCGCTGGCGCGGGGGCAATCTTTCTACCGGCTTTATCGCCGAAGAATTCCCCGGAGGATTTGCGGTTCGCGCGCCGGAAGGCGAGGTCGCCCGCCGGTTAGCCGCGGTCGCCGCTGCGATCGATCATGTGCTCGGCGAACGCAAGCGGCAGATCTCCGGCCAGTTGATCGGGCGGCCGGTGCAGCGCGAGCGCCGCCGCGCGGTGTGGCTGGAGCGCAACGAAATCGCGCTCGATATCGCGCGCGACGCCGACGGCATCGCGGTGCGTTTTGTCGGCGCCGACGGCACGCTGGGCAATCCGCATCATCTGGTCTCGCCTTGGACGCCGGGTGAAGCGGTCTGGCAGGGCACCATCGACGGCCAATTGGTGGCGATGCAGGTTCGGCCGCTTCCCAACGGCTTCCGCCTCGCGCATCAGGGTTATGAGGTCGCGGTCTACGTCTTCACCGAATCCGAGGCCACGGCGGCGCGGCTGATGCCGGTCGGCACCAAAGCCGACAGCGGCAAGAAACTGCTGTGCCCGATGCCCGGGCTGGTGGTGTCGATCGCGGTTGCCGAAGGCCAGGAGGTCAAGGCAGGCGAAACGCTGGCGGTGGTCGAGGCGATGAAGATGCAGAACGTGCTGCGCGCCGAACGCGACGGTACGGTGAAAAAGATTCATGCGGCCGCCGGCGCGACGCTGGCGGTGGACGCGCTGATTCTCGAATTCGCGTAAAGCGAGACGCTCCATGACGTTCCGAAAGCGCCGCGAAGCGTTGCGTTTGATCCTGACGGGATCGACCTGCATTCGTCCCGGTTCCGTCTATGACGCGATTTCGATCCGTATTGCGCAGGATCTCGGCTTCGAACTCGGCATGTTCGGCGGATCGGTGGCTTCGCTCGCGGTGTTAGGGGATCCCGATATCGCGCTGATTACGCTCACTGAACTTGCCGAACAGATGCGCCGGATGTCGCGCGCTGCAACCTTGCCGGTTCTGGTCGATGTCGACCATGGCTACGGCAACGCGATGAATGTCCGCCGCACCGTGCAGGAGCTGGAGATATCAGGCGCCGCCGGCCTCACCATCGAGGATACCTTGCTGCCGCAGGCGTTTGGTCAAAGCGCGACGCAACTGATTTCGCTGGAGGAGGGCGCCGGCAAAATGAAAGCAGCACTCGACGGCCGCGGCGATCCCGCGCTGGTGATCATGGCGCGCACCGGCGCTGTGTCGATCTCCGGTCTCGATGACGCCATCGCGCGCGCCATGGCTTATGAGGCCACCGGCGTCGATGCGTTGTTCTTCACGGGTGTGAAGACGCGCGCGGAGCTGGAGGCCATCGCGGCAGCGACGAAGCTGCCGATCGTGCTGGGCGGCGCGCCCGAAGACATGACCGACCTGGATTACCTCGCCAACCAGCGGGTTCGGATCGCGTTGCGGGGTCACGCGCCGTTCGCAGCCGCGACGCAAGCGGTGTACGAGACGCTCAAATCGTTGCGCGAGGGCGCGTCGCCGAAGAATTTGACGGGGCTTGCGTCATCCGAACTGACGGGCCGCGTCACGCGTGACGCCGCGGTGAAAGCGCGCAGCGCGGATTTTCTTGGGCTCAAGAAATAATGAGCGGCGCGATCCGCCAGGTGACGATCCGCGGCCGGGTGCAGGGCGTCGGCTACCGCGCCTGGGTCGAGCACCGGGCGAGGGCGCACGGACTTGAGGGCTGGGTGCGTAACCGGCGCGACGGCAGCGTGGAAGCGCTGTTTGCGGGGCCGGCGGACGTCGTGGCGGACATGATTGCGCTGTGCCGGCGCGGCCCGTCATCGGCGCGGGTTGAGGCAGTCACGGAAGAACCCGCTCATTCCGATGCGCTGAATCTGCGAGGGGCGAGCGAGCGGTTTTCGGTACTGCCGACGATATAGGAACAAGCGCGGGAGGAAGGGGCGCCGTGAATTGGAACCCGCAAAGCCTGCAGATCTCTCATTCTCTCCTAAGTATCTCATCCTAAGCATGATCAACGAACCGCAGACGGTTCTTTCGAAAAGGATAATTCATGCAGAGGTTTTCCCGTGGCAGGGCCTTTGGCGCCCTGTGCTTTCTATTGCTCGCACTTAGCCTGTGGGGCCGGGCCCTGGCGCAGGACGCGGCCAACCAGCCCCTGGGGGACCTTTCCTCGTTCCGCGCCATCGCCGCAGATACGCTGGCAATCGTCAATCGCGGGAATCTCGCCCGCGCCAAGGCACGGATCAAGGATCTCGAAACCAACTGGGACCGGGAGGAGGCCAGGCTTCGTCCACGCAATCCCGAGCGATGGCGAACCATCGACAAGGCGATCGACGCGGCCCTCGTGCAATTGCGGGCCGACAAGCCACAAGCGTCGGCCTCCAAAGATGCGCTACAGGAATTGCTCGCGAGCCTTGATCGGCCCAATCAACCCGCTGCAGTCGGGCCTGGAGAACCGGCGGCGGTCGAGTCAGCCAAGCTTTCGGTTATCGACATCATTGCCGCCGCTGAGAAATTGCAGGCCGGCGCAAGCGTGCTCGACGTAAGCTTTGAGCCCAAAGACGGCAAGCCGGCTTATGCGGTCCGAACCTATTCGAATGGAAAAGTCTGGGACGGTCTCCTCGACGGAAATAGCGGCGCGGCCATTGACCAGGGCACGGTGATGGATGAGTCCGCCCTTGACGACGAGGACAAGGCGGAGTTGGCAGCATTGAAAGGCGCCAAGATCACGCTGCGCCAGGCCATTGCATCAGCCGAGAAGGCCAATGGAGGCCGTGCGATCAACGCCGGATTGGAGCAGGTGCGCGGGCGCGCTGTATGGGAAATTCTCATTCAAAATGCGACACAGCCTCAATCGATTCACATCGATCCGATCACCGGCAAAATTCTGTAACGGCGGCTGCTTTACTTTCGCGCGATGTCCGCTGACGAGGCTCAACGAGTTCGGCCCGGACATCGTTTCTGGATCGCATTGCGACAGAACGCTGGGGCGTGAACCCATAAATTCAGAGGCGTTGGCGAAGTCCGCTTTGAAGCGCATTCGATGCAGCGGCACTATCCATTCCGTTCGTCAGGTCGGATCGTGACCAGCCACGAGGCGAAAGCGGCAATGCACAGCACGCCCTGCACCAGCCCCAGGGCGAGCGCGCGGCCGCCAAATGTTGGGGCTAATTGCGTTACCAGACCGGCCAGCAGCACCATGGCGAAGGCCTGACAGGAGGCGGCCAAACCACGCATCTGCGGGAATTGGTCCAGCCCTACCAGCATAAGGCCCGGCGTGGCGAGCGACATGCCAAAGGCATAGAATCCGAGCGGAAGTACCGACCCGGGCACTGACGCGGCATGCATGGCGAGGAAGGTCACGTTGACAATGCCGGTCACCAACTGGATGGAAAATCCAGCCAGTATCAGCCGGGTTGACGCGGCCCGGCCAGCGAGCCTTTCTGCGGCGAGCGAGCCGAGGACGATGCCGGCAACGATGGGCACGAACATCACGGCGTATTCAGTTGGCGGCAAGCCCAATTCGTGCCCGAGGAAGGCTGGCACCGAGGCGACGTAGAGGAGCAGACCGGCGAAGCTAAGTGCGATGGCAAGAGCAACAAGACGGAAGCGCCGATTGCCGAAGACCGTGACATACCGGGGCACCATAATGCCGATTCCGAACCGGTGGCGTGCATGCTGCGGCAAGGGCGGTCCATTACGGGCTGCACGCCTGCGGGCACGACAGTTGCACTCTCGATGTGGCCCTCGCCAGGTTCAGAACTGCGCATCATTCCTCGTCGAATGACTGATGGATGGAGCACGCCAGTTAGCCCTGGCGAGCTAATGAGGTGCGCCGCGTGGACCGCGGCGGTGGCGCCGCGGCCGGTCCTTTGGCGAAGCCCGGTGCGCGAGTGCTATAGGGCGCGGTCTCTGCAGTCTTCACGGATGTCGTAGGGCTCGTGGCAGCGTTGGGGCCCGCCTTCAAACCTGAGCCATTCCGCCGTCCGCGAAGATCTCGCTTCCAGTCATAGACCTGCTTTCGTCTGACGCCAGAAAGAGCGCTACGTCTGCGATATCGTCCGGGTCGGCCATCCGTCCGAGCGGAGACTGCTCGA
>Ga0209117_1000563_pt1 | contig 14795 bp, 20 predicted proteins | sample BlaSpr_A8_OM2_M2_FD_187978 | JGI IMG/M metagenome (GOLD analysis project Ga0209117, IMG submission 187978) | Forest soil microbial communities from Thunder Bay, Ontario, Canada - Black Spruce, Ontario site 2_A8_OM2_M2 (SPAdes) (version 2) | ecosystem: Environmental > Terrestrial > Soil > Boreal...
ACGCACGGATCGTCGAATACGAATGCCATCAAGAACGCGGTGCGAGTGGCGGCGGAATTCGCCGACGGCAAAGTAAACCAAACAATCGAGCGTGAGCTGGCGGGGCTGAGCGTGGCTGTCCCTACGTGAGCATAGTCAATGACAAGTTCAACTTCCCCCATTGCGTTTCTCTTTCCCGGACAAGGTTCACAAGCCGTCGGCATGGGCAAAGAGCTGGCCGACAACTACCCGGTTGCGCGTCGAACCTTTGAGGAAGCCGACGAGGCACTTGGCTACAAGCTGTCCGAGCTTTGCTTTGAAGGTCCGGAAGAAGAATTAAAGCTGACCGAGATTACCCAGCCGGCGATTCTGACGGCGTCGGTGGCGGCGTGGCGGGTGCTGCAGCAAAAAGGTCTGAAGCCGGATTTTGTCGCCGGGCACAGCCTGGGCGAGTATTCGGCGCACGTCGCCGCCGGTACGCTCACCTTTGCCGATGTGGTGCGGACGGTTCGTAATCGCGGCAAGTATATGCAGGAAGCGGTGCCGGTGGGCGTGGGTGCGATGGCGGCGATTCTGGGAATGGCGCTCGACAAGGTCAGCGAAATTTCGAACGAAGCGGCGCAGGGAGAAGTGTGCCAGACGGCCAATATCAATTCGCCCGAGCAAATCGTGATCTCAGGACACGCCGGCGCCGTGGACCGCGCCATCAAGCTCGCCACCGAACGCGGAGCGAAAAAGGCTGTGAGCCTTCCCGTCAGCGCACCTTTCCATTGTTCACTGATGCAACCGGCGCAGGATCGTCTGGCGGCGGACTTGGGCGCGCTGAGTTTTCAGAATCCGTCGTGCCCGGTGGTCTGCAATGTTGATGCTGCGGTAGTCGCTTCCGCGGAGGCTTCGCGCGAAGCCCTGATTCGCCAGGTGACCGGCGCGGTGAGGTGGGAGCCGTCGGTGCGGCTGCTGATCAAAAAGGGGGCCAGCCTGTTTATTGAAGTCGGCCCGGGAAAAGTTCTGTGGGGACTGATGCGGCAGATCGATCGCTCGAAGACCTGCGTGACGGTGGGGGATGAGGCGTCGCTGCAGAAGACGCTGGCGCAGATTGCGGCAACGGCGGCTTAGAGCGGGGAACAGATGCAGCAGCGCTGCCTAGTACGGATACACGGTCAGCGTCTTATCCGACTTCTGCACGAACATGCGGGCGTGTTCGGCGCGCTCGTTGACGACGACCTCAACCACGACGCCTCCGCTGCCGAAACCTTTTGTGTTGGCCGATCCGTAGATCTTGTGGGACTTGATGAGGCCCCACTCGCCGCCCGGTCCCCAGTCGCGATAGAAATCCGCGTATGTGTACTGAGAATATTTCTTCTGATGCTGGCGCCAGCCGGGATCGTTGAAATATATGGCGTAGGCGGTTTCGTAATCCTGGTGTTGAAGTGCGGCGAAGAACTTGTCCACGCAGTGCTCTTCGGGCCAATTGCGGTACATCCAACCCAGCGCGGCCAGAACGATCACGACCACGACGGTGACCGTGATCTTGATCTTCCGCCGCCGCGACTTCGCAGAGTCGTAGGGCTGGGCGTCGAGCAGGGTCATAAGTTCCCGTTAAGCATAACGGATTCCCGCAGGATACAGGATAAAAGTAGGAGAAGGAGTGAAGGAACCGGAGCCGGGCGAAATTCGTTTTGCGGCCGGTTACAGAAATCCCGCTTGCCCCAGTTTCCGACCTCGAATAGTTCCTAGTACATGGGGTACCGATTGCATATGACCCGTCGCGCGTGATCACTTGACGGCGCGTCATCGCATCCCTAAAGCACCGGGTCGAACTGCCGATGTACATCAAGTGAGTCCAAAAATGGCGGCAGGCGATTTCGTGGCCTGCCCGTGCAAACCGCAGAGTGGTGGGACCCATGGATAAGATACGAGCGCTCATCGTGGATGACTCCTCGGTGATGCGCAAAATAGTCGAGCGTTCGCTGCATCAGGCGGGCATCGAACTGGAAAAGGTTGTGGAAGCCTCGAACGGGGCTGAAGCCCTGGCCGCGTTGCGCGAGAACGTGGTCGACCTCATCCTGTGCGATATCAACATGCCGGTCATGGACGGTCTGGAATTTGTCCGCCAGGCCGCCACGGTGGAAACCGCCAAAGGTGTTCCGATCATTATGATCACCACCGAAGCCAGCGAATCGCACGTGGTGCAGGCGCTTTCGGCCGGCGCTCGCGGATACATCCGCAAGCCGTTCACTCCCGATCAGGTGAAAGAGCACATCTTACCCGTGCTGGGGAGGAAACCGTGAGTACAGATACCTCATTTGCCACGCGGTCTCAGGAGGAGATTCTCGAACTTGCGGTCGAGGAAGTTTTCGAAATCATGCTGGGCTGCCGAGTGAAACCGATAGCGCAATGCGAGCATAAGCCGAATACGGAATTCACCGCCATGGTCGGTATGGCCGGGTCGCCGTGCGGTATTCTGACGGTCTGCTGCGACGCGAAGACTGCCCGCCAGGTTGCCAAGTGCAGGTTGGGGGACACAGCCGACTCCGAAGAACAGGTAGCGGAAGCGCTCGGAGAGATCTGCAATATGATCGCGGGAAATCTCAAGAACAAGCTCGCAGGCACGGATGAACAATGCATGTTGAGCGTGCCGACCGTCATCAGCGGCGGAGAATACAGCTTCCATTCGCTGGCCGAGGGGGATTCCATGGAAACGGTCCTGCTGTTTGAGGGCGCGCCGGTTGCCGTTCGTCTTCAACTGCAGAGCTGATCCCAAACCTCCGCCCTCCTCAAGAAAACTTTGCCGGGTTCTCGCGTTACGCCCGGCAGACTTTTCCCCGCCCGCAAACCCTAAGACTTTGGTTCCGATTTTGGGATCCGTCCCCGAAACCTTCCCGGAGCTCGTTCCGTTTCCTGCGGAACCCAACTGCGTTTCACTCTGGATCATGGGATTGCCGCGTCCGGCTTTGTTTCCACCGGTACCACCCGGCCCGGTTCTTAGGTAACCTGTCTCCTTTTCCCTGTTCTCTCCCCGCCCTCGCCGTTTCTGCCGATCCTTATTGATGAAGCCTTAGCAGTGGCGGGTCTTCTTCCGTCCAGGAGCCAAACATGATCCAACTCACCCGCCTCAACAAGCACCCGCTGGCCGTCAATTCTGACCTGATCAAGTTCGTCGAGCAGGCCCCCGATACCGTCATCACGCTGGTGGATGGCGAAAAAATTGTCGTTCGCGAAAGCGCCCAGGACGTCCTTGAACGGGTGGTACAGTTTCGCCGCTCGGTGCTGCAAGGGATCCTGCTCTGGTGGGACAACCGTTCCGCCCTGCCGCCCGTCCTTGAGGGCAATGGCCGCCCGGCTGGCAAGAAATAGGAGCCCTCGTGGATAAGGCAACCCTCCGCGGTCTGGTGCTGGCTATCGGCCGCGACCCAAACCCAGACCTCGGCCGCGACCTCAGCCGCGAAGAAGACGGCGCAACCGTCACCCGCTGCCGCACCCAAGCCGTCGGTCGTGCGGGCTGCAGACGAACGTCTACAGCAGTAGTTCCATCCAGAGTGCGCTTGCGAGGGGAACCGCAGAATACGGCGCGATTTCCTCGAACCCCATCCGGCGATAGAGTGCGACCGCATCCTTCATTGCCGATTCAATCGTATCCAGACGCATGCGCTCATAGCCGATGGCGCGCGCCTCGGCGATTACGCGTTCCACCAGCATCCGGCCCAGACCCCTGCCGCGATCGTCAGGCCGCACGTAAAGCCGCTTCATCTCGCAGATACCGGCGTCGAGTTTGCGCAACGCAACGCATCCGGCAGCGTAGTCTGCGTATCGGGCCAGCAGCAATCTCCCGCTCGGCGGACCGTAGGCTCCCGGAAGGCTTTTCAGTTCCTGATCGAAACTCTGGAAGCACAGGCTGAAGCCGAGCGACCTGCCATATTCAAGGAAGAGGTTCCGAGCTTGTTCGATGTGTTCGGGGAGGGTAGCCTGAATCAAATCGATTTGGCTCCGATCCCCGTGACTCAGATCGCTTTTGCCGTCAGCCGAGTTCGTCACTGGAGAACCTTACAGTCGTATCCGAACGCCTTCGCCCATTCTATCCCCGGCCGGTAGTGGGTAATGGCGTGGCATGGCGTCACTGTTTGGACAAATGCACAAAAGATCCTTCGAGGTGCCCAGATGCCAAGGCTGTGATAGATTTACCCGTTAGCATGGAGCCTATGTTTGGCACTCTACAAGCTACTTATTCAGTCGGTGCCATCACGGATTCAGGGCTATGTATTGCTTGGTGCGGGCATCATTTTGTGACGGGGACGGCGTTGCTTACACGCTCCCGGAAATCGGTTCCGTAATTGCCCAGACACGATATTCCTCCACTCCCATGTCTAAAGTAACTTCAACCGAGCCCACGCCTTCGCATCCTGCGTCCACCCCTGCACCCGAAACTTCCGTCGAGGTATTCGCGGTTTACGGCGTTGAGCCCGAGATTCAGGCCTACGCCATGGCCAAATATTCGCGTTCATCCCTTTCGATGAAGGAGTCGCTGAAGGAAATCACGCTGCAGAAGGCGGAAAAGTTTCTCAATACCTTCTACTTCCAGTACGGGCACCGCTCTATCGCCGACCTTGCCCACATCGCGCTCGCCATCGAGCGCCTTTCCATTCTCGCCGCCATCGTCGTTGTCGACGAGCAGCGCTGGGATGGCCAGGAGCGCTCGACTCGCTACCAGGACTTCAGGAAGAGCGGTTACTACACGCCCAGTTTCCGGAGTGACGCTTTCGAAAATGACGTTGCCGCCTCGGACGTTTCGTCCGCCCGGACTCTCTATCGCGAAACCATCGAGTCCTTGTTCACGGCCTACGAAAAAGTTTCGCAGCGGACGTTCGAATATCTTGCGAGCATCACACCGCGCCCGGCGGAAATGAAGCCGGACTTTTACGAGCGCACGCTGCGCGCCCGCGCCTTCGACATCTCGCGCTATCTGTTGCCTCTCGCCACCAACACTTCACTGGGGGAGATCGTCAACGCCCGCACCCTGGAAAACCAGGTCGCCCACCTGCTCTCGCAGGCGCATAAAGAAGTCCGCGATCTTGGAGCGCTGTTGAAACAAGCGGCCATTTCTCCGGCCTACAACGCGAACGAAGAATCGCTGCGTGCCCTGGTCGCCGAGATCCGCGCCGTGTCACCCGAAATCGCCGAACGAGCCGAACGCGAACTCCTGCACGAAGTGCGGGTTGCGCCCACGCTGGTCAAGTACGCCGATCCGAATCTCTACGAAATCGAGACTCGCCGCGAACTCCAGCAGGCCGCCGCCGAACTGATGCGCGGCGTTGCCATCGACCCCGCGCCGCTTGTCGATTTAATTGACAACGATTTGGTGGACAACGATTTGATGGACAACGATTCTCGCAGCAACGACGCGCTCGAGATCGAACTCGCCACCACGCTACTTTACGCCCACTGTCATTACTCCTACCGGCAGCTTCGCCAAACGATCGAAGCGGCCGGCGAGGCGCGCCGCCGCGAAATCATCGACCTCGGCCTGCGCCATCGTGGCAGCCACGACGAGATGCCGCGTGCCTTCTCCGCCGGCCAGCAGTTTCGCTTCGACGTTCTCATGGACATCGGCGGCTTCCGCGACATGCACCGCCACCGCCGCTGCGTCCAGATCATGCAGGATTTCTCGACCGCTCACGGCTTCGACACACCGCCCGAAGTCGAAGCTGCCGGAATCCGCTCCGACTACGAATTTGCGATGAAGCGAGCCGAAACCGCGGTGCTGAAGCTTTCTGCAACCGGAGGCGAAGAAGCCCGGCAGGACGCGCAGTATGCGATCCCACTCGCTTTCCGCAAGCGCACGCTATTTAAGATGGATTTCGCCGAGGCCGTTTACATCTCCGAGTTGCGCACCACGCCCGCCGGACACATGTCCTATCGCAACGTGGCCTATGCCATGTACGAAGCCGTAAAGGCGAAATATCCGGCACTAGCAAAATATTTCCGCGTGCACGATGTCCGCGAGCCAGTGGATCTGTTGAAACGCTGAATAGGTGTGGCGCGGGCACAAAATTGACGCCGATGAATCCCCGCCTCTAAAATCACCTCACCCATGCCCAACTACGAATACCTGTGCAAGAAGTGCGGACACCGCTTTGAAAAAATTCGTAAGTTCTCCGATAAGCAGCTGCGGACGTGCCCCGAATGCGGAGGCGTTATCGAACAAGTGATCTCGGCTCCAGCCGTGCAGTTCAAAGGCTCGGGCTGGTACGTGACCGATTACCCGAAGAAAGGGGCTGGTTCCGCGGCGTTGTCCTCGTCCTCTTCCTCCGAAGGCGACAGCGGCACGAAAGAAACGAAAGAGACCAAAGACGCGAAAGACACCAGGAAGGACGACAAGCCCAAGTCCGATACCTCGCACAAAAAACACAAGAAAGACTAGCGGCTTCTCGTCTTTTTTCTTAGTGCGTTCTTAGGAACCCGTGGTGAAGTGTACGAGCGACACCTTTCACGAAAATCTGGCGAAATTGAGAGTTGAAGAGCGGGGTCTCACTTTCGACATGGACTGCTAGACCACTGAGGCTCCGCCGGTCCGGTCCGGCACCCCGATAACCAAGGTTCGCCGGCGAGGCAGTTCGTCATCGGAGATTTCCGCCAGGAATTGCAGGTTGAGGCCCAATCGCCCGCATTCCTGACAGGCCGCCTCGTTGAGAAAGTACACGATATCTCCCCCAAATCGATCCTTGAACCGGCGGCGTTCATCGAGGTCGAACGGGCTCACCGAATACACTTTGATCGCGGCACATTCGCGCAGGACGGCGCTCAGCTGACGTTGAAATCCGAGCGCTCCTTGCCGCACTTGCGCCATGGTGAAAGAAATAACGCGATAAGGCATAGCTATCGTCTGGGATGGGTGACGGGCGAGAGCCTGCCCTGAGCTTGTCGAAGGGGCGCCCGTCGCTCCACCAAAAGACGAAGCATAGCAGCCCTTTGCCAGTTGGCGAAGCGCGAACGACATCGACCCCGACCTGCGACGGTTCCACGCCCTGAATCCTTCCCGCTCCCCGGACATCTAAAGGAATTGAAATAGTCGTTACAACGAATAAATAGGAGCGAACACCATGATGACCATTCGACGCAGCAATGAGCGTGGCGGCGGCGACTACGGCTGGCTGAAGACCCACCATACTTTCAGCTTCAACGACTACTCCGATCCCAATTGGATGGGTTTCCGTTCGCTGCGCGTGATCAACGAAGATTGGGTCGCGCCGAGCGGCGGTTTCCCCACTCATCCCCATCGCGACATGGAGATCATCACCTATGTCCTGTCGGGCAAGCTCGAGCACAAAGACAGCCTGGGCACCGGTTCGGTGATCCTTCCGGGCGACGGACAGCGCATGACGGCCGGCCGCGGCATCCGCCACAGCGAGTTCAATCCCTCCTCGACCGAATCCGTGCACCTGCTTCAGATCTGGATTCTCCCCGACAAGCAAGGGCACGAACCCGGCTACGAACAGAAAATCTTCCCCGAAGTTGAGAAGCGCGGCAAGCTTCGCCTGATCGCCTCCAACGACGGCGCTGAGGGCTCGGTCAAGATCAATCAGGACGCGAAGCTGTTCGTCACTCTGCTTGCACCCGGAGAAGAGGTCACGCAATCGCTCGGCGCCAAGCGTCACGCGTGGCTCCAGGTCGCTAAGGGCGAAGTCGAGCTGAACGGCCAGAAGTTGCATCAGGGAGACGGTGCGGCCATAAGCGAAGAAAAAAAGCTGACGATCAAAGCAACCGACGACGCTGAAGTTCTACTGTTCGACCTGGCATAAACACAGTTCGGGTCATCGGGCGATCAAGAACCCACGAGCCGATTTTCGATGACCCGATCACCCGATGATCCGATCACCCGATCTTCTGACTCAGCATTCATTCCAGCCTGATCCCTGCCGCCCCCATCAGCCTCCCCGTTACGCCCTTCTCCGCCCGGAAGCTGAACAGCAGCTCCGGGTGGCACGCGGTGCATGGTGCCGCTGTGTCTATGTTCTTCGCCATCACGCCAGCATCCAGCAGTTGCCGCCGGTTCGCCTCTACCAGATCAAGAAAAAGTTTCACCGGCAATTCGCTGTGTCCCGGCGCGCGCGCCGTCAAAAACAGCATCGGATATTTCTCCCGCACCGGGTCCGGTTCCTTCAGCTCGCGGAACAAGCTGCTGGCGTATGCAAACTGAGCTTCAAACTTGGTGCGCACTTCCTCGCCCACTTCGTAGCAACACCCCCGCACGCCCGGCCCAATCGCCGCCACCAAGTCCCGCGGATCGCTCCCGAAGTGTTTCCGCATCTCGCCGACACCTTTCTCGACGATCCGCTTGACCGTGCCGCGCCAGCCTGCGTGAAAAACGCCGACAGCCCGCCGTTTCCGATCCGCCAGAATGATGGGAAGGCAATCGGCAGTCTGCACCGCCAGGAGCAGACCCGGCGTATCCGTGACCATTCCGTCGCCAGCCAGAGGCTGTTCCGGCATCCGGTCGGCTCGCATTCGGTCAACTCGATGGATCAAATCCGAATGAATCTGCCGCAACGAAACCAGCGGCCAGCTTTTGCGTCCATTTGCAACGCCCAGCTCTTTGAGAAAAAGCTCGCGGTTGCGCTCGACGGCCACGCGCGAGTCATGCTTCGTGAACCCAAGATTCAGCGCATTTCCGCCGTAGCCGCGCGACACTCCGCCAAGCCGCGTCGAGAAGGCATGCACCAGCCAGGCCAGCCTGTTCAGCTTCTCGGAACGCAAAAGTTGTAGTTTGTTCTTTGCGACGCTCTTGATCACCACGGTTCGATAATACCCTGATCGGGTCATCGGGCCATCGGGTCAACGGGCGATCAAGAACCGCGAGCCGATTTTCGATGAACCGATCATCCGATGGCCCGATCACTCAGAGTGTGACTTACTTCTTCTTTACCATTTCCGCATCAATCTGGATCTTGACGTTATCTCCAACCACCGCTTCACCGGTCTTGAGAAGTTTGTTGTAGGCGAGATTGAAATCCTTGCGGTTGATGGTCGTCGTCGCGGAAAATCCGCGGCGCGAATTGCCCCACGGGTCCGTCAATTCGGGCGTGGGTCCATCAACGTCGAGCGTGACTTCGTGCGTGGTTCCGTGGATGGTAAGATCGCCAATCACCTGCAGCCTCCCGCCGTTGTTTACGATCCGTTTGGACTTGAATTCGATGGCCGGGTACTTTTCAATGTCAAAGAAATTAGGGCTTTTAAGATCTTTGTCCCGCGCCTCGACCCGGGTATCGACCGAGCTGACGTCGATGGTGGCCGATACCTGCGACTGCGTAATGTCTTTCTCGTTTAGAACGACGCTTCCCGTCACCTTTGTAAAATTCCCGGTGACATTCGAGATCGCCAGGTGACGTACGGTAAACTGCGCGGTCGACTGAGCAGGGTCAATGTTCCAGTTTGAGGTCTGCGCGAGCGCCGATAGACTCGCGAGAAGTGCGATCGCGCAGACTATACCAATCCGTTGGGCTGTTTTCAGCATGACGATTCAACGTCCTCTGTGTGAGTTTTTCTGGAGGCAGCAAGAACTCGATACTTGAGACAAAGTTTCAGATGTGGCCTCATTCGACAAAGATGCAAAAACAAACACGAAGGCCACGCAAGAGGTCCGCGTGGCCTTGGTGTTTTTTCGCGCGCTTGGAGTTCATTCCTTGCCGCCGGTAATGCTAGTGACTCCTTGGTCGGCTATTTGCTCCTGCTCGACTGCATTGATCTTCACCGTGGCCAGGATCTTCTGCAGCTTGGCGAATACTTCGTCGCGGTTGACGTGCTCAATACCGCCTTCGGTGGCAAATCCTTCAGTGCCCAGGCCTAAGACGTATTCGTAGCAGGCCCCGTTTTCGTAGCTGTGGTAGTACTGCGTTTCGGCCTGCTTTATGGCGCTGGCGGAGAAGTTGGAAGTCATCTCCATGTCGGTCGAGCCGATTTTGACTTTCTCGGCGTCGACGGGCTCGCCGTCGGCATTGCGCGTGTCGACGAAAGCGAAGTGCGCGCACTCCTGCTCGGAGACGCTGCGATTGACGTTCACGTTGAAGAAGGCGGATGCGAAGTCGGTGCCGGGATACGAACTGGCGGGCAGGGCGACGGTCGCGACCGCGACTCCACCGGGCTCGACGAAGTTCATCGGCACATCACCCAAGCCGGCGAGCTGGGGCTGCGCTTTGCCGCCGGAGGTCAGCGCGAACTTCCGCGGATAGAGGAACGAAACACCGGAGTTAGCGTCGCTATAAGTGACGTTCGCGGGACGCTTCTTGGGCGTCTTCTTTGTGGGTGCAGGCGAGGCGGCGGCGGTTGGGGTGGGTGCAGGTGCTGCCGTGGGCGTTGCCGAACTTGACGCGGGGCTGGAGACGCCGACCAGCGCCGGTTTTGGAGATTGCTTTGAGCACGCGCTCCCCGCGAGTAACAGCCCGAGAATCGCGAAGCCTGCGATCATAGCCAGCTTTTGCTGGCGCGACCAGGACGAAAGCGTCGTCCCGGAGATTGAGTTGTTGTTGGTTGCCTGGTTACTGGATCTCTGGGTAGTGGATTTCCAAATCGTTGCCATTTCTGTCACCTCCTCTGCGGCTGGCGCAGTCGGAAGTGATATGGCAGGAGAGCGGCCAACCGGGCGACTATTGATGCGGCGCGACTTATGGGTGAACCTGGCGCGGAACCATGTGCGCTGCCATACACGCCGTGTGGCAGGCAACACGCCGCCCGGGGGCCGCGGACCTTCCCGCTAAAATGTTGTTGTGAGCCAAGTCTCGCCCAGCGTCTCTCTGAATTCTCGCGGAAGTTATCGCGGACGCCTGGCGCCGTCGCCGACGGGGCTGCTGCATGTTGGGCATGCGCGGACTTTCTGGATCGCGGCGCAACGGGCCATCGAGAAGCAGGGAACTTTGATTTTGCGGAATGAGGATCTGGATCCGCAGCGCTCGCGGGCGGAATTTGTTGGCGCCATGATTGAAGATTTGCGCTGGCTGGGAATTCATTGGAGTGAGGGGCCGGATTGTGGCGGAGCTTATGGCGCTTACTCACAGAGTGAGCGCCGGGCGCACTATCTGGAGGCTTGGCGGCGGCTGCGGGAGGGCGGGTTTCTGTATCCGTGTATTTGTTCACGCAAGGATCTGGCGCAGGCGGCGAGCGCTCCGAATGACGCGGATACTGATGATGAGCCCGTGTATCCGTGGACTTGTCGTGAGCGCAAGGATGCGGCCGAGTTCATGGAGCCTGCGGGCGTGAACTGGAGGTTTCGCGTCCCCGACGGCGAGGCGGTCGAATTCGCGGATTTGAATCTGGGCTGGCGGCGCTACGTGGCGGGCAGTAATTTCGACCTCGGCGATTTTCTCGTTTGGCGGCGCGACGATGTTCCTGCTTACCAACTCGCGGTCGTGGTTGACGACGCGGCGATGCGGATCACGGAGGTCGTGCGGGGCGCGGATTTGCTGAAGTCGACCGCACGGCAACTGCTGTTGATGCGTGCGCTCGGGTATGCCCCTCCCGCTTATTTTCATTGCGAACTGGTGCGGGACGCCGCTGGAGTGCGGCTGGCGAAACGGCAGGATGCGCTGAGCATCCGGCATTTGCGCGAGAGCGGGATGACGGCGGAGAAGGTTCTAGAGATGGCCGGTTGGCCATGATGGTGTGGCACTTTCGTTTGGCGCACGAGTTACATGGGTAGCTAGAGATCGCAGTGAACGGAGCTACCATTAAAGAACCTTTCGGCATAGCGAGTGGAGGGGGGTTATGCAGCGAATGTTCTTGAAGATTTTGGCAATCGCGCTGTTGATGGACTTGGCCGCCTATGGGCAATCGCTGGGCGACGTTGCGCGCGAGAACCGAGACAAGAAGAAGACCGAGGATGATCGGCGGCCTTGCTGCTGGCCGCCGCGCTCACCGCCGACTGTGCCTCGCTTGGCCCTTGGTTCGCGTCCGGATTCTTCGGAAGGTCCGCGTTTGTGATCACCTTCGGCTGCGCCGTAGATGCATCGTTCCGCGGAACAACGCCTGGCCGAACAACGTCTGGCCGAACAGCGTGCGGCTGACCGATGGAAGAGGCAGATCCTGGCGCAAAAAGACAAGATGGCGACTCTGCAGGCGCGGATCGACCAGATCAACGCGTCGATTCGTTCTGTGGACGGAAGCGTCCAGTACGAGGCACCGTACAACCGGTATCAGGCGCGGCAACTGGAGCGTGTGGCGCAAGTGCAGCGGCAACTCGATGAACAGAAGAGGACGCTCGACGAGATGCAGGAAGCCGCGCGGCATGCAGGCATGCACACAGCGGTTTACGATCCGTAGGGCTTTCAGTTCCCGGTTCTCAGAACATCCGATTGCGCGGGGACTTCCCAATGAATCGGGCCGCCCGGTCCGGCCATCCTAGATGTGTGAGCGCCGACCGAGTTTTTCTCACCGCCGAATGGCGGCACCTGGCCATGCTGAACTATGAAGTGGACGCCGGTCCGCTTCTTCCGTTTGTCCCTGCCGGAACCGAACTCGATCACTGGAACGAAAAAGTTTTTGTCAGCCTCGTCGGATTTCGATTTCTGAAAACAAAATTGTTCGGGTTCCTGCCGATTCCGATGCACTCGAATTTCGAGGAAGTGAACCTGCGGTTTTACGTGCGCCGGCAAGCAGCGGGCGAAGTCCGGAGAGGGGTGGTGTTCATCCGGGAGATAGTTCCGCGCCGGGCGATTGCGTTTGTTGCCCGCACGTTCTACCACGAGAATTATGTGGCCCTGCCCATGGCGCACGCGATTCGCTCCGTTAGCGATAATGGTTTGGGGGTGGCGTACCGCTGGCGGAGCGGGAAGCGATGGAGCGAGATCAACCTTGAAACCGATGGCAACTCCGAACTGCCAGGCGAGGGTTCTGTTGAACAGTTTATTACCGAGCACCACTGGGGATATGCGGCGCAGCCCGCCGGCGGTTGCGTGGAATACCGCGTGACGCACCCGGCGTGGAGGGTCTGGCAGATACGGCAGTCGGCATTTGAGGGTGATGGGGAAGAGTTCTACGGAAAGGAGATCGCGGCAGTGTTCCGGGGTAAGCCGCAGTCCGCTTTTCTCGCCGAAGGATCCGCGGTTACCGTGATGCGAGGGCGAAGATTGTGAGTGTGCCGGTGAGCGCTGAAACCCGAAGGCCGGTTCAGGGCGTGGTTCTGGGCGTGGTTCTTTACGACGGGCAGTGCGCTTTCTGCTCGCGTTGGGTGAAGTATTGGGCGGGAACGCTGGCGCGGCGCGGATTCGAGATTGCGGCGCTGGATGAGCCTTGGGTTGCGGAGAGGCTCAAGACGTCGCATGAAGAACTGCTCAGCGACATACGGTTGCTGACGGCCGGTGGCGAGCTGATTTCCGGAGCCGATGTTTATTTATATGTGACGCGACGGATCTGGTGGGCCTGGCCCTTCTATGCGATTTTCAGTTTGCCAGGGTTCAACCGGTTGATCCGCATGGGTTATCGGTGGTTTGCGCGGAACCGGTACTGCGTCTCGCATGCGTGCAAGCTGCCGCCGCGCTGAATTTCAGCGCGTATGGCAAGATCGTCTTCTCCCCGCGAACTGGACCATTTGTGGGCACTCTTCGGCTGCTGGACCCCCATTTTATGCCGATTTTAAAGGGGGGCCTTACTGGAAACCGCATAAAATCTGCATAAAATAATACTTTTCCACAGCGCAGTGCGTTACCATGCGCTGGATACAGGCAAATCTGTAAGTTCCTGAAGGAGGAATTCATGGCTTCTGGTATGACCAAGACTCAACTCACCCGCCACCTGGCCGAGAAGCTCGGCTCCAACAACAAGACTGCCGCGACTTTTCTGGAGCACCTGGCAGACGTTGCGATTAAAGAGACAAAGAAAAACGGTATATTCGTTGTGCCCGGCCTGGGCCGCCTGGTGAAGGCGCATCGCAAGGCCCGCATGGGACGCAACCCGCAGACCGGTGAACCGATTCAGATCAAGGCGAAGACGGTGGTAAAGTTCCGCGTGGCGAAGGCCGCGAAGGACGCGATCGCGCCGAAGAAGTAAATTTCGCGGACAGAAGTGTCCGTGCTACATAGTCAAGAGGGCCGGCTTACGAGCTGGCCTTTTTTCCGCTTACTCTTCTCGCAAGATTGCCGCTGAGTTTCTGCGCGCGACAGGACGACCGAGGGCGGCGGCTGTCCCTACGTGTCTCCTGCTTATTGATTTTGAATGCTGAAACTATATCGAACTACAATTCGGCACGCAGCCAATCAGGATGTTCCCGCCGACTCAGGCTTTATTTTCCGGCTTATTTTCCGGCTTGATTTCCGGTTTGGTATCGTTCTCCTTCATACCATTTTTCAGTGCGCGAATGCCCTCGCCCAGACCCTTGCCCAACTCCGGCAATTTCTTGGGGCCAAACACCAGCAATGCGATGAAGAAGATCACCAGCAGGTGCATGGGTTGAAACAAACCTTCAAACATAAAGCCTCCGAACCGCACATGCCGACCGGAAACACCGAACAGCACAACCACCATATAGTGTACCCCATCTGATCCCCGGCAGTCTCGCCGATTCCCGCCACGGCCGCGACCCTCCCTGCCTCGCTGGGACATGTCCTTCAAAATTACTTAAGTGACCTATCGGCGTTACCGCCGCCGGACTATTTTGGCCACAGGGCGATTTTCGCGCGTCAAAACCGCCAAAAACGCTGGAGGGCTTCGTGAGACGTTGTGTTCTGAGATGGCTCTTGCTCTTGCTGGCGGCAGGCTCTTTGCAGGCTGAACAAGCCCCTCCCACGCCCGCTTCCGACGCCATTTTCCTGTGGCTGGCAGGGGGCATTTCGAGC
>Ga0209117_1000564_pt1 | contig 14792 bp, 10 predicted proteins | sample BlaSpr_A8_OM2_M2_FD_187978 | JGI IMG/M metagenome (GOLD analysis project Ga0209117, IMG submission 187978) | Forest soil microbial communities from Thunder Bay, Ontario, Canada - Black Spruce, Ontario site 2_A8_OM2_M2 (SPAdes) (version 2) | ecosystem: Environmental > Terrestrial > Soil > Boreal...
GCCGCAATCTGGCAAAGCACGGTATTGGTTCCTTGACCGAATTCCGCGCTGGACACCAGCACTCGAACATTGCCGTCGGCGCCGGCTTCCACACCCACCAGTGAATTCAGATAGCGTTCACCGGAGCCCGTGAATCCCGCGCCATGTAAAAAAGCCGCGATCCCCATTCCTTTTTTGCGCATTCCGTCTTTATTTTCTTCCGCAAAACGCATCTTCTTCGCGGCATAGTCAGAGAGTTCCAGTGCGCGGTCGAGCAAATGATTCAAGTTGATTTCTTCACGGATGACCTGTTGCGTGGTTGTCGTCTGGCCCGGCTTCAGAAAATTTCGCCGTCGAACCTCGACCGGAGAGATTCCCACGACTTGGGCGATGCGGTCGATGTGCCGCTCCATGGCAAAGAGGCTCTGCGGCGCCCCGAATCCGCGAAAGGCTCCATGCGGCGGCGTATTCGTCGCCAACGCCTTCGTTCGAATGCGCACACTCGGCCAATAATAAGGACCGCCGGCATGAATGGTGCCGCGCGACAGGACCACCGACGACAATGTTGCATAAGCTCCGCCATCGATGGTGAATTCGATTTCGCCTCCGAGAATTTTCCCGTCCTTGCTCACCGCGGTGCGATGGCGCGTTCGCGAGGGATGGCGCTTCGTCGTGGCAACCATATCCTCCATTCGGTCGTAAATAATTTTCACCGGTCTGCCCGACTTCATCGCGAGCAGCGCCGCATGTCCCGCGATCATGGACGGATACTCTTCCTTTCCCCCGAACGCGCCTCCGGTTTCCATTTGCACCACGCGAATCTTGTCCTCGGGAAGGCCGAACAGCGCCATCAGCGCCTTATGAACGTAATACGGACACTGCAGCGAGCCCCAGACGGTGACTCCATTTTCCGGGTCGAATGCCGCGATGACTCCATTGTTTTCGATGTACAGCTGCTCCTGCGCGCCGGTGAAGTACTCGCCCTCGACGATGTGCGCCGCATCTTTCCACACTGCGTCTACGTCGCCCTTTTCAACCAGGTAGCTTTTAAAAGTATTGTCGGTGCCCCAGATGATTGTGGATTGCTGCTCGCTTTCTTCCATGGAGTGCGCGGGCGGGAGCGGCTCGTACTCGATAGTGACCGCGTCGACTGCCCTTCGAAGCTTGTGACGGTCTGCATGGGCCAGAAGGAGAATCGGCTCTTCGGCGTGATTCACTGTTTCAGAGGCAAGGCAAGGCTGGTCGTCCAGGATCAGAGCGATGCAATTCTTCCCCGGAATGTCTTTGGCGGTTACGAGAACAAACTCGCCCCATGCAATGCTCGGATCAAAAGAAATCTTTCTGATCTTGCCCCGCGCCACGTTGCTGCGCACCGTTGCGCCGTAAAGCATGCCGGGCAAAATCATGTCGTCGACGTAGCGCGCCGCTCCCGTGACTTTGTCCCAGCCTTCCTTGCGCGGCACCGATGCACCGACGATGTGATGGACGGTCATAAATTTGTTTTGCTGGCCGTATTCTGTATGAAATGGGAGGAGTTTCAAATCTCTATTTGAAGCTTCAGTGCGCCAGTTACCGCCGCAACTCGCGCCCGCTCGGGTCTCCAGGAAATTTCCCATCCCCAAATACGCAGTTTCCTCGAAGGTAAGTTGCTTTCACTTCGCCCCGGAGCTTTTCACCCAGATAGGGCGAAACGCGATGACGATAATAAAGATGCTCCTCCGTCGCGATGAATTCCGCTTCCGGATCAAACACGACAAAGTCAGCGTCGAAGCCTTTGGCAATACGGCCCTTGCTCGTCTCGCACCCGGCAAGCCGGGCCGGACCCTCCGCCATCCACCGCGCGATGTCCGCGAGCGTGAAGCCGCGGCCACTGGCCTCGGTCCACATCACCGGCAGCGCCAGCGAGAGGCTGGAAATTCCTCCCCAGGCCGTTTGAAAGTTTCGCTCGCCCAGCCGCTTCATCTCGGGCGGGCACGGAGAATGATCCGTCGCCACCAAATCAATGACTCCCTCTCGAAGCCCCTGCCACAGTTTTTCGCAATTCTCCCGGCTGCGGATCGGCGGTGCGCATTTGAACAGCGTCTGGCCGTCCGGGATTTTGTCGGAAGAGAGATGCAGATAATGCGGGCAAGTTTCAACGCTCACCCGCAGGCCTTCTGACTTCGCAGCGCGCAACATACCCAGCGCCTGGCTCGCCGCCAGATGCACAATATGCAGACGAAAGTGATGTTCGCGGCACAGGGAGATCATGAGCTGAATCGCGGAAAACTCCGCTTCATCCGGCCGCGATTCCAGATACGTCGCGTATTTGCTCCAGTCCGCTCCCGCTAATCGGCGCGTTGCCGCGTCCACCGGCCCGGGCAGTTCCGCGTGCACGAGAAGCGGCAAGCCGGTCCGCGCGACATGCGGCAAGGCCGCGCGGAGCTCCCGCTCATTAACCATCGTGAAACCATCAATGCCTGGATGAATGAGGAAGCATTTGAATCCCGGCACGCCTGCGGCCGCCAAACCTTCGATGTGCTCCTGGTTGTCGCTCACAACTCCGCCCCACGCCATCCAGTCCACCTGGCACTGGCCGCTCGCACCTTTGCGTTTCGCTTCGAGCGCAGCCACGGTCGTCGTCGCCGGCAGACAGTTGAGCGGCATGTCTACTAGCAGCGTGTACCCACCTGCCGCAGCGGCGCGCGTCGCCGTCCGGAATCCTTCCCATTCCGTCCGCCCGGGTTCGTTGATGTGGACGTGAGAATCCACCAGCCCCGGTAGAATGGCGGCAACCCCAAAATCCGTCGCGGAAATCTCCGCGTGCAGTTGATCTGCCGGAACAACATCGAGGATTCGTCCATCTTCGACGAGCACTGCCGCCGGTTTGATTCCGTGCGGCGTCACTACCCGTCGTGAGAGGAAAGCTGCGAGACTCATATTGGAATGTGGCCCAACGCAAGAATTATTGCGCTTGCTTCTTTTCGATTTCCCACCACTCACGACATCGAGCTGCGTAATAGGTCGGATTCTCTCGAAACGTCGGCAACGACGGTACCCAGTCGATGGCTCCGCCTCCTGCCAACTCGATTAGGGTTTGCATGGCTGCGAACGCATTATCGGGATTGGGGTCATCGAGCATCTTTAGAAGCGATGGTGCACTCTGTGGGGAGTTAATGGCGCGCACAGCTTGCAGAATTGCTTGACGTGCAGAGGAGCTTGGAAGCCGCAGCAAGCGTAGCAGGATCGGGAGCGTGGCGGGATCGCGGATCATGGAAATCTCCCCGGCTAGCCGGCCCTGCATCTCGAACAACGCATCCCTGGGCAGGATGAGAGATGGAGGAGGTTTCGGTTGGGCCGTGAGCCATTGCTCGACGGCAGGCAAAACAGAAAAGTCATGCAAACGCAACATGGCTTCAAAAACGTAAGTCCGCACTAGCGGGTCTTGTGAATCCAAAAGTGAAACAAGCTCCTCCTTGGATTGGAGGTGACGCATATTTCCCAACATGCGAATACTGTCCAGCACACGCTCGCCATCGCGGTCATTCAGACCTGCTTTCAAATCCATTTCCAGCCCCTGCATGGGGTCAGTGTCTCCAGAGGGCATTGCTCCGAGGTGGCGCGAGATGGACAGTTGCCCGAACCAGTCGTCTACTAGAACGTAGCTGTTTCTTTCGGGCTTGAGAAAGAATAAACGGTATTCGCCTTTCCTAAGCACCACATAAGGTCCACCTCCCGGAGGCAGGATGTTGTCGAACAAAACGGGCACTACTTCGCTGGCCGGCCGTTCCCCCTTGAAGCATCGATCCACGTGAACGATAGCGGTGGCCGTAAGATGCGGCGGCCGAGGATCGGAAACGACGGTCACCTCGGCTGCTTCAACGACCTCGCCCTTGCAGACAAGCGCGGAATCTGCCATCAATTTGGGAATGTTCTCTGTCCCACGGAGAGGACCTGGATAGGCGAGAGCGTGCGAGCAAAGAATAGCTGCCATCGGCACGGAGAACAACGGTCCTACTCGCATGCCAGGATTATAGTCCACTGAAGTTTCTAATAAACCTGTAAACGGAAACTGACCGGCTGCCTGGACGGCTTAGTTTTACCCGCAAATTCTCAAGGTGAACGCAGAGCAATTTAGGGATAATAGCCGTCGTTGAAGACACCCCTGCAACTTCTCGACGCGTTCAAGGAGCGCTTTGGCTCTGCCGCGAGCATTTACCGCGCGCCCGGGCGCGTAAATCTGATTGGTGAGCACACCGACTATAACGACGGGTTCGTGCTGCCGGCCGCGATTGAATTCTATTGCTGGGCGGCGGCTGCTCCGCGCCGTGACGGCAAGCTGGTCATCCATTCCGAGAACTTCAATGAAACGGCCGAGGCCGGCCTCGATTCCTTGTCACCCTTAGGGAAGAAGCACTGGGCCAACTATCCTCTAGGTGTGGCATGGGCGCTCCTTCAAGCGGGAAAGCCGCTCACGGGAGCAAATATCTATATCGCCGGCGACGTGCCGCTCGGCGCCGGATTGAGTTCGTCGGCCGCCGTTGAAGTTGCTGTAGGTTTTGCGTTGCTCAACCACAGCGGCTACGCCGTCGACCTCGCGGAACTGGCCCAACTATGCCAGAAAGCGGAGAACGAATTCGTGGGCGCCCGCGTCGGGATTATGGATCAGTTTGTTTCCTGCTTTGGGCGCGCCTCGCATGCGCTTTTGCTGGACTGCCGCTCGCTGGAACACAAATTCGTGAAACTTCCGGCGGACCTCCAGTTGGTGATCTGCAATACCATGGTCCGGCACGAACTGGCTTCCGGCGAGTACAATGCACGTCGCGCGGAGTGCGAAGAGGGCGTTCGAATCTTACGGACGGTTTTCCCGGAGATTCGCGCGCTTCGTGACGTTACGCTTTCCCAGTTGGAAGCTCATCGTCGAGACCTGCCTGCGAAGGTGTTTGCCCGGTGCCGCCACGTCATTACAGAAAACGCGCGCGTGAAGAGCGCGGTCGAGGCATTTCACAGGGGAGACATCACAGCACTGGGGCCGTTGCTGGAGGACTCGCATCGCAGTCTCCGGGACGATTATGAGGTCAGTTGCAGGGAGCTCGATCTGATGGTGGAAATTGCCGTTGCGCAACCGGGCCTGATTGGCGCGCGCATGACCGGCGGAGGATTTGGCGGCTGCACCATTAATTTGGTAAAGTCCGCGGCCGTGACCGATTTCAGGCGCAACGTAGCCGCGGTATATTTCTCCAAAACGGGTCTGACTCCTGAGATTTACGTTTCTCCGGCGTCCGAAGGCGCGCAGCAAATGGCCCTCGAAGAGACCAAGCCCGCCATGTGACACGAACTAGCGGAGAAGGGAACCGCAGCCAGTTGCCAGGATCCGTCAAGCCTCGACCTTGCCAATGAGTTTCGACGAGCTAAATCGAGTTCCACACAGGCGATTCAATCCGCTTCTGCGGGAATGGGTTCTCGTCTCTCCGCATCGGACGCAGCGTCCGTGGTTGGGAAGAGTGGAGAAGCTTCGAACACCCCCCGCGGTCACTTTCGATCCTAGCTGCTATTTGTGCCCGGGAAATCGGCGCGCGGGCGGAGCACAGACGCCGCCGTATTCGCAAACTTATATTTTTGAAAACGATTACCCCGCGATGTTGCCGGATATCGCGGCTCTGCAATTTGATTCGGCTGGTTTGCTCGTGGGACACGGTGAGCAGGGAATCTGTCGCGTGATGTGTTTTTCTCCACGGCACGATCTCACCGTTCCGCGAATGAGCCTGCTGGAATTGCGCGGAGTCGTGAATGGGTGGGTCGAGCAGTATTCCGCACTCGGACAAATTCCCTGGATTAACCACGTGCAGATTTTCGAAAATCGCGGCGAGATGATGGGCGCGAGCAATCCCCACCCGCACTGCCAGATTTGGGCGAATGCCTCACTGCCGAACCTTCCAACTCGGGAGCTGGCGTCATTCCGGGAGTATCGCGCCGAAAAACATTCCTGCCTGCTGTGCGACTACTTGAAATTGGAGCTGCAGTTGAATGTGCGGGTCGTTTGCCAGAACGACGCTTTTGCCGTGGTCGTCCCCTTCTGGGCCGTCTGGCCATTCGAATCGCTGGTGTTGAGCAAGCGCCATCTCGCTTCGATCGATCAACTCAGCGGGGAAGAGCGGGACCTCCTGGGCGACATCATGCGCCGTATCACGGTTCGTTACGACAATTTGTTTGAGACTGCTTTCCCGTATTCCACGGGATTCCACCAGAAGCCCACCGACGGCGGCACCTACGAAGAGTGGCACCTGCACGCGCACTACTTTCCGCCTCTCCTGCGCTCTGCTACGATTCAAAAATTCATGGTCGGTTACGAACTTCTCGGCACTCCCCAGCGTGACGTTACGCCGGAGATGGCTGCGAATTGTCTCCTCGAGGCGGGCGAAATTCACTATCTTGACCGGTCCTGAGGTGCCGAGGGCGCCTGGATCGCAAAGAGTTTTGAATTGCGAATGAACTTTTTCTGGAATCGAGAACGAGAATGCGAAATCGATTGAGTCAAAAACTTTTCACTAGCTTCCTGGTCTTGCTTTGCAATTTCTTCTCGGCTCAGCAGGCCTGCGCGTCGCAGTCCGCACGCTGGACGGAGAAGGCCGCCAACGATTGGTATGCAAAGCAGCCATGGCTCGTGGGGAGCAACTACATTCCCGCGACTGCAATCAATGAACTCGAGATGTGGCAGGCAGATTCCTTCGATCCCCAGCGCATCGACCTCGAGCTTGGCTGGGCAGAGTCCATCGGCCTCAACACCATGCGCGTTTTTCTCCACGACCTGCCTTGGCAGCAGGACCCGGAAGGTTTTCGCAAGCGTATCGACACCTTTCTCCAGATCGCGGCGAAACACCGCATCAAACCGCTCTTTGTTCTGTTCGATTCCTGCTGGGACGCGAATCCGCAACTCGGCAAGCAGCGTGACCCGCGCCCCGGCGTCCACAATTCCGGCTGGGTGCAGAGCCCCGGGACAAAAGCACTCCAGGATCAGGCGCAATATCCGCGCCTTGAAAGATATGTGAAGGGAGTCCTCGGCGCTTTCGCAAAGGACGATCGGGTCCTTGGCTGGGACGTGTGGAACGAGCCCGACAATTCGAACGGTGGTCGTGATGGGGATTTGACGCCTGAGACCAAGAGTGAAATTGTCCTCAAATTGCTTCCGCGCGTGTTCGAATGGGCGCGTGCCATGCATCCCACGCAACCGTTGACGAGCGGAGTATGGAAGGGCGATTGGTCTTCTCTAGAGAAGCTCAGCCCCGTGGAGAAAATTCAAATCGAGTTGTCCGATGTGATTTCCTTTCACAGCTACGACAAATCCGAGGAATTTGAAAAACGCGTGCTGTGGCTGCAGCAGTACCATCGGCCAATTCTGTGCACGGAGTATATGGCCCGCAGCAACGGCAGCACGTTCCAGGGCACGCTTCCCATCGCCAGGAAGTATAGAGTCGCCGCAATCAATTGGGGTCTAGTGGCAGGGAAGACACAGACTTACTATCCGTGGGATTCGTGGCAGCATCCTTACGTAGATCACGAGCCGGCCATGTGGTTCCATGACATTTTTCAAACCACCGGCCAACCCTACGACGATAAAGAAGTTGCCTTTATAAAGCAGATCATTGCCGGCGAAAATAACGCCGCCCGCCAGCGACTGCACCGCGGAGGCCATGGATGACCAAGCTACGTTTCCTGGTATCGCTGATTACCCAGGACAACGACTATCAGATGGAACAGGCCGCCGCCGCGAAAGCCGCCGCTGCGGAACTCGGCGTTGAGGCTCAGATCCTTTATGCCGACAACGATCCCATCACCCAAAGCACCCAGGTACTCAGATTCATCCAGACGGAACCCTCGCTTCGGCCCAGCGGCATCCTCATCGAACCTCTCGGTGCCACTACTTTCCCTCAAGTGGCCAGCGCGGCCGCTAGTGCCGGTATCGGCTGGGCTGTTCTCAGCCGGACAGCTGAGTACGCTGTCGAGCTTCGCAAGACCACTCGCTCTCCCGTTTTTTCCGTTAGCGCCGATCAGGTCGAGGTTGGCCGCATTCAGGCCCGCCAGGTCGCCGCTCTTCTTCCCCGCGGCGGCGCCGTGCTTCTCATTCAGGGACCTTCGGTAAGTTCAGTCTCCCATGATCGCCACACTGGACTTCATGAATTGCTCCCGCCCAACGTGCATCTCACCAGTTTGCGGGGCCGGTGGACCGAGGAAAGCGCTCATCAGAGCGTCAGCTCCTGGCTCCGTTTGGTCGCCGCTCAGAGGCTGCGCATTGATTTGATCGTCGCGCAGAACGATGCCATGGGCATGGGCGCGCGGAAAGCCATCGAGGACACCATTGTCGATGCGGACCGTGATCAGTGGCTCGCCATTCCCATCACCGGTTGTGATGGTGTCCCCAGTACGGGCCAGACCTGGGTCCGCAACGGGCAATTGGCTGCCACCGTGGTTGTGCCGCCCAGCACTGGAGAAGCTATGACCTTGATGACCAAAGCGCTGCGCTCCGGGACCGCCATTCCCCCGCATTCCTTCACCACTTCCTCGCCGTTCCCTGCCATCGAAAAACTCGCTCCCCGTGGGCCCGGCGGATGAATTTTTCTGCGAGCGAAAGAGCGCATCACCAAGTAAACTTACCGGGGCTTTTGCGTATTGCCATCGAAATGACTTGTGGCTGGGGGATTCGAATGAAGCGCTGCATGACGTTAACAATCTTCACGGGAGCGTTGCTTATGACCACTCTAGGGGCGATTGGTGCAACTCCTCAGTCAGGTTCCATCACGAAAAAAGCTTTCGGCAAAACTCCCGACGGTCAGCCGGTCGATCTCTATGTGCTCACAAATAAAAATGGCGCCGAAGCCTCCATCACCAACTATGGCGGAGCCGTCGTCTCCATCAAAGTGCCGGACCGCAACGGCAAGCTCGCCGATGTCGTCCTCGGTTACGACACCGCCGACGGCTACGTGAACGACAAGAGCCACTTTGGAGGAATCATCGGCCGCTTTGGAAACCGCATCGCGCATGCGCAATTCGTTCTCGATGGCAAGACCTATACCCTCGCCAAGAACAACGGTGAGAACACTCTCCACGGGGGCGTCAAAGGCTTCGACAAAGCCCTCTGGACCGCCAAGATTCTTCCCGCCAAAGATGGCCAGTCGCTGGAACTTTCCTACCTCAGCAAGGACGGCGACGAAGGCTTTCCCGGAAATTTGAAAGTCACCGTGACCTACACGTGGACGGACGCAAACGCACTGCAAATCGAATATTCCGCCACCACCGACAAGAAAACGGTAGTCAATCTCACCAACCACTCTTATTTCAATCTTGCCGGTCAGGGTTCCGGCGATATTCTCGGCCACCTGCTGGTGATTGAGGCCGACAAGGTCACTCCCGTCGATGCCGGCTTGATTCCCACCGGCGAACTCCGCGACGTCGCCGGCACCCCGTTCGACTTTCGCAAGCCGGTGGCCATCGGCGCGCGCATCGATCAAGACGACGAGCAATCAAAACTCGGCGGCGGCTACGACCACAACTTTGTCCTGCGCCGCTCAGCAGGCGTCGGCGAATCCCTCGCCGCGCGCGTCGTCGAGCCCGCCTCCGGCCGCGTCCTGGAAGTTTGGACCACCGAGCCCGGCGTCCAGTTTTACACCGGCAATTTCCTCGACGGCAAAACTCCCGGCAAGGGCGGCGTAACCTATCCGCGCCGCAACGCCTTCTGCCTCGAAACCCAGCACTATCCCGATTCCCCGAATCAGCCCAAATTCCCCTCCGTGGTCGTCAAGCCCGGCGAGCGCTACCACACCATCACCACTTACAGATTTACCGTCGAAAAGTGACCGCGCCGGTCACTTGTAATGGACCATTACTATAGGGTTTATACGACCTCAATCTGTTTTGCTTAGTCTCAGGCAATCGATTGAGTTGGTGTTTAGATAGTGTTTTTGGTGTCGGCGCGCATTGAAATTATTGCTTCAGGCGCACTGAAGTTTTCCACAGGGTTTTATTTCAATGCATGTAATTCCTGTGATAGAAGAGTAGGTAATGGATTTAGATGCTGGTTGATTGCAGTCTAGAGTCGGCGTTTGCGGCCACTGCGATCCGTTCCCAACAATTAGGGGAGCCCTCCAATTCACCCCGGAAGGTTATGGGCAGCGCAAATATGCGCCGGTCGCTTGCTGGTGTCACGAGCAGGAATAGCAATGAGTACGATTGGGATGCGAATTCCCATCAGGCAACATGATTTCATCATCGGAGGAGGTTGAAATGAATTTGTCATTTGTTTCTCTGCGCAGAGCTGCAGGTATTTGCTTGGCTGTCCTGCTCTTTTTTGTTTGTACTGCCGGCGCCCAGCGCGGCACCAGCGGTTCGATCGAAGGCACCATTGCCGATGTTCAGGGTGGTGCCATCTCAGGTGCAAAACTCCGGGCAGTCAATTCTGATACCGGCCTGAAGCTTGAGTCTGTCAGCGACGAGAACGGTTTGTTTCATTTTCCTGTTGTGCCTCCTGGAACCTACGTTGTTACCGCTGAAAATGCTGGTTTCACCAACTACGCCGTTCGTGTCACTGTGGCTGTGGGCGCTACCATTGATCTGCCCATCCAGTTGAAAGTGGGAACCCAAGTTTCCTCCGTCACCGTCACCTCGGAGACTCCCATCCTTGAGGTTACGCGCACTTCGGTTGAATCTTCTGTCAATGAGCGGGCCGTGAGCGATCTCCCCACCCTCGGCCGCAATTTCATCAACTTCACTCTCCTAACTCCGGGGGTAACCACCGACGTACGCGGCGGTGACATCAGCTTTGCCGGACAGCGCGGCACCCTCAATTCCCTTATCGTCGACGGCTCCGATAATAACAACACCTTCTTCGGCCAAACTTTGGGCCGCACAGGCTCGGGCCGCGCTCCCTACCAGTTCAGCCAGGATGCCGTTCAGGAATTCCAGGTCAATTCAAATGCCTACGCTGCCGAATACGGCAGCGCCGGCGGCGCCGTCATCAATGTGGTCACCAAATCCGGCACCAATCAGTTTCATGGAACCGGTTTCGAGTTCTTCCGCGACCGCAGTCTCAATGCCACCGATCCGATCGCCAAGGCGCAGGGCAAGGCCAAACAACCCTACCATTTCAACCAGTTCGGCGGGAATTTCGGCGGCCCGGTTCTCAAGGACCGCCTTTTCTTCTTTTTTGACTACGACGGCCAGCGCAACATCACCCAGAATTTGATTCTCCCGGTCAGCGGATGTGCCGCGCCTTCCACCGACGCCAATATCACCGCCGCTTGCACCTATCTGCTGGCGCGAAGCGCCTCCTGGACCAGTGGTTTCAATCAGGATGTTTATCTCGGCAAGGCGGACTGGCATATCAATTCCAATGAACTTCTGAGCGTGCGAATCAATAGTCAGCGTTTCACCGGCGCAAACCTCGAAAACGGCGGCCCCTCCAACTCCCTCGAACACACCGGCGCTGCCATCGTTGTTTCCGATACCATCTCCGGACAGCTTACTTCCACGCTTTCGCCCCGCTTCGTCAATGAATTCCGCGCCGCCTATGTTCGCGATAACGAGCCGGGTCAAGCCAATAGCACAAATCCCGAAGCTTCCGTCTTCAATGGCCCGTTGCAGCTCACCGTCGGACGGAACTTCTTCAGTCCCCGCTTCACCAACATCAAGCGCGGCCAGTTTGCCGATGTCCTCACCTGGATCAAGGGCCGCCATACCGTCAAATTCGGCGGCGATGTCTTGACGGATTCGATTGCAAACTTCTTCCCGGGAAATTTTTCCGGAGCTTACACCTTTAATAGTTTGAGAAGCTTCGGCTGCAGTCTTTTAGGCGCCCCTTGCTATGGCAATCGTGACCAGTTTGTCCAGGCATTCGGCGGTGTCGGAACTACCGGGCCCACTACCCACCCGAACCTCAACGAATACTCCGCCTTTATTCAGGATGAATGGCGAATTACCACAAGCTTTACCCTGAACCCGGGCCTTCGTTACGACTACGAGTCGATCGCACAACCGTCCGTACTGAATCCCATCGCCGCCCAGGCTGGCATCCTCACCAATCGGATCAATCGAGACAAGAAAAACTTTGGCCCGCGTCTCGGCTTTGCCTGGACACCGAATCGCTTCAATCAACGGGTCGTTGTCCGCGGCGGCTATGGCATTTACTTTGGACGCACACCTTCCATCTTGGTGGGCACTGCGCATTCCAACAACGGCCTTCAGGTGAAAACTCTCACCTATAGCGGCACTTCCATTCCCGTCACCTATCCCAACACTGTCTGCGGCTCCCCGGTTGCCAATCCCACTTGCCCGCCGCCCGCTCCAGGTCCGGGTGTTCCCACGCCGCCACCGCCGACTATCTTTGTCTTCAATCCCAACTTTGTGGAACCCTATACGCAGCAAGCGAGCCTCGGAATCGAATACCAGTTGGCAAAGGACACGGCTCTTACCGTTTCCTATCTCGGCGTGCGCGGTGTCCACCTCCAGCGCACCCGCGATATCAACTTGGCCGGAGAAGTCCCCGCCACCATTGGGATCGCGGGAACCGGCACGGTTTTAAATTATCTCCGGTATCCGAGCCCCACCGGCACACCAGCTACGTGTCCCGCGGGCCTTTTCGTCGTCACCCTCAGTAGCCCATGCAGGCCCAACGGCAACTTTCAACGCATCGAGGAAGTCGAAAGCAATGCAAACTCAATCTACAGCGGCCTCATCGTTCAACTCAACAAGCGTTTCGGGCACAACTATCAAATCCTGGGCAGCTATACCTACGGAAAAGTGATTGACGATGCTCCGGATTCCACCTCCGTCGTCCCCTTTTCGGGTGGCGACGACGCCAAGATGGTTTCCGATCCCGGCAACGTCCGCGCGGATCGCTCCGCCGGCATCAATGACCAGCGCCACAGATTTGTCCTCAGCGGCGTTTGGAATCTGAACTACGCCCAGCGGTTTTCTGGCGCTGCCAAACAGATCCTCGGCGGTTGGGAGATCAGCGGAATCTTGACGGCTCAGTCTGGCCAGCCATACTCCGCGATGGTGAATAGCGATCTGAATAACGATTCGAACCGTTCCACGGACCGCACGCCGGGGGTGGGACGCAACACCTTCTACCTGCCTCGCACCGTCTCTCTCGATCCTCGGGTCACCAAGAATGTTCAGTTAACCGAGCGACTCCGTCTGCAGCTCATCGGCGAGGCATTCAACATCTTCAACCACACCAACATCAACGGCGTCAGCCGCACACAGTATGTCGTCATCCAGAACAGTCCCAACCCGGTCACGGGCAAACCTCCGTGTGCCTTGACAGTCACGCAATGTCTGGCGAACCCGAGCAATTTCCCGTTCCAATTCCCGACCTCGGACATCACACCCCGTATCGTCCAGTTGGCCGCGAAGTTCGTCTTCTAGCGCCTACGAAGTCGAGATCGTCGATTACCACTAAGGGAGAGCAGGATGGCAAAGAAACTGAAGCCCGTACACCCGGGCGAGATTCTCCGCGAAGAGTTCATGACCCCGCTGGGATTGAGTATGAACAAGATGGCCATGGCACTGCGCGTGCCTGTGACGCGAATCGCGGATATCGTGAACGAGCGCCGCGGCATCACCGCCGACACGGCGCTGCGCTTTGCGAAGCTATTTCAAGAACTCCGCTGCATTCTGGATGAATCTCCAGACGCGCTACGACCTGGAAGTGGCTGAGGACAAGATCGCCGCCAAGGTTGCGCGGGATGTGCAACCATTGGAAACGGTGACGGCGCGTGAAGGCTCTAGACCTTTCCTGTCCAGGTTCTTCAGGCGTCTTTACTTTCAACTTTCAACTGTCGACCTCCTCCGGCTTTTGACTCTTCCGCACTTTTCCACAGATCTTTCGAATCACCATACGCCCGCAACTCCCTCAAGCCGCCCCACTTACCCCATCCATTTTCAGATTCATCCCGCCATTCGAATAGCTAACTAGTTATCCTTGACACCCATTACCTTCCGTGCTATCATATCTTTTGATAGTTCGAGCCCATCCTCGACTCCGTCTCGACGCCCGCCATCCCCCGCGCGCCACCTCTCCGCTCTTTTCTTTGCGTCATTACCTGTCTACTTCCGTACTTCAAGTAGGCCCCGGCTCTCCTAAGCCCTTTAGAAAGAACACTTGTAAGAACACGCCAAAATCGGCGTCCCTAACTACCTTTAGAATGAACACTTATGAAAAACATAGGGGGGTGGGTCTGTTATGGTTAACCAGACATCCCGTGAAGGATGTCTGTCCCGCCTGCCCCGATCTGATCGGGGAGGAGCATCGCGACGAGAGGCCTTTCTCGCTCTCGATGAGGATAGCTGTCCTGAACGAACACCGGGAAGCGAAAATCCCGCCCGAGCGCGTCGGGACAAGTTCCGGGGCGCCGCTACAAGACATTTAAGAAGGAAGAGGCCGGAAGGATCGCCAGCAGATGAAGCTGGCGGCGGCGACGTTTCTAGTTAACAATTCAATGTCATGAGCGGATTTGATGGATTAAGAGTTCTCGCGCTGGAAAGCCGCCGCGCCCCAGAACTCGCCAAATTAATCACCACCTATGGCGGCGAACCATTGGTTGCGCCTTCGATGCGCGAAGTCCCGCTGGAATCAAACAAGGAAGCGCTAACCTTTGCCGCAAAACTTCTCGCGGGCGAGTTTGACATGGTTATATTTTTGACCGGCATCGGTGCGCGTACGCTGCTGGGCGTTGTGGAAACGGTCCATGACCGCGGCATGTACGTCGCGGCGCTTCAGCGCGTAAAAGTAGTGGCGCGCGGACCGAAGCCCATCGCCGCCCTGCGCGAAATCGGCATAA
>Ga0209117_1000565_pt1 | contig 14791 bp, 16 predicted proteins | sample BlaSpr_A8_OM2_M2_FD_187978 | JGI IMG/M metagenome (GOLD analysis project Ga0209117, IMG submission 187978) | Forest soil microbial communities from Thunder Bay, Ontario, Canada - Black Spruce, Ontario site 2_A8_OM2_M2 (SPAdes) (version 2) | ecosystem: Environmental > Terrestrial > Soil > Boreal...
GTCGGCGGCGGCAGCACCGAGTGGATCGACGTCCAGGGCGGCGAGCTCGCCGGCGTCGCCAGCCTGCCGCTGGGATCGCTGCGCTGCGCGGTCTACCTCAAGGGCGACCCGCCGCGCCGCGAGTCGATCCGCAGCCTGCGCGACAGCATCCGCGCCCGGCTCGCCGAGGAGGTGCCGCGCGATCCGGCGGCGCCGCCGCTCGGGCGCTTGATCGCCACCTCCGGCACCGCGCTCTGCTGCGCCGACCTGGTGGATCTCTTCGGCGGCCGCAAGGAAGCCGCCACCGGGCTGCGCGAGGTCCGCGCCAAAGACCTGGCGCAGCTGGTGACGCGGCTGCGGCGCATGAAGCGGCGCGAGCTGGCGGCGCTGCCGCCGGTGGGCGCGCCGCGCTCCGACAGCCTGATGGCCGGCGCCATCCTGCTGCAGGAGCTGATCGCCCACGCCGGCGCCGAGCGCTTCCAGGTGTCCGACCGCGCCCTCCGCGACGGGCTGGTGCTCGAAGCCCTGGGCCAGCCGATCCCGGAGGCGCTGCAGCCCGGCGACCTGCGCCGGCGCCAGGTGATCCAGCTCGCCGAGCAGGCGCAGAGCGTGCTGCGGCACAACCTGCAGACCGCCCGCCTCGCCCTCCGCCTGTTCGACGTCACCGCCTCGCTGCACAGCTTCGGCGCCCGCGAGCGCGAGTGGCTCGAGTACGCCGCGCTGCTGCACGACATCGGCTACTCGGTCCACTACCGCAACCACCACAATCACGCCTACTACCTGATCGCCAACGCCAGCCTCGCCGGTTTCGACCCGCCCGAGATCGAGATCATCGCCCACCTCGCCCGTTACCACCGCGGGTCGCTGCCGAAGAGCAAGCACGCCACCTTCGCGGCGCTCAAGCCCTGGCAGCAGAAGATCGTCCGCCGCCTCGCCGTCCTGCTGCGCATCGCCGACGCCCTCGACCGCACCCACGCCTCGCGGGTCGAAGAGATCTTCGGCGCCATCGGCGACGGCCGCGTTCGCATCGAGGTGGTCTCCCCTTACCAGGTCGAGCTGGAGCTCGAAGCCGCCAGCGAGCACCGCCGCGACTTCCAGAGAATCTTCGGCGCCACCCTCCGCCTGCGCCAGGGCCTCGAGACCGCCTGAGGCAGCGGTCAGGCTGGCATCCCTTGAGATGCCGCTACGGCGCGGGTTGGTCCACGATCCAGATGTGTGAGGAGTGGGCCTCGCGCGACCGACTGCTGACCTGAAAGGCAAGTTGGCGGCCGTCCGGTGACCAAGCGGGGACCTGGGCGTTGCCCTCGGCCACCGGGAGGTGGGTGACTTGCCGCCGCTCGGAGCCGTCGGCGTTCATGGTCGCCACGTACAACTGGCCTTGCGCGTCGCGGCCGGTGAAGGCGATGCTCTTGCCGTCCGGGGACCAGCGGGGATTCCAGAGGACTGACGAGCCGTCCGACAGCGGACGCGGCTGCGAGCCGTCGAGGCTGGAAACGAACAGGCGCACCGCTGTCCACGGTCCGGTCGCGTAAAGGACGTGGGTTCCATCGGGCGACACGACCGCGTTGCGGCCCGGGACGCCGCCGATTTGGTGTTGGTTCTTACCCTCGGGATCGACGGCGTAGACGCGGCTCGCGTCGCCAGCGGATACGGCGAAGCGGATCTGTTTGCCGTCGGCCGACCAGTTCGGCGGACCCTCTTCCTCGGGCGTCCGCGTCAGCCGCACTTCATCAGTGCCGTCCGGAGAGCTGACGTAGAGGTCGATCGCGCCATCGCGCTTCGAGACGAAAGCGATCCGCGAGCCATCCGGCGATACCGCGGGGGCGCTGCTCTCGATCACCCGTACAGGATCCGGCGGTGCGATCGGCGTTGCAAGCGAAGTCGTGGTACCGATCGCGAGGCAAAGAAGGAAGTGGGCAGTGCGATGTGGCATTTCCATTTGCCTCCACGCTAGTGTTCAGCATGCACTCAGGTAGAAGTCGCCCCACTCTTGCGCAGTCATCTCGCTATCGCTTACGTGTCTTAGGCGGCATTTCAATTTTGACCTCCCGGTTAGTGTTCAGCATACACCCGCCAGTTGCAATCCTGAAGGCCCTCTGAGGGTGCGAAGCCCTATCCGGACTGGATTTGGGTAGGTCGGACCTCTGCCGCCAGATGTCACCGCTGGTGACCTCTGGAATAACTGGACAAATCATTGAAAAAGCGGCCCTGAGTTGGTAAAGTGGCGTTTGTCGAGAACACCGCAACCAACCCATGGAGGCCGCTCACCATGAAGCTTAGCAGAAAGCAAGTCCGCTGTAAAACCTCTGCCGTACCCGTTCTGCACTTCGAGGATCAACACCTGACCTCCTTCGCGGGGCTGTTCCTTTTTCAACTTCTGTTTGCGCGCCTCGCTCTGAGGGAGCGCCTTCGGGCCTGCTTCCGCCGCTGGACCTTGGAGCGCGCCTATGATCCGGCCGGAATCGTTCTCGGTCTGATTCTGCATCTGATCCTCGGGTTTCGGCAGCTCAGGGACAGCCGCTACTACCGCGACGACCCGATGGTGCACCGCGTTCTGGGCGTGCGCCGTCTCCCAGATGTCGCCACCGTGAGCCGCATCTTGGCCGCCGCCGATGGCGACGATGTCGCTGAGGTTCGGCACCTGTGCCGCCAGCTTGTCATCGAGCGGTTGGGGCAGCTCGGTCTGCGACGCGTGACCTTGGACTTCGACGGCTCGGTCATCCGTACCGGCCGGTGGGCGGAAGGGACCGCCGTCGGTTATAACCGCGCCAAGAAGGGGCAGAGAAGAAGCTACTACCCGCTCTTCTGTACCGTGGCGCAGACCGGCCAGGTTTTCGACATTCACCATCGCCCCGGCAACGTCCACGACTCCAACGGTGCGGACGCCTTCATCGCCTCCTGTGTCGAGCGCTTGCAGCAGGCGTTGCCAGGCGTCCAGATCGAGATCCGGATGGACAGCGCCTTCTTCAGTGACGCGATCCTCAGCCACCTCGACCGCCTCGGGGTAGAGTTCACCGTCTCGGTGCCCTTCGAGCGGTTGGCCAAACTGAAAACACTTGTTGAGGGCCGGCGCCATTGGCGAGGTCTCGACAGCGAGCACGGCTACTTCGAGCTCCGTTGGAAGCCCAAGAGCTGGCCGAGGCGCCCACCTGAAATCGGGAAGTTATTCCTTCGCCCCACGGCGGCCAGTGCCAGCGCCGGCTGCTTGGCGAGATTGCGGGCGGCGTAGCGAAGATCCTGGATGAGCTCGGTCATTCTCCCACTACGCCGCAGCCGGCGAGAGTGTTTCGCCGCGGCCCTCGGAGCGTCCCCTGTAGGGCCTGGCGACCAGGTTCCGGCGCGGGCCACAGCACTGGAAGCCTGCCCTGGAGCTTGCCACCTCGGCGGCCACCCGCTCTCCCCGCCGCTCGATCGCTGCCGCTCGCTGCCCGACTCACCATATTGTCCGTTGGCCATATCTCACATTGTCTTCGTAATATCTTTTTACTTCCAGCGCCTATTCACCTTGGAGAAGCCGCAGCACCACAGCGCGCACGTCCGCTTCTCACCATACCCTCGCGATGGTCGCGACGAATTCCCGCCGACCAACGAAACGAGGCGGCCTTCCCACTCGAAAGGAGATATTCGTGAACACGCCCGTCAAATCACTCTCAATCACCGCCCTAGGCCTTACGGCGTTCTTCGCCGCGGTCTCCCAGTGCGCGGCTGGGCCGGTCGCCCTCGAAGAGTTCGACTACTCCGTGGGTGCCATCAACGGTCAGAACGGCGGCACCGGCTGGGCCGGCCCGTGGACCGACACGGACAATCCCGCCGCCCTCGTCGTCCACCCGGGGCTCACCTTTACCGATGCGAATGGGGTGCCCCTGGCGACGTTCGGCAACGCCCTCGGTCCGACGAGGAGCTCGGGGGTCGCCCAGCGCCTCCTGACAACGCCCATCGTGGGAACGCCCGGCACGTCGCTGATCCTGAGCGCCATCATCCAATCGAACGTCCCGGGTGCGACCTTCACCCAGGCCACGCTCGGCAACTCCAGCGGCGTGAGCGGCTCGACTTTCACCATCGGCGAGCTGCCGGAGACGGATCCCAGGGCGGCGAACTGGGGCTTGCAGGACCCCAACGGCACAGCCTTATTCTCAAGCAAGCCGGTCATCGCCAACGCACCCACCTGGCTGGTCGCGGAGATCGACTTCGCCAGCAGCGGCGACAGGATCAGGCTGTGGGTCGACCCGCCCGTCACGGACTGGTTCACGGCGCCGCCCGACATCTCCGAGACCATCGCCCACCAGACGACCTTCAAATTCTCGGGCGTCTTCTGGCAAACCCAGCAGGGGCAGCAGGTCGACGAAATCTCCATCTCGACGGCACTGACCTCGACGTGCGTGCCGCCCCCGAACACCACCATGGTGGCCTGGTACCCGTTCGATGCGATCGCGGGAAGCCCGCCGTCGACACCCAACCTTGCCACCGCCAACAGCGGCGTGGTGTTCGGCGCCACCCTGGTTCCCGGAGTCGTGGGCAACGCATTGAGCTTCAACGGCATCAGCGACTACGTGGACTCGCCGTCCTCGATCGTGACGAACTTCGGTCCTGCCGCTCTTCCGTCCACCTGCACCCCCGGCTCCGGCGGCAGCTTTTCGAGCTGCCCCGGCGATTTTTCGATCGACACCTGGATCAAGGTGGATCCGGCGGTGTTCTTCAGGCAAACCGTGATCCTCGACAAGAGGAGCGGGTCGCCCCCGGCAATCTTCGGCTACTCGCTCTTCCTGGACCCCGGCGCGAGCGGCCTCAGGCTCGGCCTGCAGCTCGCCGACGGCGGCGGCCCGGGGGGCTTCGACAACTTCCTTTCGAGGGTGGTGCGGCCTCCGTTCACCGCGCTTCCGCTCACCGACGGCAATTGGCACCATATCGCCGTGACGGTGCAGAGGGGGGCCGCACCCGAAATCCGGTGGTACCACAACGGCCTCCCGTTCGGACCAGTCCTTCCGACCTCTCGCGTCGGCTCACTCGTAAACCCGAGCCCCCTGCGCATCGGAGCCCGCGTCGCGTCCCCGCCACTGACCGGCTTTTTCGAAGGCGCTCTCGATGAGCTGGAGATCTTCAACCGCGTCTTGACGCCGACGGAAGTGCTCAACATCTACAATGCAGGGCCATTCGGGAAGTGCAGATAGTCCCACCCCCGCCGCGAGGCCCCGAGGAGCGGACGGCTTCCGCGTCCGCTCCTCATGATTCACGGCAGGCCCGCAGGAGCCTGGATCTGCAGTCGGACCCGGCCTTCAACTCGCGCGGCCCCCTCCGAACCCAGACCAAGACCGCACGCTCAATGATCGGTGACGATGCTCTGGATTTGCTGGGCAGCCTCGCGGACCGGCTGCGCGAGGGGCTCAGCATCGAGCCGGTCCGCAACACCCAGCTGGTGGCGATCTCCTACCGCGACCCCTCTCCCGTTTTCGCGGCCCGCGCCGCCAATCGCTTCGCTGACGCCTTCATCGCCATGGGGATCGAGTCCCGCTTCACCAGCACCGGCAGGGCCTCGACCTTCCTCGACGGCGAGGTCGAAACCATGAAGAAGGTGGTCGCGGACTAGGAAGCCAAGCTCCTGGCCTTGAGCCGGCGCACCAACCTCGTCGATCTGGATCCGAGCGCGAACCCGTCCCTGCAGCGGCTGCAGGCGCTCAGCGCCACCTATGTCGACACCATGAACACCCGGCTCGAGAGAGCGGCAAGCTACAAGGCACTCCTGACCGCCTCCCCCGAGACCACCGCCCACGCCTTTCAGCCGGGCCTCATCGGCACCATGCGTAGCGAAGTGCTCAAGCTCGAGCGCGACTACGAGGCCCAGCTCAAGGTCTACAAGCCTGACTGGCCGCCCATGGTGGCGCTCAAGGGCGAGCTCGACAGAAGCAAGCAGCACCTCGCGGCAGCCGTCAAGCAGGCGGTCGCCGCCGCCCGCCAGAGCGCCTACGCCGCCTACGAGGCGGCGCTGGCCAGGAGCGGCAGCTCGGAGCCCAGATCGACAAGCTCAAATCGGAGATCATGGATCAGAGCTCCCTGGGCGCCGAATTCCGCACACTGGGCGAGGAGATCAAGAGCCGCCGCGAAATGCTCGACAAGCTTCTGAGCAGCCAATCCGAGACCGCCGTCGAGGCGCGCCTCCAAGACACCAGCGACTCCAATGTCCACGTCGTCGATCGCGCGCTGTTGCCCCGCCGACCCTTCTATCCGTCGCTGCAGACGGACGCCGTGTTCGGCCTGCTGCTCGGCGGCGAGATCGAGGTCGTCGCCAACTTCCGCGACCAGCGGATCCGCCTCCACAGCGTGTAAGTACCCACCCGGCTGTCGTCAACCGCGAAGCTGCGCCTACTCTGCGCCCTTTCGCCGAGTCCCCGGGTCCGTCCAGACGATCACCTCGGCTAGCCATGGTGCATCGGTGGCTGTCGAGCCGGTGCTCCTCCTGCGGACGTTGAGCAGGGCGTCGCCGCCCAGCGTGCGCGCCCTTCGCTTGAGCTCGGCGATGGCATCCCGCTCCGCCATCGATCCGGGAGCATGGACGACGCCTACCTGCCGGTACGGCCAGTTCGCGTGCTCGGCACCGACGACCTCGATGCGATCCGCGCTGGACTGGAACGACGAGTCCGGGGGAGCTCCGCTCTTGGCGTGGCGATCAAATCGGTATTGGAAGGCGCAGCCCGCCAGGATGGGGGGGACGGCGATCCAGAGCTGCGGCTGCCACATTGACCTCGCGACCACGGCGTATCATCCTTAACTTGCTTTAGTTTAGCAGGTGGCTACAGGCCGATCAAGACGCATGCCGCCGCGCCGGGCGCCCGCGGCTGCTAAGCTCGGGTCACGGTCACGACGCCTTCGCCCCGCCGATGTCGAAATCACGCTCCCGGCTCCGACTTATCCATGACAGCGGGCCCATTCCGGGGCGCTGACTTGGACAAGGAGAGAACGCCATGAAGTTCATGCTGATTCTGAACACCCCGCGCGACGGCTACGCCAAGTACATGAGCTGGCCGAAGGAGGTCCTCGAGGCGAACACCGCCTTCATGATCGAGTTCAGCCGGAAGCTGAGCGCCGCGGGCGAGCTGGTGAGCACCGAGGGCCTGGCATCGCCGGTCCAGGCGAAGCTCGTCCGCGCGGGCAGGGACGGCCGACCGATCACCGACGGCGTCTTTCCCGAGGCGAAGGAATTCCTCGCCGGCTACTGGATTGTGGACGTCGACGGTCCCGAGCGCGCCTACCAGCTCGCCGCGGAGGCCTCGACCGCACCAGGCATCGGCGACGAGCCGCTCTGGATCGAGGTGCGGAGGATCATGAGCGGGCACCGGGACCTCGAGTGACCTCAGCGCCGCCGGACCTTCGCGTCGAGGGCCTGCTGCGCGAGTTCGCGCCGCAGGTGCTCGGCGCGATGGTCCGGCGATTCCGCGACTTCGCGGCGTGCGAAGACGCCGTGCAGGAAGCGCTGGCCGCCGCGGCCGCGCAATGGCCGCGCGACGGCATCCCTGCTCAGCCGCGCGGCTGGCTGCTGCAGGTGGCGCAGCGGCGGATGATCGATCACGTCCGCAGCGAGATCGCGCGCCGCGGCCGCGAGGCCGCCGTCGCCGGGGAGACGCCGGTCGCCGTGGAGACGCCCGTCGCCGTCGTCTCCGCGCTCCCTGGCGAACCGGAGATCGATCCGATCGATCCCGATGACACCCTCGTCCTGCTCTTCATGTGCTGCCACCCGGCGCTCTCACCCGCCTCCGCGATCGCTTTGACCTTGCGCGCGGTCGGCGGCCTGACGATGGCCGAGATCGCGAAGGCCTTCCTGGTGCCCGCGTCGACGATGGCGCAGCGCATCAGCCGCGCGAAGCAGAGCATCAAGGCGTCGGGCGTGCGGTTTCAAATGCCGGACGCCAGGGAGCGCGCGCTGCGGTTGAGCTCGGTACTGCACGTGCTCTACCTGGTGTTCAACGAGGGCTACACGACGAGCGCCGGACCCGGCCTGCATCGCACCGATCTGTCCAACGAAGCGATCCGCCTGACGCGCGCCGTCCACCGGCTGCTGCCCGGCGACGGCGAGGTCGCGGGCCTGCTGGCGCTGATGCTGCTGACCGACGCGCGCCGCGCCGCGCGGACCGGTCCGGGCGGCGAGCTGATCCCGCTCGACGAGCAGGACCGCAAGCGCTGGGACGCCCAGGCGATCGCCGAAGGCGTCGGCCTGCTCAGCGCGGCGCTGCGCCGGCCGCAGGGGGCGCCGGTCGGCGAGTACCAGTTGCAAGCGGCGATCGCGGCCGTGCACGGCGAGGCGGCGCGCGTCGAGGACACCGATTGGCCGCAGATCCTCGCCCTGTACGGCGGGCTGCTGCGCCTGTCCGACAACCCGATGGTGGCGCTCAACCACGCGATCGCCACCGCCATGGTGCACGGCCCGCAGGCGGGTCTCGAGCTGCTGACGCCGCTCGACGACGACGAGCGGCTGCGCGGCCATCATCGCCTCGATGCGGTGCGCGCTCACCTGCTCGAGCGCGCCGGCAACCGGCAGGCCGCGGTCGCGCTCTACCGCGCCGCCGCGGAGAAGACGACCAGCGTGCCGGAGCGGAACTACCTGGAGATGCGCGCGGCGAGGCTCAACGCGGCGCCGTGACGACGACCGGCGGGCGTCGCGCTGCCGCCGGCGCTCGGCGCCCGGCGCTGACTCCTGCGGCCCGGTCCCGGCCGCGCTGCTTCACCGCCGGCCGATCTGGGCGGTGTGCTGCTCGAGCTGCATGCGGCTGAGGGTGCTGAAGGGGAGGTTGCGGAACAGGTCGATGCGGCGATGGAGCTCGGCCGCGGCCCTGCGGAAGGCCGCCAGCTCGCCCTTCGGGGGGCCGGCATAGGCCGCGGGATCGTCGGTCCCCCAGTGCGCGAGGACCGGCTGGCCGGGCCAGAAAGGACAAGTCTCGCGGGCGCTGTCGCAGACGGTGATGACGAAGTCGAACCGCTGCCCGCGGTACTCATCCCAAGACTTGCTGCGGGCTCCCGAGGCGTCGATGCCGTAGTAGTCGCGGAGAACCTCGAGCGCCCGGGGATGGACCCGGCCGGCAGGCTGCGAGCCCGCGCTGAAGGTCTCGAAACGCCGGCCGTCGAGCTGGCGCATGAGGTACTCGGCCATGATGCTGCGGGCCGAGTTGCCGGTGCAGAGGAAGAGCACCTTGAACTTGTCGTTCTGATTCATTGGACCGCCGTTCATACACGGCAAGCCTATATTGCTTCAATCTAAATTGCAATATCAGAGGCTGAGGCGAAGATCTTGCGCTCCGCCTTGGTTCAATCTAGACTGAACCATTATGAGGGTCACGACCTCCCCGCCGGCCTTCCTGAAGCTCCTGGCTCACGAGCAGCGGTGGCACCTGCTGGCCGCGCTGAGCGGCGGCGACCTGCGCGTTCAGGAGCTCATGGAGCGGGTGGGAGAGCCTGCCAACCTGGTCTCGTACCACCTGCGTCGGCTGCGCGAGCACGCGCTGGTGCGGGAGCGCCGCAGCTCCGCCGACGGCCGCGACGTCTATTACAGTCTCGACCTGGACCGCGTGGCCTATTTGTACCAGGCCGCCGGCGCCAGTCTGCACCCAGGACTGGCCCCTGCCACTGCCGCCGCCGGGCCACCGCCGGCGATGCCAGAGCCGGCCGCCGCCGCGGGACCGGCGCCGCGAGTGCTGTTCGTCTGCACGCACAACAGCGCCCGCTCCCAGATGGCGGAAGCACTGCTGCGGCACTTGGCCGCCGGCCGGATCGAGGCCGCGAGCGCCGGCACCGCGCCGACGCGGCTCGACCCACTGGCGGTATGGGTGATGGCGCAGCAAGGCATCGACATCCGCGCCCAGCGGGCCAAGTCGCTGTTGGACCTGGGTGAGCCGCGCTTCGACCGCGTGGTGACGGTCTGCGATCTGGCGCGCGAGACTTGCGCGGCGCTTCCCGAAGGGGTCGCGGCCCAGCATTGGAGCCTGCCGGACCCCGCCGCCGTCGAAGGCAGCGGCGAGGCGCGGCGGCGCGCCTTCGAAGACACCGCCCGCGAGCTGCGCACCCGCCTCCGCTTCCTCCTTGCGGCGCTCGGGCCAGGCCGGTGACCCCTCCCCTGCTGCGTCGCGCCGCCGCCGAGCTGCTCGGCACCTACGCCCTGGTCACCGCGGGCTGTGGCGCAATCGTCGTCGACAGCTTCAGCCATGCGCTGGGCCATGCCGGCGTGGCGGCGAGCTTTGGTCTCGTCGTCCTGGTTGCCGTGGCCACAACCGGCCACCTCTCGGGAGCGCACCTCAACCCCGCCGTCACCGTCGCCTTCGCCGCCTTCCGGCACTTCCCGTGGACCGAGGTGCCGGCCTACGTGGCCGGCCAGCTGGCCGGAGCGGCGGCGGCGGCAGCGACGCTCGCGGGCCTGCTCGGGCCGCAAGCCGGCCTGGGTGCGACGGTGCCGGCTGGCAGCGCGGCCCAGTCGCTCGGCATGGAAATGCTGCTCACTGCGGTCCTGATGTTCGTCATCACCGCCGTGGCGACCGACAGCCGCGCCGTGGGCGAGCTCGCGGCGTGCCGGCAGCAGCTCACCCGGAGTGACCGGATGCTTGTTTCGCCAGTGCTGAAGCCGGAGTCTAGTGCCTCGTGGCGGCTTCCGTTCCGGATTCCATCCTGGGGCCGGCGCCGGCGGCACCGGAGCAGGAAGGGTGTGCGATGCGCGGGCTCGCCTTCGCCGCGTGTCGTCGCCGCCGTGCCGGTCACCCGCTTGACTCATCAATAATTCTTGATGTAATGTCCGGCCATGGCTACCACCGCCGACTGCTGCGACGGGCCGCTAGCGGAGCAGGAGAGCCCCACGGATGGCGGGCTCCGCGACGGGCGGCAGGTGGCGCCGCGGCTGGCCAGGTTCCCTGACTCGCAGCTCTTCGCCCGGCGTTTCTACGCGCTCGGCGACGAGATCCGGCTCGACGTCCTCGCCTTGCTGCGCGGCGGCGAGCGCTGCGTCTGCGAGCTGACGGCGCATCTCGCGCTGGCCCAGCCCCGACTGTCGTTTCACCTCAAGGTGCTCAAGGATGCCGGCCTGATCTCCCATCGGCGGCAGGGCCGCTGGTCGTATTACGCGCTCGACGCCGAGGCCCTGCGCGAGATCGAGGCCTTTCTGCGTCGGGTGCCTCCCCCGGCAGATCCTTGCTGCCAGGCGCTCGGAACCCACTCCCCGATCGTTTCCCGAACTCAAAAAGGAGCAGCGATGAACGTCGACGATAGCCTCAAGAGTCTGGTCCAGGAGAAGTATGGTCGCGCCGCGGCGGAGGTGCGAGACGGCGGAGCGGCGGCGAGCTGCTGCGGGCCGTCCACGTCGGGCTGCGGCTGCGGCAGCGGCAGCGATCCCATCACCTCGAACCTCTACGACTCCGAGGAGACCGCGGCGCTCCCGCCGGAAGCGCTGCGCGCCTCGCTGGGCTGCGGCAACCCCACCGCCCTGGCCGAGCTCAGGCCTGGCGAGGTGGTTCTCGATCTGGGCTCCGGCGGCGGCATCGACGTCTTGCTGTCGGCGCGCCGGGTCGGTCCGAGCGGGAAGGCCTACGGGCTCGACATGACCGACGAGATGCTGGCGCTGGCGCGCGACAACCAGCGACGGGCCGGGGTCGAGAACGTCGAGTTCCTGCGCGGCGAGATCGAGGCGATCCCCCTGCCGGACGCCTCGGTCGACGTCATCATCTCCAACTGCGTGATCAATCTCTCGGGCGACAAGCGGCGGGTGCTGTCCGAGGCGTTCCGGGTGCTGCGGCCCGGCGGCCGGTTCGCGGTGTCGGACGTGGTGGTGCGGGGATCCCTGCCCACGGCGTTGCGCCGCAACATGGAGCTGTGGGTCGGATGCGTCGCCGGCGCGCTCGAGGAAGCCGAGTTCAAGGGCTTGCTGGCCGACATCGGCTTCGAGAACCCCGAGATCGAGCCGACCCGCATCTATCAGCTCGAGGACGCCCGCGAGTTCCTGGCGAGCGCGGGCCTCGACGCGGACGAGCTGGCGTCCCAGGTCGACGGCCGCATCATGGGAGCATTCGTACGGGCGAGCAAGCCGGCGACCGCGCCCGGGCCCTGACCCGATCGTCGCGATCGCTATTCGCCCAAAGGCTGACTCTGGCCGGGTTCGGCGTTGTCGGGCTCAGGATGCGTCGGCGAAGGCTGATCAGGGATAGGGCCCGACTCGAAGGGCACCTGGCATTGGTTCCAAGCCGCGACGGCAGCCTCCACCGTGTCGAAGTCCCGGGTCTTGCGCATGCAGGTGGAGCAGCCAGCCCATGCGCGCTGCAGGCTCCGGTTCTCAGCGGTGCCGCCGAGCTCCGCAAAAGCGATCACCGCGTCGTTGCCGCACGCTCGACAGGGAAACAAGGTGTCCACGGGAGCACCCTCCGGTGCAAAGTTGCAAGCAAATCTCGCGCCGGAGCTGGGCGCAATTCCTGCCAAGGGACCTGCAGGGGCGCGCCGGCTCCCGGGCGCTGTCATGGAGCTGCATGGGTCGCCTCCATTGCATGAGCGCTTTGTAATTCTTCTATGAGCGCGCCAGCGCCTAGATCGAGGGCGGGGCGGCGGCGTCACCGGCCCTCCCCGTCCCGACCCACGCTCTGGCGCAGGTGGGCGTAGAGCGAGTCGTAGAGGAAGGCGGCGCGTGCGGCAATGTCGTCGTCATCGCGGCCCACCGCGGTGAAACCCTGGCTGATCGCCCACAGGCCGGCCGATTCGGGGGTGATGGCCAGCTCTTCGGGGAAGTCCGCGCCGTGGACGATGGTCGCCAGGCGCGCGAGGGCGGCGTCGCCGGCGAGCCGCTCGTCCACGAGCCGCTCGAAGGAGCACCGTCCCTGGTCGTCGCGATGCGGGTAGGTGGCACCGGGAGCGTCGAAGCCGATCGCCCCCAGCCGCTCCTGGACGCTGGCCACCTCCGCCGGCTCGACGAACAGAATCTCCGCGTCAGGATCGAGAAAGCGGCGGATCAGCCACGAGGTGGCGGTGCGGTTGACGTGGATGTGCTTACGGGTGACCCACTTCATGCGCTGACCTCCGGAACCTGCGATTGCCGCGGCAGCAGGAGCGCCGCCCACAGCGTGCCGGCCGCGCCGAAGGCGACGGCCACGATGAAGGTGAGCTGCGGGCGGACCTGCCAGAGCGCGCCGCCCAGGGCCGCCGCTCCCGCCACGGCGAAGCCGCGCCAGGCGTAGTAGAGGCCGGTCGCGCGGCCGGTCTCGGGCGCGGCGAGGTCGACGATCAACGCCTTGCGAGCCGGTTCGCCGATCTCGCGCAGGCCGCCCACCACGTACGCGCCGGCCAGCGCGGCGAAGGAGTGCGACAGCATCACGGCGAGCGGGAAGAGGGTGAAGAAGACGTAGGTCAGCACCACGAAGGGCTTCTTCTCCATCCTCTCGGCGAGCAGCGCCGCCGGCGCGTACGACAGCATCGCGGTCGCCATCAGGATCGAGGTCAGCAGTCCGAACTGGGTCGCCTTGAGGTGGACGACCTCGAGCGCCCAGAGGACCAGGAAGACGTCGGGCAGGCCCTCGCACAGCCGCACCAGGCAGTCGGCGACCAGCAGGCGGCGCAGCACCGGATGCAGCTTGACGGTCCGCGTCGCCGGCCGGGCTGAGGCCTGCGGGCGGCGGGTCCTGAAGACCCTGGCCATGGCGAGCAGCAGCAGAGCGCAGAGGACGAGCGATACGGCGAAGGCGAGGCGCATCCCCGCGGCCATGCCGTAGCGCGCGATCAGCCAGCCGCCGAGCGGCGGCGCGAGGACGATGGGCACTCGCTTCAGCACCGCCTGCACGGTGAAGCCGCGCAGCCGCCCGCCGCCGCGCAGCTCCTCGCCGACGATGGCGAAGGTGGCCGGCAGCCCGAGCGACGGCCAGGCCATGATCAGCAGCAGGCCGGCGAAGACGGCGGGGACCGCCGGCGCCAGCAGGTAGACCCCGATGCCGGCGCTGGTGAGCCCCCCGAACACCAGGAGCGCGCGCCGGCTGCCGAGGCGGTCGGAGAGGACGCCGCCGGGATAGGCATAGGCGGCGTCGAGCAGGTCTCGCAACGCGCCGAAGGCGCCGACGGTAAACGCGGAGGCGCCCAGCCAGCGCAGGTAGGCCGGCAGGTACCGCACCCACAGCTCCTGGCCGAAGCCGAAGCCGAGCAGACCACCGGCAAGCGCGCCCACACCGCCATGGAGCCCGAAGCGCCCGCGCCAGCCGGCCGGCGGCGGCTGGGGATCCTGAGCATGCGTCAAGCCGGCCACGACGCGTGCCTCCAGCTTGCCTCGCCCTGCATCATTTCAGCCTCTCTTCGGTTTGCGTCCCGCCGCTGCCAGGGCGCCGTTCGGCAGGGCGCGGCGGAACGACGCGTACAGGTCGTCGAGGAGCGCGAATCCGCGGTCGAGGCGGTCGAGGTCCTCGGGATGGGCGAGCACAAGGCCGGTCAACAGCTGCAAGATTCCCGGCGCATCGGCGCGGCCGAACTTGGCGTCCTTGAGGTCGATGTCGTGCACGATCTCGGCGATCTGCGCGAGGGCCGGATCGGCAAGGCCGAGCCGCGCCACCAGGGTCTCGAAGGTGCACCGGTCCCCCTCGTGCGTAAACTCGCCCCCGACGGTGTCGAACCGCACCTCGCCGGGACCCGCCTCGGGGCTCTGGGAGTCCGCAAAGCGGAAGCGGGCGGCCGCGTCGACGAAGCGGCGGATCAACCACGCCGACGCGATGCGGTCGACGTGGACTCCCTTGCGGGTGACCCAGGTGAGCCCCTGGAGGTCCCCGAAGCGCTGGCGGCCGGCCGGGGCGGCCGCGGGCGGCGGGTGACCGGCCCGCACCCGAGC
>Ga0209117_1000566_pt1 | contig 14753 bp, 12 predicted proteins | sample BlaSpr_A8_OM2_M2_FD_187978 | JGI IMG/M metagenome (GOLD analysis project Ga0209117, IMG submission 187978) | Forest soil microbial communities from Thunder Bay, Ontario, Canada - Black Spruce, Ontario site 2_A8_OM2_M2 (SPAdes) (version 2) | ecosystem: Environmental > Terrestrial > Soil > Boreal...
GTCCCTGGAAATCCGGAAATTCCCGAGCGCATCGAAGCCGCCGCTGATCATGGGCGTCCCATTTATTTCGCGGTGATCTATCCCTGGACCAAAGCCGATCGTTCGGTGCCGTTTACGCAAACGGCCCGCGAGAAACTCTCTACTGCGACTTTGCTCACTGTTTTCGTTTCTCTGGTGATAGTAGGAGTCTTCGTAACGCGTCGCAATTTACGCCTGAAGCGCAGCGATACGCGGGGAGCGTTGCGCTTGGGCGGCACCGTCCTTCTGGCGTTTCTCGCCATGTGGCTGCTCAGCGCGCATCATGTTCCGTCCATCGATGAGTTCGACTCCATTCTCATCGCCCTCTCTTGGGCTCTGCTCGGCACTGCGCTGGTCATCGTGATCTACCTCGCCCTTGAACCCTATGTGCGGCGTCGCGACCCGCACACCCTGATCTCCTGGAGCAGATTGCTCGCCGGTCAATGGGGTGATCCACTAGTTGGACGCGACCTGCTGATAGGCGCGGCATACGGAGTCCTGCTTACCGTATTTGAACAGTCCGACAATGTTTTCCTGCCCCTGTTCGGCAAACTTCCACCTATGCCCGGCGGCTTGGAGGCCGGCAGTCTTTTGGGCGTACGCCCGGCTCTCGGTGATCTCTTGTTTTATATTCTCTTTTTCCTTCTTTACTCCCTTTTGATTTTCTTTCTTCTCTTTCTCGTGCGTTTGGCTCTCAGGAAAGACTGGATCGCCGCGCTTGTCCTGGTGCTCGTGGGTGCTGGCACCAATACTGGCGGAGAGTATCCGGTAGCGACGTTTATTTTCGTTGCATTTATCTGGGTTTCGATTGTGCTGGTTCTGAAAAAGTTCGGCCTCTTGGCCCTGGTTGTCGGCTTCGTGGTCCAAAACGTTTTGATCGTTTTTCCGACCACCGCCCACTTTTCGCGTTGGTATGCCAATGCCGGCTTGGCCGGCATCGTGGTCATCGCCCTGGCCGCCGCCTATGGGTTCTACACCGCTCTGGCGGGCCAGCCAATTTTTACTGGCGCGGTTTTGGACAAGTAACACAGCGAGGGTACATCACCCGGCGCAAACGCGCGCGTCTCTCCTGCTTAAAGCGCCGAAACGACCTGCTCCGTCAGTTCCTCCAGCGAAGTCAGTGCCCGGCTCGCCGCCACCCGCGCCTTCTCCAGAAACGACGAATCCAGCAGAAACGCGCAGCGGTCCACAAACGGGTGATTCGCCGCCTCATACGGTTTGCGCCGCCGCCCGGACGCGTTGCGCGCGATCAGCTCTTCATAAATCTGGAAATCCTTCTGAAAATCCAGCGCCTCGCCCATCGCCCATTTCTGATGTCGCGCCAGCGCTCCTAAATACTTCCGGCGGTATGCCGCCGCGTCTTTCTTGGCCATCGGTCGCGCCTTGGATTTCGCCGTTGGCTGGTAGTCTCTGGTGATCATCTCCATCGCGTGCACGCTTGCCGCGATCAGCGCTTCTCTTTGCAGCAGCTCCAGCAAATCGCGATACAGCGCGGCGTGCACTTGCAAGCCGTGCCGTCCGTGCTCCACCACGTAAGAGTCCACAAACCGCGGCACGATGCGTTCGCGTTGCAGCGCGTCTGCCAGTTGCGCCGCCAGCTCCGCCGCTCCACTCGTCGCCGGTTGTTTTACCGCACCCATCAAGCCTCATGGTAGCAGGAGTGCCAAAAAAGAAGGGCCGGATTGGCGTCCGGCCCAGTGCTCTGGAGAGTGAATTTTCGATTGCTGCGAGTCATTGCGAGGAGCCCGCCGCGGAGTCCGACTCTGTAACAACACGTCAGTAGATTAAACTCAACTCTCCTGGAATCAGTAACTTGCGACCTCTTTTGCAAAACACCGGGGGGTGGGGTGCCGATAACCTCGGCTACGAGCTGAGCAGTTCCGCGGCTAGCACGGAGGCGCTGCGATTCGCTATCGCCTCAATGGAAATCATGGGATTCACCCCCGAAGCGCTTGGGAAGGTAGAGCCATCCATGACGTAGAGGTTGCGAACCTCCCAAGTTTGGCCCTCCGGATTAGTCGCGGAGGTGTTGGGCGAACCGCCCATGCGGGCGCTGCCCATAATATGAAACGAAAACAGCGCGACCTGCCCGGCATCCCAGCCGGCGGAATCCATGGCTTGGACGAAGCTTCCGAGCGAGCCTCGGCGTCCGGGTTCGTAGGCACACCATTTGGCGTGCGGCGAAAAGATCAGCTCCGCGCCGGCGGCTTCCAGGATGCGCGCCGCTCCGACGAAGCCTAGGCGAAGGTGTTTGCGATCAAAGGCGGAGAGCGCGTAAGCCGAAACCGGGTGACCCTCGCGATCCACCGTCACGCGGCCGCCGTCGCGGTCACGCAGCAGCGCCCCAATGCCTACGGTCTGCGGAAGCTTGCTGAGCAGCAAACGATAATGATCCGGCTCGCGCCACGGCAAAACGGAGGCTTGGATGGTTGGTTGCAGCGCGGCGGTTTCGTACTTCACGCCGTAGTTGCCACTAAGGAACCGAAACTGGTCGGAATAAACGGCCTGCATGGTGCCTTCCCACGGACGAATCTCTTCGGGGAAGATGCCGGAAATGTTGGAGACGGGATGAAGATACAAATGGCGCCCGATGTGCTCATTGCGCAGGCCGGAGCGCAGTAGCAGCGCGGGAGTGTGAATGGCGCCGCACGCGATGACTACCGCCTTACAGCGTACGCTGACGCGTTGGCCCCGCCGGGTGCGAGCTTCGACGCCAACGGCGGTGCCGCCTTCCACGCGGACACGCTCGGCGCGCGTCTCCACAAAAAATCGCGCGCCTGCTTCTTGCGCATCGGCAAGCCACGTTTTTACCGCGGACTGTTTCGCTCCGATGCTGCAACCGAACCCGCAATGGCCGCAGATTTTTCCCTGCTCGCAGCCGATCACGTTGCGCGGCATCGGCGCGCAATGCCAGCCCAGCGATTGCAGGCCGCGCTGCAAAATCTGCTCGCGCGCGGACACGCGATTGTGCTCCAAGTTTACGGAAAGCCGCGCGCATACCGCGTCAAGGCTGCTTGTATATTCCTGCGACGCAAACCACGGAACCCCCGCGCTCGCCCACTCCGCGCGCACATCATCGGGAGTGCGAAACGACGTGCAGAAGTTAACCACCGTGCCGCCGCCCAGGCATTCTCCGGCGAGCAGATTGACGCTTAGATCCGAGGTTGCCGCGTTTCCTGCTTCCGCGTACAGCCGCTCAAATGCGCGCAGCGCGTCCCCGTCAAAATCGGCGTCATCGAAATAGCCGCCGGCCTCCAGAACGATTACCTCGCATCCCGCCGCGGAGAGCACCGCTGCCGCGGTTGCTCCGCCCGCTCCAGACCCGATGACGCATACATCACAGGACAAATCCAAATCGGTGGTGGGCACGTTCGCGCGCAGCGGCCGCGGCGCATCGGCGCGCTGGACGCCGACCGGACCCGGGTAGCCAAGCTTGTCGCAGACTGTACTGCGCCCACCGTTGGCTGCGGGGAGCATGACGTAGAGCAATCCGACGGCTTTGCGTAGCGCTTGAAACGCGGCGCGCCGCCGTTGGATGCCGCTGTCCGCCCAGGAAAGCAGCATCCATTCGCGAGCTTCCGGGGTCAGCGAAGAAAAAGGCGCGAACTTTCCGGCGGCAAGGAAGCTGTGAAATGGGGAATCCCAGAAATCAAGCAATTGCAGGAATTGCGCGCGATCCGCGGTGCGCGGATTGAATTCCAGGCCGCGCGCGATCGCATCGGGAACGCCCAGCTCCGATGCGGAGGGCCAACCGTCGCGGGCGGGCGCGAAGGTGTCGCAAATGGATTCGAGCGCGCGGCGTTGCCTTGCAGAAAGTTCCATAAAGCGCGCCAGTGTAGCAGACGGCGCGGCGAGGCGGTGAATTCGGATTTGTGTCAGCCGCTGTCTGGGGATGAGCTCCGAGCGCGAGCTGGATAAAGCCGGTGAAACACGTAGAAAAAGATAAGGAGCATCGCGAAGTCGCACACGCTGGCTTCGGGTCCGGCGCTCCCGCCGGTCAGCCAAGCGGGCCCGGCAAGCGTGGCATTCGAAAGATGCCCGGGAAACACAACGCCGCTGTCGGGAACGGAGTACAAGAATGTTTCGCCGAAATCGAAACTGGCGTGCATGCCCACCGCAAACCACAGATTCCCGGTGCGCCGCAGAGAGAAGCACCAGAGCAAACCCGTGAGGACGACGCCCGCCAGGCCCATCTTGCTTTCACCAGGATTTGTCCTGTGCACGAATCCGAAGGCGATGGACAGCAGCATCGCAGCGGGCCAGAAGCCGACAGCTTGCGCAAGAGTGAATTGCACATAGCCGCGGAACGCGAATTCCTCATACAGTCCGACCAGGACAAAGAACGCGCCCCAGAACGCTGCCCAGCGAAGCAGATCCACTCCGTGAATCGCCAAGCCGCCGAAATGATAGGAGCCGAAGGTTGCAATCACGGCGATGACGGCGCTAATTTCCGCCAGCCCGAACAGTGTGCCCTGCCAAAACAATTTTCCAAAAGCGCCGCGCAAGGGAAGGCCGTAATTGCCAAAAGAGCGCTCCTCCAGTTGGGACATTGCGATTCCGGCTGCGAACGCGCCGGCGAGTGAACTTCCTTCCGAAATGGTCAGGATTGTCGGAGAGTATACCGAGATCTCCCCCGCGGACAACGCCACCATAATCCATTGCAGAGCGAAGCTGACGCCCTCTGCCAGAGCGAAGTAGATACCGATGCGCAAGAGAACGAACAGGAGAGAGTGGGTATGAAATACGCCGCGCTCGGCGGGTGGTGGGCTTATCTGTGGCGGGCCTTCCGGACTCAAAGAACTTACGTCGCTCATGGACAGATTATGGTTCGAAACGCGTGACGGTGGCGCCGAGAATATGGTGGCTGCGCCTTTCCTGCACGAAGGCGACGATGCGCAGGTTATTGCGCTTCCATGCTGAATCCAGTTTCAGATCGGATTCACCCGCGAAAGACAGCGCGGCATTGAGGTTGCTTGTACCCGCTTTGTGCAGCCAGCGCAGGACCGGGGCGTGATACAGATCGTGGCCGGCATTTTCGCCGGCGGTCACGGAGGAATGCAGCGCCGTTTCTGTGATGGCCAGCCAGACTTCCGCGACGTCGCCCTGTTGCGCGCCCTGAAGCTTTCCGACCTCGACCCGTAGGCGCTCGTGGTCGTGCTTCTCGGACTTCAGCAGTGATACGGAAATGTCCGTTCGGGGCTGCACGAGCGCACTCGCGATGGCGCGATACGCATCGCTTTGGTGGCTGCCAACAAATCCGGAGCGTCCATCGACGACCAATTCCGGCGTATACACGCCGTGATCCGCGAACCCCGCGGCATAAGCCTCCTGACGCTGGGTCCATTGTCCTGAGGAAAACGGATCGACCCAACCTTCGTGGTCCCAATAATCAACGTGCTCTTCGAGCGCGATGATTTCCGCGCCCGCGACTGGTTGTTGTTCTTCGAGTTTTGCAAGCAAAGCGTCCGCGGGCGGGCAGCTCGAGCAGCCTTCGGAGGTAAACAATTCCAAGACTACAGGCACGCGCGGGCTGGCCGTGCCGGCAGCATTCTGGGACGGTCCCGCCTGGCAAGTTACGGCCAGGATCAAGACCAGAGCAGAAGGCAGAAAATGAGCTAGATCCTTCATTCCAAACGCAACTCCCGAAGTCATTAGATACTACGTTTTCTGTCTTTCTGCGGACTAAATCTTACATTGTACAGGCAAAAAGGCATGCTAGCGGGAGTCTAACCTCTGTGATAGAGTTAACCGGTTATCGACGGAGACTTCTTGTCTTTGGAAGACCTCGCTACTCCCGCTCTTTTGCTTGGTGGCCGCCTTGCCATCGATTTTGCCAACATCCCGTCGTACCCCGGCGCTCCCTCGCAGCATTTGTCCTGGGAAGAATTGATTGCCTTCCTTCAGGCGTCGAACATCGTCTCCGCAGAAAGGGCTTCGAGTCTATTGGCGCTTTCCGGTTCCGATCCGGACGCCGCGCAGGCGCTCCTGTCGCGCTCCGTGCGGCTGCGCGATGCGTTGCGCAGGGCCTTTGGCGCCATGGTGCGAAAAGAGGGCATGGCGCACGAATGGGCCGAGCCCATCAACCAAATTCTGCGCATCACCGAAGGGCACGACGAATTGGTGTTCGCAGGGGATTCGTGGAAGATGGAATTCCAGGCCCGCGAAGGGGGTCTGGACTGGCTCCTGGCCGCCGTCGCGCGTTCCGCGGCAGAGATCCTTGTGGAAGGAACCCAAGCGCGATTGCGCATTTGCGGCAATCCTGGCTGCGGACTTTTCTTCCGCGATAATTCGCGCACGCACCGCCGTCGTTGGTGCTCGATGGCCATCTGCGGCAACCGCCACAAAGTAGCCAATTTCGCCCGCCGGCACACATCGTAACTTCAGTTTGCCTGCGCTTTCACGTACTTGGGCGGTTCGCCTTTCGACCACGGATCGTAGCTGTACGCAAATACGAGTCGTTCCGCGAGCGGCGGATGCGAGTAAAGCCAAAAGGTAATGAACGCCGGAGGATTCGGGTCGGAGAGGTCCACTTCGCCCAAGATCTGGAAGGCATGCGCGGCCACTTCTTCGGAATTCGGCACGATGCCGTGAATCACTTCCAGCCCGTACACATCCGCGGCGTGCTCCTGCATGCGGCTGACACCGTTGACCACCGGCGAAGCGAAGAACATGACCACTTGCAGCAGCAGGAGAAACGCGGCAAGCGAAGCCCAATCTTCCAAACTATAGAGCTGCCAGGTCCTGCCCCAGCGCCCGAGCATCCAATGCAAGCCGCGAAAGATCAGATACAAGGTAACGAGCAGTCCCAGGGCGCCGTACAAAAAGCCCTTCCACACGTGGCCCAGGACGTAATGGCCGAGCTCGTGGCCGATGATGAAGAGCGCTTCGCCATTGCTGGTCTTTTGCAGCGTGGTATCCCAGACAACCACACGTTTGGAGGCCCCCAGCCCGGTTACGTAGGCGTTGATCTCATTGCTCTTTTCACTGGCGCGCATGAGGAAGATGCGGTTCCTGGGTATGGGGACTCCGGCGTTACGAGTCAGCTTTTGAATGGCGTCGACCAACTGGGGATGTTCCTTGTCGAGCGGTTCGAATTTGTTGAACAGCGGGTCAATGACCAGCGGATTGATGAAGATAATCCCCAGGAGGATGGGCAGCGCGGCGAACCAGAAGTACAGCCACCACCGCCGCGGGCTTCGCCGTATAACGGCAAATAGAATTAAGACTAGAATGAGCGCAAAAAACGTGCCCACCAGCTCTTCCTTGGTCCAATCCCAAAACCACGAGCCCCAGTGCTGCACCGATTGTTCATAGCGCAAGGACAACGAATGCCAATACAAGCGCACCGGCAAATCGAAAATGTCGCAGGTCAAGAGCAGCACGGGCGCGAAGACGAAGGCCTGGAGCCAGCGGCGGTAGGTGACGCGTTCAGCAAAATCGCGGAACCTGGCGGCCACGCCAAGCCGAAGGAGCAAGAGCAAGACCACGAAGCTCACGAAATAGGAAACAAAATACAGGGTATAGGCCGCTCGCGAGTAGGCGACCGCTTTTTCGTAGCGATCCTCGGATAGCGTGTACTGCTCGGTTTTCCCGTGCTGCGGCTCGACGCGTTCCGACTTCGGCAAGCCGGGAACCGGCGTTTGCGTTGGAGAAGGTCGCTGCGGCGCCGTTTGCGCATCCGAAGCCTTGGCAGCCACGGTTACGACGTCCGGAGGTTCCGCAGCCGCGAACGGAGGGAGTAACCACGCGCCCCACAGCAACGCCACGCAAAGAGACCGACCCTTCCGCATCCATTTCCTTTCCAGCCCGAGCGGGCTTCCGGTCCGGGAGTATGCTCCCCGAGACGCGCGGCTGCAACTCTTGGACGGCGCAAAGCGCAGGAGCGCTTGCCGGAATCCTGACGTAAGACGCACTGACAAGTCTTCGCGTTGCCGGCGCGCGGGCGTTGCCTGATTCGCACAGCGGGCTGCGCGACGATTGCCTCCGCAAAATGTCCGGGGTATCCTGAGTTTTGTCCCAGCGTGCATCGAGGACCGATATCCATGCGACTCTTTAGCCCACTGCAAGTGATTGCCGCGCTGCTTGGCGCCGGCATTTGCCTGCCGATGGCAACGGTTGCGCAATCGCAAGATGCGCAGTCTCAACCATCCGCGTCGTCAGACGCGTCTGTGGCGGACGCCGCGCGCCGCAAACGGGATGAGAAGAAAAATGCCGCGAAGTCCACCAAAGTCATCACGGATGATGATCTGGACCGGCACGAGTTCAAACCCGTCAAGGGAGGCTTTAATGTGGGGGCGGCGCCGCAATTGGAAACCGGGCCACCCAGCGCGGAGGCCGTTGCGAAAGACGAAGCCGCGGATCTTGCTTCGGACGAAGAAGCGCAAAAGGAAGCTTCCGCACAAGACACAGACATTGCCAAGGTGAAATCGCAAATCGCGCAGGGGGAAAAGGATTTGGATGTGCTCCGGCGCCAATTCGCTCTGGATCAAGATTCCTATTTATCAAACGCTGATTATGCGCACGACACCGCGGGGAAAAGCAATCTCGACAACGAGAAACAGCAAATCAATGACAAGCAGCAAGAAAACGAGCGCCTAAAGACGCGCCTCGCGGCCCTGGAAGAATTGAAGAGCCATCGCAAGCCCGCGCGGAAGAAGGTGGCGCCGCCGCCGCAGACGGAAACCCCGCCCAGCGCTCCTCCGCAACCATAGCTGCCGTTCGCTCCCTATTTCGGTTCCAGCACGAGGGGCAGCCCGTTTTTGGGATTGCCGATTATCACGACTTTTGCGTTGGCGCTGGCGGCCAGTTTTTCCGTGGCTTCGATGCCTTTCCATTCGAGTAGCTGCGGGCTGATGCCCTGCGCGACGATCTTTTGGAAGTCGGCAATGCCTTGCGCTTCGATGCGCTTGCGCTCGGCTTCCTGTTTTTCCTTTTGCAGGATGAAGCTCATGCGTAGCGCGTCCTGTTCGGCTTGCTGCTTGGCCTCGATCGAGCCTTTTAACATGGCAGGCAATTGCACGTCGCGCAGCAGCACGTTTTCGACGATCACGCCGCGCGGCGCGAGTTCCTTGGTGAGTTCATCTTGAATTTGGGATTGCACCAGTTCACGGGCATTGGTGTAGAGCGCGTTTGCGGTGTGCGCGGAAGTCGCCGCGCGAATCGCGGCGCGGAGGGTGGGCTCCACGATTTTCTCGGCGTAATTGTCGCCGACCGTCTGATAGACGAACGCAGCTTTGCTCTTGTCCAGGCGAAAGAGCAGCGACGTATCCAGCGCCAAGATCAATCCTTCATTGGATGGGACATTGGCGCTTTCCTTGACCGACTGCGTCTGCACGGATAGCTTTTCCACCGATTTCAACGGATTGATGAGATGGATGCCTTCCGGCAGCGTTTCTCCGGTCACGCGCCCGAAAAGGGTGAGCACGCCGACGTTACCGGTGGGAATCGAGGTCGTACTCCAAAGCAACAGCAGGATCACTACAATCACGATCCCAATCTGCAAAATGCGTGAGCCCGCCAGTCGAATATTGGGCATGGGCGGCAACGAACTTCCGAAGTCCCCACCGCCTCGCGTCACGTTCGCCATGACTGCCTCCTGTGGCACAGGCGACTCTGCTGCATCGCGTGCGCATAATGCATGCGATGAACCGTGCCTGCGCTCTTGCGACCGAGCCCTGCGTGGCCCCCGTCGCGACTATCATCTACTACGCGCGGCGCGGTAGCAAGTGTACCCCAATATATTGTGGTCTTTTCTCTTGACACCACGGCGGGCTTACGCCACAATCCGCGCCAACATCCGTCCATTACAGGGGAACTCGGGTCTCGCTACGGGCCGTGGCCGCAAAAGGCGCTGCGGCCGCTGAGGGAAAACGATATGCAATTTTTGCCCGGCTTCACCGTGCAATGCATTAATCCGCAATGCGAAGCACGAGGCCACTGGCTGCGCGCCGACGCCACCCGGGCGTTCAGCGACGAAGGCCGCTGCCCCTGCTGCGGCGATTCCCTGCGCAACGTGCCGCCGCCGCTCGGTCCGCGCTTTCGGATGCGCCCGCGTCCGCTGACCGCGCGCCCGCCGCTGCGTCCCCGCCCGCGCTGATCACATTCGCGAAGCGGCGTGCAAAATAAAAACGCCGAAGGGCAGCGTTCGGCGTTGGCATTTCTCGCTTATTTGGCGTTTAGCTCTCGACTAAACCCTTCTCGATTATCTCTTCGTCGCTGAGCCACAGATCTGGAATATTTGCGGAGCCGAAGCGCAGTACGTCTTCCAGGGCGCCGCGCACTTCGCTCAACCGGAAGTCAATCCCGATGCGTTCCAGCAGTTCGATCAGCGCCTGCGCGCTTTCGGCTGCAACGGGACGCGGGTGCGAAGCTTCGATCTGCGAGAGGCGGTGATAGGTGATCACGTACATCGCGCTGGGTCCAACACCGTGCCGCGCGATGCGCAGAAAGCCTCTGGTCTTTGGTTTGAGGGGAGCAAGACTTGCCGCCATCGCCGCGCCGGGTTGGGATGCGCTCATCGACTTGTGGGCCTCTCCTGGTTCATGCGGCGGCTCTGCAAACTAGCTGCAGCCTGAAGTGCTGCCACAGTTCTCGCACTTGTAGCAGGCCCCGTTGGGGACCATCAGCATGCCGCATTCGGAGCACGTAGGCGCGCCTTCATACGACTCGCGCGGCTTGGACGATGCCGCAACGCTAACCGGCGGCGCCAAGGGCAGAGCTTCCGCACTCGCCGCCGCCGCGGGCAGGATTGCCGGTGCCGGCACGGAGTGCACCGCGGCGGCTTGATCTCCGTTCAATTTAAAATAATCCGAAGAAATAAATCGCCCGCCCAGCCACCGCGCGATGTAGTCCAGCACCGACGACACAAACCGGATATTCGGATTCGGCGTAATACCCGAAGGCTCAAAGCGCGTATTCTTTAGCTTGTCGACAAAAACTTTCAGTGGCACGCCGTACTGCAAGCCCAATGACATGGTGAGCGCCAGGCCGTCCATGATGCCCGAGAGCGTCGAGCCTTCCTTGGACATCTTTATGAATACTTCGCCCACCCGGCCGTCATCGTACTTGCCGACTGTGATGTAGCCCTCGTGCCCGCCAACGCTGAACTTGTGTGTCACCGAATCGCGTTCCACCGGCATTTTCTCGCGCTGCATTCGCGGAAAAAGCTCCTGCTGGACTGACTCGACCGCTCCGGCATTCGCAGCCGCAGCGGCGGCTTCCGCGTTCTTCTCATCCTTCTTCTGCCCCGCGGCGGAGAGCGGCTGCGAGCGCTTGGAATTGTCGCGGTAAATGGCCACGGCCTTCAGTCCCATCTTCCAGGAGAGAATGTAGGCTTGGGAGATATCGTCGATCGTCGATTCCTCGGGCATGTTGATGGTCTTGGAGATGGCGCCGGAAAGGAACGGTTGCGCGGCGGCCATCATTTTCACGTGGCCGGTCCAACTGATGGAGCGGCCGCCACCCGCGGGCGCGAGCGAGCAGTCAAAGACGGGAAGATGCTCGGGCTTCAGGTACGGCGCACCTTCCACCGTGCCTTGGTTGTCGATGTGCGAAACGATTTCGCTGCTTTGTTCCGGGGTGTAGCCGAGCTTCATCAAGGCTTCGGGCACGGTGTTGTTCACGATCTTGATCAAGCCACCGCCCACGAGTTTTTTGTGTTTTACAAGTGCCAGGTCGGGCTCGATTCCGGTGGTGTCGCAGTCCATCATGAAGCCAATGGTTCCGGTGGGAGCGAGCACGGTGACCTGGGAGTTCTTGTAGCCGAACTTTTCGCCGTGATGCAGCGCGGTGTCCCAAGATTCCTGCGCGGCCAGGTACAGTCCGGGTTGTACGTGATCGGGCTGGATGCCGCGCATGGCGTCGCGATGCATGCGAATGACGTCGAGCATCGGCTCGCTGTTCACTTCATAGCCCGGGAACGGCCCCATGCGTTCCGCAATCCGCGAAGACTGTGCGTACGCTTCGCCGCACATCAGCGCGGTGACGGCACCGGCCACGTCGCGGCCTTCGTTGGAATCGTAGGGCAGGGCCATGGACATGAGAAGCGCGCCGAGGTTGGCGTAGCCCAGGCCGAGCGGGCGGAAGGCGTGGGAATTGTCGGCAATCTTCGGAGTGGGGTAGCTGGCGTTGTCCACCAGGATTTCCTGCGCGGTGATGGTTACGTCCACCGCGTGCCTGAATGCCTCCACATCAAATTGCCCATTCGGGGCGCGATACTTCATCAAATTGAGGGAAGCCAGGTTGCACGCTGTGTCGTCCAGGAACATGTATTCGCTGCAGGGATTCGAGGCGTTGATGCGCGCCGTGTTCTTGCAGGTGTGCCAGCGATTGACGGTGGTGTCGTACTGCATCCCCGGATCGCCGCAGTGCCACGTCGAATCAGCCACCTTTGCGAGCAAATCGCGGGCGCGCAATTTGTCGGCCGGCTGCCCGTCGGTCACGTTGCGCGTCCACCAGTCGCGGTCTTCTTCCGCGGCGCGCATGAAGTCGTCGGTCACACGCACGGAGTGGTTGGCGTTCTGGAAGAAAATCGAGCTGTACGCGTCGCCGTCGATCCCGGAATCGTAGCCCTGCGCGATCAGCACGTGCGCTTTGCGCTCTTCCTTCATCTTGCATTCGATGAACTCCACGATGTCCGGGTGATCGACGTTGAGGATCACCATCTTGGCGGCGCGCCGCGTCTTCCCGCCGCTCTTGATCACGCCGGCGAAGGCGTCGAAGCCCTTCATGAAGCTCACCGGGCCGGACGCAATGCCGCCGCCGGAAAGCGTTTCTTTGCTGCCGCGCAGGGTTGAAAAGTTCGTGCCCGTCCCGGAGCCCCACTTGAACAGCATGCCTTCGGTGCGCGTCAGGCCCATGATCGATTCCATGCTGTCGTGCACGGAATTGATGAAGCACGCCGAGCATTGCGGCTTGGGCTGCACGCCCACGTTGAACCAGACGGGCGAGTTGAACGCCATCTTTTGCTCGACCAACAAATGCGTAAGTTCGTCGCGGAACGCGTCTCGCGACTCCGCATCGGCGAAATAGCCGCCCTCTTCGCCCCAGCGCACAATCGTATTGGCCACGCGGCTGATGAGCTGGCGCACGGAAGTTTCCCGATCGCTGGTGCCCGGCTTGCCGTGGAAATATTTGCTGGTCACGATGTTGGTGGCGGTTTGCGACCAGTTCTTGGGGACTTCCACACCTTCCTGGCGGAAGATGATCGCGCCTTTTTCGTTTCCGATCAGAGCGGTGCGCTTCTCCCACTCCACCATGTCGAAGGCGGAAGTCTTGCCGTCCGTGAAGCGGCGCTCAAACACCAATCCCTTGCCTGCACTGGTGTGGTCCGTGCGCGTTCCTGTCTCCACCGATTTGCCGTTAAGTGCGGGCTTCACTGTAGCCATCCGTCCCTCCGTGCTTCGGGGTGCCCTCGACACAGAGGCGACCCTTCTAGTTTACTACTGCTAGGGGCGCAAAACGCTGCCCCGGAATCCCTGCTCGGCGCCCTTCCTCATTGCAAAATGCAAATAGCCAACCTGAGCCTCCTCTTATCGGAAGGCTTCACGGCAGCTCCTTGACGGCGCATCGCTCGCACCGCAAGTGGTCGCATCTTTTGTTGTGTGGTGCTTGGCGGCGACGTGGTTTCTAAGCCGGTCATTCCCCCGGAAACAGAAAAACCGGCCCGGGCGCTACCACGCTCCCCCAAAGTCAGCGATGCGAAGTATCAACTTCTGTCAAAACCCTGTCAAGAGAAAAACGCTAAATGTCGTTGACCTTTTCGTACCACGTCTATTTGTAGTGGTCACGTTCCACGCTCATGGTATCACCTTTGCGTCCGTTTTCATCCATCCCGCGGAGTACAGTAAGGCATCCAACCTATAGTGAACAGGCTCCTTTTTTCCAGCTTGTGCAAAACTTTTCTTGCTGTTTGCCTGGTCGCCTCTGCCGCAAGCCCTTCGGATGCGCAAACGGTGGCCGATGATTCCGCGCCGCATGCGATGGCGCGTGCTTCTTTCGGCGCGCCAGCAGAAAAATTAAAAGTTGCCGGCGTATCCAACGCCGGGAAAGTCAGCGAGCTGCTCTTGCGCGGCGCGCAGCCCTCGGCGCAAGGTCTGGCCGAGTTGAAAAAACTTGGCGTCACCACCATCGTCGATCTACGGGGAAATAGCGGCCCCGTGGCTTGGGAGCGCGGGCAAGCGGAATCGCTGGGCATGCGCTTCGTGAACATCCCGGTGCTCGGCTGGTCCGCGCCCGAGGATGCGAAGGTGGCGCAATTTCTAAAGGTCGTTCAACAAGATCCCACGCAGAAAATTTTCGTGCACTGCTATTACGGCGAAGACCGCACTGGCGTCATGGTCGCCACCTATCGCATCGCGCAGCAGAACTGGACGCCAGAGCAAGCCGCGGCGGAAATGGATTCTTTCGGGTTCCACTATCATCTGTATCCGGGGATGAAATCTTACGTCCGCCGATTCCCCGCCAAACTCGCGGCTGACCCTGCCTTCGCCTCGCTACGTACGCCGCCCGCGCAGCGCTGACGCTTTCGCTATTTTGGCCTAGTACGCGCGTACCTCTCTTTTGGAAACTTCCGCTTCATCCCTTCCCCGGCATTTCCTTCTATCCTTTATTCTAGTGATAACGGCGTCTTAACGAGGGATGTCCCCATGCACGTGCACCCGAATTTGCGAACAGTCGGCCGTTACGAGATTCTCGAAATCATCGGAGTTGGCGCCAACGGCCGAGTGGCCCGCGCC
>Ga0209117_1000567_pt1 | contig 14751 bp, 11 predicted proteins | sample BlaSpr_A8_OM2_M2_FD_187978 | JGI IMG/M metagenome (GOLD analysis project Ga0209117, IMG submission 187978) | Forest soil microbial communities from Thunder Bay, Ontario, Canada - Black Spruce, Ontario site 2_A8_OM2_M2 (SPAdes) (version 2) | ecosystem: Environmental > Terrestrial > Soil > Boreal...
GCTTGCGGCGGCGAAGGGCGGCGATACCTACGCGCATCTGCCCGACTATGTCGACTATGACGCCTATGTCGCAGGCGGCGGCTACGCCCTGTTGAAGCGCTTGCGCTCGGGCGAATTGAACAAGGAAGATCTGCTGAAGGCGCTCGACGACGCGTCCTTGCGCGGTCTTGGCGGCGCTGGCTTCCCCACGGGGCGAAAGTGGCGCGCGGTGCTCGGCGAGCCCGGGCCGCGGCTGATGGCGATCAACGGCGACGAAGGCGAGCCCGGCACGTTCAAGGATCGCTATTATCTCGAGACCGATCCGCATCGCTTTCTCGAGGGCATGCTGATCGGCGCGCATGTGGTCGAAGCGCCCGAGATCTACATCTACATCCGCGACGAATATCCAGCCTCGCGCGAAATTCTGGAGCGCGAGATTGCGAAATTGCCGCCGGGCGGTCCGGTTCTGCATATGCGGCGTGGCGCCGGCGCCTATATCTGCGGCGAGGAATCCTCGCTGCTGGAAAGCATCGAGGGCAAGCGCGGGTTGCCGCGGCACAAGCCGCCGTACCCGTTCCAGGTAGGGCTGTTCGGATTGCCGACCCTGATCAACAATATCGAGACGCTGTGGTGGGTGCGCGACATCGTCGAGAAGGGCGCAGACTGGTGGAAGAGCCAGGGCCGCAACGACCGCCACGGCCTGCGCAGCTATTCGGTGTCGGGGCGGGTGAAAAATCCCGGCATGAAGCTGGCGCCGTCCGGCGTCACGGTGCGAGAATTGATCGATGAGTTCTGCGGCGGGATAGCCGATGGCCATAAATTCCACGCCTACCTTCCGGGCGGCGCCTCCGGTGGCATCCTGCCGGCATCGATGGACAATATTCCGCTCGATTTCGGCACGCTGGAAAAATACGGCTGCTTCATCGGTTCGGCCGCGATCATCATCCTGTCCGAGCAGGACAGCGTAAGAGGTGCGGCGCTGAACCTGATGCGTTTCTTCGAGGACGAGAGCTGCGGCCAGTGCACGCCCTGCCGCGTCGGCACCCAGAAGGCGGCGCTGCTGATGGAAAAACCGGTCTGGAACCGCGAGTTGCTCGACGAACTGAGCCAGGCGATGCGCGATGCGTCGATCTGCGGTCTCGGCCAGGCGGCCTCGAATCCGCTGACGTCAGTCATTAAATATTTCCCGGAAGAATTCATCCCGAAAGAAGCTGCGGAATGACAAAAATCCAGTTCGAACTCGACGGCAAGCAGGTCGAGGCCATTGACGGCGAGACCATCTGGCAAGTTGCCAAACGCCAGGGCCGCGAAATTCCGCATCTCTGTCATTCGCCGGAACCGGACTATCGGCCTGACGGCAATTGCCGCGCCTGCATGGTCGAGGTCGAGGGCGAGCGCGTGCTGGCGGCTTCCTGCAAGCGTACGCCCAGCGTCGGTATGAAGGTGAAATCGGCGAGCGCTCGCGCCGTCGCGGCGCAGAAAATGGTGATGGAGCTTCTGGTCGCCGATCAGCCGGCGCGGGCCACCTCGCATGACCCCGATTCGAAATTCTGGCACTGGGCCGAAAAGGTCGAGGTGACCGAAAGCCGCTTCCCCGCTGCCGAGCGCTGGCATGGCGACGCCAGCCATCCCGCGATGAGCGTCAATCTCGACGCCTGCATCCAGTGCGGCCTGTGCGTGCGCGCCTGCCGCGAGGTTCAGGTCAATGACGTGATCGGCATGGCCTACCGCAATCATGGCTCCAAGATCGTGTTCGATTTCGACGATCCGATGGGAGAATCGACCTGCGTCGCGTGCGGCGAATGCGTGCAGGCCTGCCCGACCGGCGCGCTGATGCCGTCGGTCATGCTCGACGAGAACCAGACCCGCGTCACCTATCCGGACAAGAAGGTGGATTCGCTCTGCCCGTTCTGCGGCGTCGGCTGTCAGGTCACCTATCAAGTCAAGGATGAGAAGGTCATCTACGCCGAAGGCCGCGATGGCCCGGCCAATCACAACCGGCTCTGCGTCAAGGGCCGCTTCGGCTTTGACTACATCCATCATCCGCACCGCCTGACCAAGCCGCTGGTACGGCTGCCGAATGCGAAGAAGGATGCCAACGATCAGGTCGATCCCGCAAATCCCTTCACGCATTTCCGCGAAGCGTCCTGGGAAGAAGCGCTCGACATCGCCGCCAAGGGTCTCGTCAAGATCCGTGACGGGAAGGGTGTCAAGGCGCTTGCCGGCTTCGGCTCGGCCAAGGGTTCGAACGAGGAGGCGTATCTGTTCCAGAAGCTGGTACGCACCGGCTTCGGCTCCAACAACGTCGATCACTGCACGCGGCTCTGCCACGCCTCGTCGGTCGCCGCCTTAATGGAAGGCCTGAACTCGGGCGCGGTGTCGGCGCCGTTCGCAGCGGCAATGGATGCTGAAGTCATCATCGTGATCGGCGCCAATCCGACGATCAACCACCCCGTGGCTGCGACCTTCATCAAGAACGCGGCGAAGCGCGGCGCCAAGCTGATCGTGATGGACCCGCGCCGGCAAACGCTCTCGCGTCATGCTCACCTGCATCTGCAGTTCAAGCCGGGCAGCGACGTCGCTATGCTGAATGCGATGATCAACACCATCATCACCGAAGGGTTGACCGACGAGCAATATATCGCCGGCTATACCGAAGGCTTCGACGATCTGAAGGAACGCATCAAGGAATTCACGCCGGAGAAAATGGAGCCGATCTGTGGCGTCCCGGCGGAGACCTTGCGCGAAGTGGCGCGGATGTATGCGCGCTCGCGCGCCTCGATCATCTTCTGGGGCATGGGCATCAGCCAGCATGTGCACGGCACCGACAATGCGCGCTGCCTGATCGCGCTGGCCCTGATCACGGGCCAGGTCGGCCGTCCCGGCACCGGTCTGCATCCGCTGCGCGGACAGAACAACGTGCAGGGCGCCTCCGATGCCGGGCTGATCCCGATGTTTCTGCCGGATTATCAGCCGGTCGGGCGCACCGATCTGCGCGAGCCGTTCGAACGTCTCTGGCATCAGGACCTCGATCCGGTTCGCGGCCTCACCGTGGTCGAGATCATCAACGCGATCCACGCCGGCGAGATCACCGGCATGTATATCGAGGGTGAGAATCCCGCGATGTCGGACCCCGATTTGCAGCACGCGCGCGAAGCGCTGGCCATGCTCGATCATCTCGTGGTACAGGATCTGTTCGTCACCGAGACGGCGTTTCATGCCGACGTGATTCTGCCGGCCTCGGCCTTTGCGGAGAAATCCGGCACCTTCACCAATACCGACCGCCGCGTGCAGCTGGCACGTGAAGTGATCAAGCCGCCCGGCGACGCGCGGCAGGATCTGTGGATCATCCAGGAAATTGCCCGGCGCATGGGGCTCGACTGGCGCTATGACGGGCCGGCTGATGTGTTCACCGAGATGGCGCAGGTGATGCCGTCGCTGAACAACATCACCTGGGAGCGGCTGGTGCGCGAGGGCGCGGTGACCTATCCGGTCGACGATCCCCTTAAGCCCGGCAACGAGATCATCTTCACGACAGGTTTTCCGACCGAGAGCGGCCGCGGCAAGATCGTGCCGGCACGCGTTGTGCCGCCGGACGAATTGCCCGATCACGAATATCCGATGGTGCTTTCCACCGGCCGCGTACTCGAGCATTGGCACACCGGCTCGATGACGCGGCGGTCCCATGTGCTCGATCAGATCGAACCGGAGGCGGTGGCGTTCATGTCGCCGAAGGACATGCGGCGCATGAAGGTCTGGCCGGGCGATCTGGTGCGGCTCGAGACGCGGCGCGGCGCGGTCGAGATCAAGGTGCGCTCCGATCGCGACGTTCCGGAAAACATGGTGTTCATGCCGTTCTGTTACGCGGAGGCGGCGGCAAACCTGTTGACCAATCCGGCGCTCGATCCGTTCGGGAAGATTCCCGAATTCAAGTTCTGCGCGGTCAGGGCCGAGCGTGCCGAAGTTCTGGCGCGTTTAGCATTATAAAATAGACTGTCGATGCCGACCCTGACCTGAATTGCCGTACACCGACGCTCGCTTCGTGCCACCCGCGCCAATGACTGCCATCTTCTTGACGGTCATCGCCTTACGCTCTCCAGCTTTAGCCGGTCCGGCAAGACGCGCGCTTTTGCCCGCGGGTCAGGTTGACATGACATCTTTAGCCGGATGTGAGTGCATGCACAGGGACGGCGTTACCGCAGGGCTGGATCGATAATAACATCACGCCGCTGTCACAGCCTCGCGAAGGAAAAAGCTATGGACCATTCGCCAAGCCGCTTGTCGCCGGATCCGGCACAGCTCTCCGCCACGGCAGCAGCTGCACTCATACGCACGAAGCAACTCTCCTGCGAGGAACTGGCGCGGGCCTGCCTCGCCCGCATCTCGGCACGCGACGGGGTGGTCAAGGCATGGCTCTCGCTGGACCCCGACTATGTCATTCGCCGGGCCCGCGAGCTGGACAAGCTGCCGCCAACTGGACCGCTGCACGGATTGCCCTTCGGCGTGAAGGACGTCATCGACACCGCCGACTATCCAACGACGCAGAACTCCCCCATTTACGACCAGCTCAAGGTCGGCCGGGACGCTGCCTGCGTTGCCGTGGTGCGCGGGTCGGGCGCGTTGATCCTGGGCAAGACCGACACGGTCGAGTTCGCCTCATCCGGACGCAAGGCGCTGTCCGCAAACCCGTTCAATGCCGCGCATACGCCGGGCGGCTCCTCCTCGGGCTCCGGCGCGGCGGTGGGCGATTACCAGGTGCCGTTGGCGTTTGGCACGCAAACAGGCGGGTCTCACATCCGCCCGGCGTCGTTCAATGGCATCTACGGCTTGAAGCCCACATGGAGCCGGGTCAGCCGCGAAGGCATCCGGATGTCTTCCATTTCGTTGGACACGGTCGGCTGGTATGGCCGCAGCGTGGACGACCTGGCGCTGGTGGCGAACGCATTTCGAATTGCGGAGGACCCGGCGCCCATCGCGGTGCGTGGCCTGCGTGTCGGATTATGCCGTAGCCCCGTCTGGCACGCGATCGAACCCGCTGGGGTCACCGCGCTGGAGGGCGCGTCCGCCAGGCTGACCGCGGCCGGCGCCATCGTGGAGGAACTAGTGCTGCCCGAACCGTTCGAACGCTTGCACGCTGCCCAAGCCGCGATCATGGCTGCCGAGGGCGCCGCATCGTTCCTGCCGGAATACGTCACTGCCTACGACAAGCTCGCGCCGCTGTTGCGGGAGCGGGTGGAGAATGTGGGCGGCCCTACGCCGCAACAATGGCTGGAAGCATACGCGCTGGCCGAGTCCTGCCGCGTGCAATTCGACGCGCTGTTCGGCGTCGGGCTGGATGTTGTGGTGACCCCGAGTTCTCCCGGTGAGGCGCCGCTGGGACTGCACACCACGGGGGACACCATCTTCAACTCGATGTGGACGCTGCTGCATGGACCCAACATCGGCATTCCGGCAGGCCGGGGGCCCAAGAACCTGCCGGTCGGCGTCACCCTGGTTGGCCCACGGATGTCCGATTCGCGACTGCTCGGCATCGCCAAGGCCCTGGCCTCGGTGATCGATACTGACGAACCCGCCCGGCTGCACGAACTCTGGGGCTGACGATCGACATGATCACCTCCCGCCGCGCCAAACCAAAGAGCCCGCCCGCCGAGAAGGTCACGGGCACCCAAAGCATCCAGCGGGCGATCGACATTCTCCATGAAATCGCGTCATGCGCTGATACAGAGGGTCTGCGTTTGTCCGATCTATGCGCACGGACCGGGCTCGAACGGCCGACGGCCTATCGCATCCTGGCATGTCTCGAGGAAAACCAGATGCTGGTTCGCGCTCCCCAGTCGCGATCCTATCAATTGGGACCTTCCATCTTTCATCTCGGCCTCGCGGCGACCCAGCATAACAGCCTCAGCAATACCTGCGCCTTCGCGCTGGACTCTCTGGCGGCGGAAACGGGGAACACCGTGTTCCTCACCGTGCGTAACGGCAACGACTCCGTGACAATCGACCGACGCGTCGGGACGTTTCCGATCCAGGCGCTTACCCTCGCTGTCGGCGCGCGCCGTCCCCTTGGGATCGGCGCCGGCAGTCTGGCCATTCTGGCGGCCTTGCCCGACGCGGAGGCGAGGACCCTCATCTCCGAAAATGCGGCGCGCTTCGGCCCCTATACCGATCTTGATGGTGAGGGTCTCAACGCTCTCGTGAAGCAGGGCCGCAGCAAGGGTTATGTGGTGAATGTCGGCCACGTCACCGCCGAAGTCACAGCACTCGGCATGCCCATCCGCAACCGCTTCGGCTCTCCCATCGGCGCCATCAGCGTGGCCGCCATCCGAAGCCGGATGACGGCCGAACAGATCGCAACCTGCGTGCAGCTAATGAGTGAACAGATCCGGCAGTTGGAGAACATCATCAGCGGCGAAGGCAAATAACGCCCGCCGGGCTAAGGGGCCGTAGCGCTACCGCAGGCGATCGTGGGCGGTCTCCTTCAGCATCAAGACCGCCACCAGCGAGACGACGGCCGACGCCGCCACGAAGAACGCGACCGAAGTAGGTACGCCGGTGGCTGCAACCAGCCAGGTGGCAATGAACGGCGCGAACCCGCCGAACAAACCGGTCGATGCGTTGAAGGATGTTGAAAGTCCCATCAGCCGGGTTTTGGTCGGAAACATTTCGACCAAAGTGGCGGGCATGGTGCCCAGAAACAGACCCGTCAACATGCCGGCCACAACCTGGACCGCCATGACCGTGGCAAAGGACGCGCCGTTCACCACGATGTAGAAGAGCGGATAAGCCAGCACGATAAATCCGACACAACTCGCGATCATTGGCGGCTTACGCCCGATCCGATCCGATACGGCCCCCGACAGCAGACCTACCGGTACGATCGTCGCGATCGCGAACGCGGTTGACCACAGCGCCTGGCTCGCGCTCAAGCCGGCAAATTTCTGCGTGAAGGTCGGGAAATAGCCAAGAAACACATAGGTCAACACCGCCTGCATCGCCGCGAAGCAAAACGCGTGACCCATGGTTCGCAGAATCCTAGGCGTAGTCTCGACTTCCGAGTGCGCCTGCGCTTCGACAAACACCGGCGACTCGTCGATTTTCCTGCGGACGACCAGGCCGAGCGGCCCTATCAAGGCGCCGATGATAAACGGCACCCGCCATCCCCAATCTGTCATGGTTTCGGGGCTTAGGCCGGTGCTGAGCGCGGCGGCAACGGCTGAGCCCAGTGCGAGACCGAGATAGATAGTGACAACATGAATGCCGCCGTAGAAGCCGCGACGTCCAGGGGGCGCCCATTCGACAATGAACGTCGCTCCGCCGCCCCACTCTCCCCCTGCGGAAAAGCCTTGAAGCAAGCGCGCCAAGGTCAGCATGATCGGAGCAGCGATGCCGATCTGTGCGTAGGTCGGGATCACGCCAATGAGGCCTGTTCCCACCGACATAAGGAGGACCGTAAACAGCAGCGCCGGCTTTCGCCCGCGCCGGTCACCGAACCGGCCAATAAGGAAACCACCGAGCGGCCGAATGAGGAAGCCTACGCCGAATACAGCGAATGTAGACAGAAGGGAGATCGTCTCGCTGCCGTTCGGGAAGAAATTCCGCCCAAGAATAGTAGCGAGATAGGCGTAAACGGCGAAGTCGTAGAATTCGAGGATGTTACCCGTCGCCATCGCGGCAATGGTGATCAGACGGGACCCCTTCTGCGCGGGAGCTGCGCCAAGGGTAATTTCAACCGGGGCGGCGGCAACGGAATTCATGGCAGACTCCTCAAACAGACATCGGATGAATGTTCCGTGGCACCATTGCCAGCCCACCCCGAATTTACGATTGAAGCGACGAGCGGATCGACCTCGAAACTGCGAGCAGGACGAAGAATTGTCCACAATGTGGACAAAGGAAAATTATTCCGCCCAACCCTTAGCAGCATGATACAGGTGTGAAATAATGACAACAGAAACGTGAAAGAATCTGCAAAATCTTTTGTCCACAATGTGGACAATCTGGATTGTGCTTGCAACCCCAAAGCAGACTACGTAGTCCACCCAACGACTGCCGTTAAAAGGAACCAGCTATGAAACTGATCGATCTCAGCCGGGAAATTTACCACAAGATGCCGCGGCTCCCGAACCACCCCATGATCATCATCTCCGCCTTCACCACCCACGAGGAAAAGCGGATTGCTGACGGGTACAGTTTTTCGTCCGCGGTATTCTCGCTGAACATGGGCGACCATTCCGGCACCCATGTCGACGCGCCCGTGCATTTCGACGAGACACCCGGCGCCAAGGGCATCGACGAGATGCCGCTGGAGAACTTCTTTACCGAAGCGGTTTGCCTCGACCTGTCGCACAAGCCGCTCAAGAGCGACATCAGCATCGCCGACCTCGAGGCGGCAGAGAAGGCCGCGGGCATCGAGATCCGTCCGAAGGACACCGTGCTGCTGCACATGGATTTCTACCGCCGGGCGTTTGGCACCGAAGGCTACATCACCGATTTTCCCGGCCTGACGAAGGAGTCGGCGACGTGGTTGGGAAACAAGGGCATCACCATGTTCGGTGTCGAAGCCGCGAGCCCGGGACGTCCGGGACGCAATAATTTCGAGGTGCATCACGTATGCCGCGATCTGGGCTTCACCCACATGGAAGGCCTGATGAACATGGAGCAGCTGGTCGGCAAAGGCCGGTTCCGCTTCATTGGCTTCCCGCTGAAGATCAAGGGCGGCACGGGCAGCCCGATCCGCGCGGTCGCGTGGCTCGATGCGTGACGCCTGGGCGCTGACGGCGGCGGACCTGACCGCCGCTTACGCAACGGGCGCGGCGACCCCGGAAGACGCGCTGGAATCCGTGTTGGGCCGTATCGAGGCGGTCAATCCCGAGCTGAATGCCGTCGTGACCATCGACCTCGCCGGCGCCCGCGCTGCCGCGGCCGCCGCGGGCGCGCGGTGGCGCGATGGCCGGGCGCTGGGACCGCTCGACGGCATTCCGCTGACCGTGAAGGACAATCTGTTCGTGGGCGGGCTGCGCGCCACCTGGGGCAGCGCGCTCTTCGCCGACTTCATCGCCCCGCAGGATGATCTGCCGGTCGCCCGGTTGCGCGCGGCGGGGGCCGTCGTCGTCGGCAAGACCAACACGCCGGAACTGTCGCTGTCAGGGTATACGGATAACCTGGTCTTCGGCTCGACCGGCAATCCCTGGGCGCCCGCCCTGTCGCCGGGTGGATCGAGCGGCGGACCGGTAGCCGCGGTCGCGTCAGGCATGGCGCCGCTGGCGCTCGCCACCGATGCTGGCGGCTCTATTCGGCGGCCGGCCGGCCATGCCGGCGTCGCCGGGCTGAAGCCAGGCCTTGGCCGGGTGCCTCGCCGGTTCGGCTTCCCGCCACTGGCGCATGATCTGCAAGTCATCGGCCCCATCGCCCGGTGCGTGGCCGATCTACGTTCCATGTTCACGATCATGGCCCCCGCGCGCCAGTCGGCGGCGCGCCCGGCACGCGCTCTGCGGATCGGCAGCTTTGCAGCCATCGGTGATGCCCCCGTCGAGCCGGCCGTCACGGCGGCGTTCATGGCCGCCTGCGATGTCCTGCGCGCCCAGGGCCATGAGGTCACGTCGATCGCGCCGCTATGGGATCCAGACGCGGTCAACACATTGTTCGGCTTGTTCGCCGCCGCTGGCGTCGCCCGGGTCATGGCTTCCATCCCCGACTGGGAGAACCGTGTGACGGCCTCGATCGCCCAACAGGCTCGAACGGGACTGACCCTAAGTGCCACGGATTATGTGCAGGGCCTCGATCGCTTGGCCGCATTCCGCGCCGGCATGCTCGACGCGATCGCGAACTGGGACGTCATCGCGACGCCGTCTTCACCCGCATTACCCTGGCCGCGGACCAGCCCCTATCCCACGCCTATCGCCGGGCAGATTGCCCATCCGCGCACCGCGGCGACATTCTCGACGGCGGTCAATCTTGCCGGGCTACCCGCGATCATCGTGCCGGCGCCCGTTCTACCAGGTGCGCTGCCGGTCGGATTGCAGTTGATCGGCGCACCCGACACCGAGGGCTTGCTGCTTGACCTCGCGGAACAATTCGAGCGGGCCAGCCCCTGGTGCCAGATTGCACCCATGGCGGCCGCCGTTGCGTAGAGGCAGCCGCTGCCGCCTCTACGCGTCGGATCCGGCGTTAAGTGCCGGTGGCGCGCACGGGAAACTGCGACATATCCAATCCCTGCATCCACGCCGGGCCACCCTGCGCAATCCAGCACGCGGCCGCGACATGGGCGAAAGCCTGGTGAATCACGAGGTCACGCTCGCCGAATGTTCTCCGTGCTGCATTGGCACAGATCAATACGCCGAGGTAGTCGCCCTTCCAGAGCAGCGGCGCGAACAGCGTCGACCCGGCCCTGAACGTCTGCAGGATCTTCACGAAGCTCGTATGCAGGGTTGTGTCACGCAACAGCAACGGGCGACGGCTATGAGCAATTTCACCGGGATGGCCAAGTTCAATGTCCACGAGTTCGTGATGCTGCTCAGGCAAGAAATTTACCGGGGCGGTGATCAGATGGTGCCGGCCATCCGGCGTCCGCATGAAGGCGACGGCTGCCGACGTCGCAGCGGGCGGTTCGGTGTCCCGAAAGGCGCCCGGACGGGCAGCGGCAGAGGGATCACCTAACAGCGCCGGGATATTCCGAGTGATGCACCAAAGTGCTTCCTCGGGTCCGGTTGCAGCGCAGGCATCTGCCGCAATGCGAGACAGGGCAAGGATGTTTTCGATTTCGGGTGAGGCTGACACAGTGATTGATCTCCGGTTTCGCGATTTTGTGTACGGCGGAGGTCTTATATATTATCCGGACAGCGGTCTATGTGCTGCGTGCAGCAGATATTGCCGAGGTTAGTGCATGCTGAAATGTAGAAGCGCGTTCGAGGGGCATTAAACCTCTAGCAGCGGCTCAGCCAGTTCGCGGCCTGTGTTGCGCGCATTACCCTGATCTGGAATTGCCGCACACCGACGTTCACTTCGTGCCGGCCGCAGCTGCAGTCTGCTGCGCGATTTTGTTTTGTGCGACAATTCCTTCGAGCCGCGAGATATTTTCCAGCAGGCGCTGGCTGGTCAGGACCAGGAAGTAATAGCCGAATTGCGGGTTTTGAAAGTAGATTTCGAGCAGCTTTTCATAAGTAATACTCAGCACCTGCGCGTCCTCGATGCATTCGACCGTCGCCGTCCGCCGGTTGTTGGGCGAAAGGAAACCAAGTTCTCCCATCAGACGTCCCGGCGGAAGTTCGACGCCGATTTCGGTAACCAGGAATTTTCCGGTGACGGTCAGGAACATTTCGTTGGCGGCATCGCCCTTTTTGACCAGAATATCGCCTTTGCGATATTTGCGCTCGGTCATGAAAGGTTTGAGCCATTCCATCGAGGTGTCGCCTTGCGTTGCGGTACGTGCCTTCTTGACGAGATTGAGCATTTGACGGAGGCGAAGGGCATTGATGGGAAGCAGCAGCAGATACAAGAGAAAGGTCTTGACGTCTCCGGCGAGCGCGCCAAAGCCGACGAAGAATGCGCAGCCCACCATGTTCGCGACGCGCAGCGGCACCATCGTCTGCGTCAGCAAGGTGGCCACAAAAAAGATTGCGCCGATCAGGGCACACATGTTGGCAATGTTGATGTTGGCCAGCACAATTTCCAGAAGGCGATTGAAGATTGCGTCGTAGGTGACGTTGTTGGGGTCGAGACCCAGTTGAACCAGAATCTTTGCGATCCTGAGATTGTCCGCTGCTGTGTCGAGAATGCGATTGAGCGTGGTGGACATGTCTGCATCGCTGAGCATTTTCAGTTTCGCCACTATGGTTGGTTGTGAACTTGATAGCGGTAACCGGTTATTGGTGGAAGACTTGAAGGAGCCGGGGCTTAAACGAAAGACTCGGCCAGAGCCAGATATAGCGCAAACAGGAAGCCGGCGACTGTCGGGAGCACGACCAGCGAGCCGCCTTCTTCCAGAGCGACGGGTATCATGGCATGGGCGACCAGTGCGAGCACAGCACCGACAGCCAATGCCTGGGCAAAGATCGCGACGGAGGAGTTATATGCTTGATGGGTACGGATATTGAGGCTTCCTGCCGATCCAGCCGCGAGGCGATCGCCGGGAACGCGGAAAAATGATTGGGGATCGTGAATCTGATCCTCCGCCCTCCATTTACCGTGAAAGTCCGCCTAGTCCGAATAGGCCGGTCCGGTTCAACCGCCAATGTGGCTTCCAACGCGGACAGGGCTCATAGTTTTTACCGTGATGGCACCTTCCGATCGGCACAATCTTTCAGCCGGCTGTTGACCGCTTCGTCATTTTTCCGATCAAGGCGGCTATCCGTTGCCGGGGACTCATCGTAAGGCGCATCAACGATCCAAGGTATTCGACAAGCGGATTGCCTTTGTTTTCCAGGTCGAGTTCGAACCGCTCGGACGGAAAGATTGTTGCACATGCTGCCGGCTGGCTATTCCGTTTTGCAAACGACACTGCGGAGTTCTCAAGCAGGAAAATTCCGCCAATCTGCCCGTGAACATCACGGGCAACCCAAAAGCCCTCCATGTTGCGGCCGATGAAAAATGCCGGAATCGCTTCGTTGACGATGCCGGGATCGAGAGGGCGAAACTGCGCGGTGACGGTTGCGGCCTCATCGGCCGGCGCGATAGCGGGACGCTCACCTTCGCGCTCGATCGCAGCGGTCGAACGTCCCGGCACCTGGCACCGCGATAGGTCCTGGCTTGTGATCGCGGCCATGGTCATTCCCAACGAATCCAACGGCCATGATGTGCCGACGATGCCATAGGAATGCGAGATGGATGGGCGTTGCGTCTCATAGGAAAAATATAAATTCTGGAGACGAAATGACGCCGCCTTGGTCCGCGTCAGGCATTTATAACGCGCATATGAGAGAGCGCAGAAGGTCGCCTCGATTTCCTATGCTGTCACGGGCATCTTCGCACCAGTAGCTCGCAATCTGAGCCGACGGTGGAGATGGACGATGGCCCACTTTCTAACAGGCGACGATAAATATCGCGATTTGATCTACGACGATGATTATCGCTCGTATCTTGTCAACCGGGTGGACTCGCCGGGCTATCGGTTTGGCAGGACGAATGGAAAGCGTGTTCGCGGCCGCGCGCGTACCGCTCTAAGCCGCGTCAACAGCTATTTGAAGAACATGATCGAGGCGATAGCCGATGCGAAGCTGCGCCGCATGGAGCGCGAGCTCGAGCTTCGCGGTATTAGCTTCGACCGGCCCAACAACAATTGGGTGGCGCGCAAATCCCGGCCGACAGAGCGTTCGTGATGATGGAGCGTCACATGTCGCGGCTTTTGTTCACCGCATCCGTTCTCGTTTCCCTTCTCCGCAGCGCCGTCAGCGCGCTGGCGACGTTTCTCAGTTCATCCTTGGACGGGCCGGTCGGGAAATACCGGCCAGAAGATCACTATATGCGGGGCCCCGGGCCGAAATGGCGGGAAAAGCACGTCCTTGGTCGCACATCCGCCGGCGGCAGGTGAGTCTGCAGAGCAATCAGCCCTCAGAATCCGCGCAACCCCGGACTAACCCTTACAATTTAACGGCTGCATCCCTGTGAAGGCGAAGGCCGTGCCAGCGTCGGCTCGGACAGGCCTCGTCGCCGATCTCCGCGATCGCGCTCGCGACCTCGGCTTTTGCTGAATCGGCCAATTCGACGATCGGCAGGCGCGTGTTCGGGTGCATGAAGCCGAGCAGGCACATGGCGTATTTCAGAGCGGCCGGGCTCTCCCTGGCGAGGGAGGCGGTCAGCCGCGCCAGCCGGTTTTGCAAAGATCTCGCGGTCTGCAATCGTCCCTGCCTGCAGCTCGAAAAAATTGCCTGACACAGCTCCGGCGCGATATTCGAAATCATCGATATGCAGCCATCCCCGCCATCGGCAATGAAGGCGAGCGCAGTCGCGTCGTCTCCGGACAGCAGTCGAAATCCCAGCGGCAGCATCGTCTGCAAGCGCAGGGGACGCGCAATATCGCCGGTCGCGTCCCTCAATCCGATGAATTGCCTTGATTCCGCCAATCGCACGAGGGTGTCGTCGGACAGCTCGCGGATGGTGCGGGATGGAATGTCGTGCAGGATAATGGGCAGCGCGGTCGAGGCGGCGATTGCCCGAAAGTGCGCGTAAATGCCGGCCTGCATCGGCTTGTTGTAATAGGGTACGACCGAAAGTAACGCATCGGCGCCGGCTGCTTCGGCACGCCGGGTCAGCTCGATGGCCTGACTGGTTGAATTCGATCCCGCTCCGGCGATAACGCGGACGCGGCCTCGCGCGATCTCGACGGCGGCGCGGATGATGGTGTCGTGCTCGACCGGCGTCAGGGTTGAGGCCTCGCCGGCGGTTTCGCCGACGACGATGGCTGAGACGTCAGCTTCAATCTGGCGTTCGCAAAGCTTCGCGAATGCCGCTAGATCGAGTTCACCGTTTTCATCGAACGGGGTGGGAAGATCGGGTATGTAGCCCGCCAACCAGGTCGCGGGATGTGCAAGGGTGGTCATTGGATTTCACCCAGCGTTTTCCATCTGGCTTGTCACGCGACGCGCCGAGTGCCGGCGGCGGATATGCGATCGGAGGAGGGGAGCTTGCCGCCCATGTCGAGCTCGATTTCACGCGACATCTCGACGATCGTTTCCGGGTGTTGGCCATTCTCGAATAGCGCGTACTTGACGGCTTGCGCGCGGTTGACGAACAGGCCGCCATAGAGACCGTTCTGTTCCTGGGCGACCCAGTTGCCGC
>Ga0209117_1000568_pt1 | contig 14750 bp, 15 predicted proteins | sample BlaSpr_A8_OM2_M2_FD_187978 | JGI IMG/M metagenome (GOLD analysis project Ga0209117, IMG submission 187978) | Forest soil microbial communities from Thunder Bay, Ontario, Canada - Black Spruce, Ontario site 2_A8_OM2_M2 (SPAdes) (version 2) | ecosystem: Environmental > Terrestrial > Soil > Boreal...
TCCGCTCACGATAGGCGATTTCATCAGGGCCTATGAAAATGTCCCCGCGTGAAATCTTCGCGCTCCGTGACTATCTCAGTCCGGACCTGAAGGGCCGCACGATTTCGGACGCGCGACAGGTTGTGTCGCTGACCGATATTCTCGCAGAGACCTGCCTGGCAGGCCGTTTTGACCAACTCGCCGGGCGCTCGGTGCTGCTTGCTGTGGAAGATCAGCTGATATCCGCAATCGCGATGACGGAGATCGACGGCGTGGCCCGGCTAATGCTGCTGTGCCCGCCTGATCTCAACGCCGATCACATTCAGGCCCTGATCCAAGATGCTGAAATCGATGCCGTGGTTACCGACCAGCCGGCGCGCTGGGCGGACGCGGGAGTAAATCTGGTGGTGGCGGCCCGGGCGCCGGTGCGCGCGGGCGCAAGAGCACAAACCGGGCGAGCGACGGAATGGTTGATGCTGACATCGGGCACCTCAGGCGTGCCGAAAATCGTCAGCCATACCCTGGAGGGATTGACCGGCGCGATTATCGCGGACGGCCCCGAGCGCGGCGCGCCGCCGGTGTGGGCGACTTTCTATGATATCAGGCGTTACGGTGGCCTTCAGATATTCCTGCGCGCCATCATCGGCGGCGGTTCGATGGTGTTGTCCGAGCCCGGCGAGCCGCTCACCGATCATGTCGGGCGCCTGCATGCAAGCGGCGTCACGCATATATCGGGCACGCCGTCGCACTGGCGCAAACTTCTGATGAGCGGATCGGCCTCCGGCTTTTCTCCGCGTTACGTTCGCTTGTCCGGCGAGATTGCCGACCAGGCCGTCCTTGACGGCCTGAGCCGTGCCTTTCCCGCGGCCTCGATCGGTCATGCCTATGCGTCGACCGAGGCGGGCGTCGGCTTTGCCGTGAACGACGGCCTCGAAGGCTTTCCCGCATCCATGGTCGGCGAGAGCCGCGATGGCGTCGAAATGAAAGTCGAGGACGGATCGCTCCGGATCCGCTCGATGCGCGCCGCGCATGCCTATGTCGGCCCGCGCGCGGCCGCCCTGACCGACGGCGATGGATTCGTCGACACCGGCGACATGGTCGAGCTGCGCGGCGACCGCTATTACTTCGTCGGCCGGCGCGGCGGCATCATCAATATCGGCGGCCTCAAGGTTCATCCCGAGGAAATCGAAGCCGTCATCAACGGGCATACCGAGGTGCGGATGTCCCGCGCCAGATCGCGCCGCAGCCCGATCACCGGTGCGATCGTGATCGCCGACGTCATCCTGGCCGATGGTTGCGACTTGGCCCGGAGCGACGAGATCCGCGATAAAATTCTGGCCGATTGCCGGGCACGGCTGGCGTCTCACAAAGTGCCGGCCATGATCAAATTCGTTTCGTCGCTCGATATCACGGCGGCCGGAAAGCTGGCCCGCCACGATGCGTAATGTTCTGATCACCGGGGGAAGTCGCGGCATCGGCCTCGCCATCTCGCGAAGGATTGCTGCGGCCGGCTACAATGTGATCGCGGTGGCGCGGCGCGAAAGCGACGAGCTGCGCGAGACCATCCACGTAGCTAAAGAAGGCGCCGGCAGCCTTCACTTCAGGGCGTTCGATCTGAGCGAGGTCGATGCCATCCCCTCCTTCGTCAAAGGGCTGCGTGACGAATTCGGCGCCATTTACGGCCTGGTCAACAATGCCGGGATTGGCACCGAGGGTCTTCTCGCCACCATGCACAACACCGAGATCGAGGCATTGCTGCGTCTCAACATCCTGTCTCCGATCATTCTCACAAAATACATCGTGCGGCAGATGATGGCCGATGGCGCCGGCCGCATCATCAACATGTCGTCGATCATCGCAACGACGGGCTATAACGGTCTGTCTGTCTATGGCGCGACCAAGGCCGCGGCGACTGGCTTCACCCGCTCGCTGGCGCGCGAGGTGGGCAAGCTCGGAATCACCGTGAACGCGATCGCGCCCGGCTTCGTGGATACCGAATTGACCCAAAGCCTTTCGGAAGATCAGCGCAAGCGCATCGCCGGCCGCAGCGCCTTGCGGCGGCTGCCGGAGCCTGACGACGTCGCCCGCATGGTGGAATATCTGCTGGGAGACGGCGGCCGCAACATCACCGGCAGCGTGCTGACCATCGACGCCGGCAACACGGCGTGAAGTCATCTCGTCCACTTACGTAAGCCAATCTGACCCGTTCCCTCTAGCGCCCACGAGAGTGCAGACAAGCGCGGAATTTTGTGCACACAATGGCGTCTCGGCACCCAGGCTGGTGGCTCCTCAATTGACCCGGAGCAAATTCACTCCGGTCAGCTTAGCTTTATGATTTGTGCAGAGGCTGATTGGCTCTCACGCGTCAATCGAGCTTCCAAGCGAAGGAGCTGTCGATGATCCCTTCAAAGGTGATCGCTTCAAACGAGGGCCCGGTGCCCGCCGAATCCTCGCAAGAAAAAGATGTGATTGCCGACCGCAGCGCCCCGGGCCCGATGCCACAGCAACACGCTGGCGACTCTCACGGTCACGAGATGCATCCCCAAAAACTGGTGCGGCTGGTCGGTTGCCATAATTCAAATGCCGGAAAGCATGAAGTGGCGCGTCGTTTGAGCGCCTAATACCCTTTGCGGGCATAGATTTCGTAGAACGTGATGACGATTTCAAACGCGATCAGGATGACCACAATTATCTCCAGTCTCAGCGAGCGTTTGGTGTCGATGATATCGGACAGCGTGGTTGCCGTGTCTGCAATGACGGCCAGCTTCCTGTTCAATGTCTCGACGCGTTCGCTGAGCTCATATTCGTCTTCCAGGCGCGCATAGAGCCGCTCGAGGTCGGGCCGATCCCAGAGAACGTCCGGCTTCTCGCCGACAGCGACCCGGCCTGACACGCGATGCTGAACCAGCAGCGCGTTGCCCAGAAGCTTGAGAAGATCGGTTCTGTTTCTTGAGGTTTTCCCGAAGTTTGCGAGTTCGCGGGCGAAGGGCTCGATGGTATGGAATACGTTTGTGACCTCCCTTTCGTCACGCCCGAGCACGACGCTTTTCGCTAATGCGTCGGATACGACCAGAAGCCGTTCCAGGGACAATTCTCGAACCAAAATAGGTCCACCGACCGGGATCGGTTCTTCGGCTTCTTTTGCGACTTGTATTTTCGCCCACTCTTCTTCGGGAGGCGTTATCTTGCCATAGGTGCGGGCGCGCAACTTCTCAAGAAAATCCGCCTCCTCTTCGGCCGACAGCCCGATAAGCACCGCAACGCCATACCGAAACACCACGGCTAATCCGCTTGAGCCTACCCGTACTGCCAGGGGAGCGCTCGATAAGACCTGACCTTCGAAGCCGGCCGTATTGATGCGGTCGCCGATCTGAAGGGCGTGCGCGGTCAGTTGCTGGGCAGCCGGATTCGAATTCGCCATCCCCTATAAGTAGCAAACTATTGGGGATTTTTCGATGACGCGGGATGATACCCCGGTGGCTCTCGGCCCATAAGTTGTAGGTCTCAGGTTTAGCTTGAAGCAGTCACGAGATCCTCGATCCTGATTGGGAAACGGCGCACCCGGGTTCCAGTCGCGTGCCAGACCGCGTTTGCGACAGCGCCGGCCGAGCCCGTGATGCCGATTTCGCCGACGCCCTTGATGCCAAGGGCGTTCACATGGGGATCGTGCTCGTCAATCATCAACGCCTCCAGGCTCGGCACATCGGCGTTCACCGGGACGTAGTACTCCGAAAGGTTGGGGTTTAGCGTCCGCCCGGAGCGCCGGTCCATGACGGCCTGCTCGTGCAGTGCAAATGACATGCCCCAGATCATGCCGCCAAAGATCTGACTGCGCACAAGACGAGGATTGATGACTCGCCCTGCAGCGAAAGCGCCGACAAGGCGGATGACGCGGATCTGACCGAGATCGGGGTCGACCTTGACCTCGGCGAATACCGCGCCGTGCGCATGCATGGCGTAGGTGGATTGCGCCGCAGGGTCGGCGGCGCCATTGCCGCGGGCTTCGATCTGCGTGAGGCCGGCGCGGCCGAGGATTTCGGCATAGCTCTCGCTCCGCGTTTCATCGTCGCGACGGAACAGATGGCCGCCGCGCGCCACGACCCCGGCGTTGCCCGCACCGAACAAGGGCGAGTGCTCATCGCCCGTCGCCAAATCTGCGAGTTTGGCGATGACGGCTGCGCCCGCATTGTGGATGGCCATGCCTGCCGTGGCGGTGTGAGACGAGCCGCCGGCGATGCCCGCATCGGGCAGGTCGGATGTGCCCGCCCTGAACTCCAGCTGGTCGAGCTCGAGCCCCAGCCCGTCGGCCGCAATTTGGGCGAACGCGGTCCACGCGCCCTGACCCATGTCGTGGGCCCCCGTTTCCATCAGACCGGACCCGTCGCTTCGCACCACCGCACGAGCCTCGGCCTGGAACATCAGCGCCGGAAATGTTGCGGTGCCCATTCCCCAGCCGACGAGACAGCCAGCCTCGTCACGCAACTGTCGTGGTGCGAGCGGGCGCCGCGACCAGCCGAAGCGCTCGGCTCCTTGCGCGTAACAGTCACGCAAGGCTTTCGAGGAGAACGGTTTGCCGGAGATTGGCTCCACTTCTGCATAATTCTTCAAACGGAATGCGAGAGGATCCATTCCGCAGGCCTGGGCCGCCTCGTCGATCGCACTCTCCAGCGCAATCGATCCTGTTGCCTCACCGGGAGCTCGCATGAACAACGGCGTGCCGGTGTCAATCCGGACCGCCTCGTGCGACGTCGCGATGGCGGGGCTCGCGTAAAGCGTATGCGAGGCGTCGGCGGCCGGCTCAAAGAAATCGTCGTAGGTGCTCGATACCGTCTTCGCGTGATGATCGATCGCGGTCAGTTGACCGTCGCCGTCAGCGCCAATGCGAATCGTCTGGCGAGTCGGCGCACGGTAGCCCACGGGACCGTACATTTGTTCACGGCGCAGCACGAGTTTGACCGGCCTGCCGACCAGTCGGGCCGCCATGATACCGAGGATCTGCGGCCCCGAGATCAGGCCTTTGGATCCAAAGCCGCCACCCAGGAAGGGGCTGCGAATATGGATCTTCTCCGGCGAGATGCCGAACAGCCCCGCGATCCGCCCCTGGGCTAAAGCGAGGCCCTGGCTCGGCGTATCGATCGACAGCGTATCTCCGTCCCACGCCGCCACGATGGCGTGGGGCTCCATGGCATTGTGGTACTGGGTTGGTGTCTCGTAGGTCGCATCGATGCGCTTCGATGCCTTCGCGAGACCCGCCTCCACATCGCCATGCCGCACTTCGGACGGATTGCCGATGCCGATGGCGGGCGGGACGAAACTTTCGCCGGCATCGAGACCCACGCGGGCCGGCAGCGCCTGGTATCTTGGCGACAGCAGCGCCGCTCCTTCGGTCGCAGCCTCCAGCGTCTGCGCGATCACAACCGCGATCGCCTGGTTCGCATAACGCACCTGGTCGTTCTGCAGCAGATCGAGCCGGAACATGAAGGGGTTTGTCTTCGCGTCCGGGTCCTCCGCGAGCGGCGGCTTGTTGGCAGGGGTCATGACATCGACGACGCCGGGGTGGCTCTTGGCAGCCTGCACGTCAAGAAAGGTCACGCGACCGCGCGCGATGCTGCTGACCGCCAGAACAGCATGGAGCATTCCGGGCGGGTGGTTATCCGCTGCGTAACGGGCTTCTCCCTTGACCTTCAGGACCCCGTCGCGGCGGGTCAGCGGCTGCCCGATATTCGAGCCGTGTCGGAGATGGGCCGGGGTTTGGGTGAGGCTGATCTCAGGCTTCATAGATCTCTCCGGGATCGCTGCGGGAAACGGACGAGAAGGGGGAGGCCGGAAGGGCGGGCATGCGCTCTGGCGTTCCTGCCGCGGCGAGCGTCAGGGCGCGCACGAGAATCCGCTGCGCGAGCTCGATCTTGAACCGATTGTCTCCGGAAGGTTTCGCGTCAACGAGCGCCGCCTCCGCCGCGCGGCGGAAGGCGGCGGGAGTGGGACTGGAGCCTGCCAGGGTCTGTTCCGCCTGATGGGCCCGCCATGGTTTCGGGGCAACTCCGCCGAGCGCGAGCCGCGCATCGCGGATCGTGCCTTGTTCGATCCGCAGCGCGGCTGTGGCCGATACGATGGCGAAGGCGTAGGAAGTGCGTTCGCGGACCTTCAGATAGCGTGCATGCGTCGAGAACATGCGAGCCTCGCCTGGCAGCCGCAGGGCGACGATCAAATCACCCGGCTCAAGCACGCTTTCTTGCTCGGGCGTATCGCCGGGCAGACGGTGCAGGGCCTCGATCGCAACCTCGCGCCGGCCGGTTCTGCCCTCGATCTCCGCAACAGCGTCGAGCGCGACCAGCGGCACACAGAAATCCGACGGATGGGTGGCGATACAGGCCTCGCTCCAGCCGAGCACGGCGTGCAATCGGTTCTCGCCGTTGCGGGCATCGCAACCCGCGCCCGGTTCGCGTTTGTTGCAGGCGCTGGCGACGTCATAGAAATATCCGCATCGCGTCCGCTGCAGCAAATTGCCGCCGACGGTCGCGGCATTGCGAAGCTGCGCCGATGCGCCGGACAGCAGCGCCTCGGCCACGGCCGGATACGACTTGGCGAAATCGGGATCGTGCGCGAGATCGGCATTGCGAACGAGCGCGCCGATGCGGACGCCGCCATCGGGCAGATGTTCGATGCGATCGAGTCCGGGCAGACGCGTGACGTCTACGAGACGGTGCGGACGGGATACTCCGCCCTTCATCAGGTCGAGCAGGTTGGTGCCGGAAGCGAGATATGCGGCACCCGGCTCGGCCGCGGCCGCGATGGCATCGGAAATGGTCGTGGGCCTGACGTAATCGAAGGTCTTCATGCGGAGCGCCTCCTGTCGGCCTCGACAAGGCCTTTCTGTACGTCCAGCACCGCGTCGGTGATTCCGGAATAAGCCCCGCATCGGCAGAGGTTTCCGCTCATGCCTTCGCGTACGCGCTCGGGGTCATCACCGGCTTGCCCTTCGCCGATCAGGCCGATTGCGCTCATGATCTGGCCGGGCGTGCAGAATCCGCACTGGAAGCCATCATGAGCGATGAAAGCGGCCTGGACCGGATGCAACTGGTCCCCGCGAGCGACGCCCTCGATGGTGAGGATGTCAGCGCCGTCGTGGCTGACCGCCAAGGCGAGGCACGAATTGATCCGCCGCCCGTCGACCAGGACCGTGCACGCGCCGCATTGGCCGCGGTCACATCCCTTTTTGGTTCCGGTCAGGTGGAGACGCTCACGCAGGAGATCGAGCAGGGTGACCCGCGGGTCCTCCAGCTCGACGTCCCGCCGGACCCCGTTGACAGTGAGGCTGATGGAGAAATTCATGCAGTGCTCCGATCAATGCTATGGTCAAAATTGAATCGCGGCCGCCGGGGTTGATCGACGGTCACGTCCAGGCTTGAAGCTTATCGGCACATACGGAGGCGTCCTCCGTTTTGCAAGGGGACAGGGATAACTAAATTAATCAGATGACAGATCAGTCCGCAGAAACTGTTCGCAAGCCCCGCGCCGATGCGGTTCGCAATCGCGAGCGCGTCCTGAAGGCGGCGAAGGCTGTGTTCAGCGCCGGTGGTCCGGACGCGAGCCTGGAGGCCGTGGCAAGACGAGCCGGTGTCGGCATCGGGACGCTTTACCGCCACTTCCCGACTCGCGAGGCCTTGTTTGAGGCGGTCTATCGACGCGAGGTGCAGCAGCTCGGCGACCTGGCGGAACAGTTGAAGAGCGAGGCTAAGCCGGTCGAGGCCTTGCGCCGGTGGCTGCGATCCAACGTCGAGTTCGTTGCCACCAAGAAGGGCATGTCGGCAGCGCTGGCGCTTGCCGTGCATGGCTCATCGGAACTCTACGCCTATACCTTCGACCGCCTGACCAAAGCGGTCGGCGCCTTGCTGGACCGCGCCGTCGCGGCCGGCGAGATACGCTCCGATATCAGCCCCGAAGATGTTCTGCGGGCGCTGGCCGGCATGAGCTACATGCGCGATCAGCCCGGCTGGCAGGAGAGCGTGCTGCGGCTGGTAGATGTCTTCGTCGATGGCCTGCGCGTGCACCGCGACGCCGCCACGGAGAGCGTGAAGGGGAGGCCTCCGCGGCATGGATCTCGCAAGGGCCGCAAATAAATATCCGGGAGCATGCTACGCTCGGTAGGCGACCTTGAAGCAGGCACCTCGTCCCGCCGGATTAGCCTGTGCCGTCACGTGGCCGCCCAGTTGCCTTGCAAGAGCGTTGACGACCTTCATTCCCAGACCGGCAGTCTGTTCCGGATTAAAATCATTCGCCAAACCCTGGCCTTCATCGCAAACGCAAAGTTCGTGCACGTCGTCGGCAATCTTGTATGCGACATTGATTCTTCCAGCGCCGATTCTTCCAGCGCCATGCTTCGCAGCGTTGGTCACCAATTCGTTTAGCATCAGTCCGATGGGCTGAATCCGGGTGGTCGGCACCTTGCCTTCGTCGCCTTGCACTTCAATAGGGATCCCCAATATGCCGGATAAATCAGCACAGAGGCGACGCAGGAAGGTGATGCACGACACTTCTTCGGCTTCATTCGTATAGAAATTTCGGTGAACTTGCGCCACCGCCGCTACCCGGTTAGCCGCCATTTCCAAATGGCTTGCCGTCTCGCTGTTCGAATTGCGGCCCTGCATCGTCAGCATGCTGGAAATAAACTGCAGGCTGTTGGTGACGCGATGATCAATCTCTTTGGCCATCAGCTGGGCCTGCGCAATGGCCAGTCGGGCCGACAGGCGAAGTTCCATCTGGTCCATGACGACAGATGCTAAATCCTTCAAGTCATCAATCCGCTTCTGATCGACCGGACGTGGTTCCTTGTCGATAACGCAGAGGGTCCCAAGATTAAAACCGTCCTGGGTTCGCAGCGGAACGCCCACGTAGAACCGCAGACCGAAATCACCGGCAACAAGGGGGTTCGCCAGGGAACGGGGGTCGATGGCCGCGTTCGATAGGACATGAGGCAACGGCGAAAGAATCGCAGACGCGCACAAGCCCGGGGCACGACCGATTTCATTGACGTCCAGACCGTAGTGAGATTTGAACCAGATCCGGTCATGATCGACGATGCTGATAATCGAAATCGGAACCTCGAACCGCCGGGCGGCAATGGTCGTGATGCGGTCGAATGCGCCGTCGGGCGGCGTATCGAGGATATCATAGCGCCTTACAGCCGCCATTCGCTGGGTTTCGTTTTCGGGAATAATGCCGGGAGAAAAGGCGTTCAAAAGCGGAACCCTGATGTTACGATGAGAAACTTTAAATCTGGCACAGGAACAACGTCAAAGTCGGTGGTTAGGTACGAACTTTATCTTTTGCGCGACAAGGAACCATTTGTGGAGGAGCGGGCGTTTGGATGAAGCCGCATCTTCGTCTTATCGTCGAAGGCCGCAATGTCATCATTACGGAGGTCATCGAACGCGCGGTCGCGGAGCGGCCGGGTCACGACACGATCGAGTCGATCATGGAATGGCTCGTCGGCGGTGCCCGGCAGATCAGTTCTTTCACACGAACGATCGACGAATTGTCGTGGCGGCTCGTGGCGGCGGGGGTGCCCCTGCTGCGCGCCAGCCTGCGTGGTGGCACACTGCATCCTCAATTTCTTGGCGCGGTCTACGTCTGGTGGCGTACCAGCGCGCAGACGCAGGAGATCATGATCACGCATGAGGTCGCCGACCTTATTCCTCCTGCGCAAAATCCGGTCATGCGGGTGCGGGGCGGCGAAATCTTGCGGCGCCGGCTGGAGGGGCCGGAAGCGCGATTCGACTTTTCCGTCCTGCATGATTTGAAGGCGCGGGGCGCGACCGACTATTTTGCGCTTCCCGTTGGCGGCGCCTTTGGGCCTCGGGCCTATATGGCGGCATATGTCACTGACAGGCCGGGCGGGTTCTCGGAGCGGGAGATCGCAGACCTTTCAGCCGTGTCGGAGCGGCTGTCGATCGTTGCCGACATGAACAGCCAGAGACAGATCGCCGAAAACGTCCTCAAGGCCTATCTCGGGCCGCAGACCGGACGGAAGGTGCTGGCCGGTCAAATCCGGCGCGGCAGCGGCGAAGCGATCGCCGCCGTGCTTTGGTCGTCGGACCTGCGCCGTTTCACGCAAATGTCCGATCAACTCCCCGGCGAGAGCGTCATCGGCATTCTCAACGATCTCTTCGACCTGCAGGCGAAGGCAATCGTGGGGCATGGCGGCGAAATTCTGAAGTTCGTCGGCGACGGATTGCTTGCGATCTTTCCGGTGGCCAACCCGGACGAGGCTGCCCGCACCGCGGCAAATGCGCTCGCTGCGGCCCAAGAAGCGCAGGCGGCGCTCGGCGTCCTGCGGGCGAGAGCGTCCCAGGCGGGCGAACCGCCGCTCGAAATCGTCATCGCGCACCACTATGGCACCGTCATCTACGGCAACGTCGGAGCGGCCGATCGCCTCGACTTCACGGTGATCGGGCCGGCGGTCAATCTGGTCAGCCGCGTCGAGACCATCGCCAAGGCGCTCGATCTGCCGCTGATCGTGAGCGACGATTTCGCCCACGCCTATGGTGGAACGTTGAAGTCGCTCGGCCTGCATCAACTGCGCGGCCTCGACCTGCCGCATGAATTATTCATACCGCCAGATTCTTAGTCGAGAACTGACGTGACTCTGCGAGGGAAATTGTGGGATCGGAGCTTGGATTTGGCGTGGGAGACCAATCACCTCAGATGGCCGCCATCAGGGGCCATCAGGGAATGCCGGTCTCGGTGGTTGCATGGCCCCGCAACCGGATACGAAGGCCTCTGAAACATTTTGTTCTCGGGGACTTTCTTGTTCAATATGCGGCTTCGATGCGCCACGCGAACCCGACTTTCAGACACGGCCGTCTGACGATTTCAACCGGACGATCCTTAAAACCATGACCACGCCCAGCGGCAGCGACACGTTCTACAGCGGCATTCCGGTCTTTCGCGGCTTTGGCAGCCTGATGGACCCGGCGCTGTATTCGGCGTTGCCTGACGACTGGACCATCGGCGTCGCCGATATCGTGGAATCGACCCGGGCGATCGCCGAAGCTCGTTACAAGGCGGTCAACATGGCCGGCGCCGCTGTGATCGCGGCGGTCACCAATGCGCTGGACGGACGCGAGTTTCCGTTCGTGTTCGGCGGCGACGGTGCGAGCTTTGCGGTCTCGCCCGACGATCTCGCGCGCGCCCGCGGCGCGCTGGCGGCGACCGCAGTCTGGGTCAAGGACGATCTCAACCTGGTGATGCGGGTCGCGCTGGTGCCGGTCGCCGCGGTACGGGCGCAGGGCCTGGACGTGCGCGTGGCCCGGTTCGGGCCGTCGCCCAATCTGTCCTATGCGATGTTTTCCGGCGGCGGTCTCGGCTGGGCCGAAGCCGCGATGAAGCGTGGCGAGTTCGCGGTGCCGGTCGCGCCATCAGGCACGCAGCCCGATCTCACCGGGCTTTCGTGCCGGTTCGAGGAAATTCCCTCGGTGCGCGGTCTCATCCTCTCGGTGCTGGTGGTGACCGCGCGGGGCGCCGATCCCGATGCCTTTCGCAAGCTGATCGAAGACGTCATCGTGCTGGTCGAGCGCAGTCCGGACGCGGGGCGGCCGGTGCCGCCGGGCGGCCCGCCGCTGCGATGGCCGCCGGCCGGTGTCGAATTCGAGGCCCGCGCGCAGCGCGGCGGACCGCTGTTCAAGCGGCGCGCTTTCGTGCTCGCCAACACGCTGTTTGTCTATCTGGTGATGCGCTTCGGCATCAGCGTCGGCGGCTTCGTGCCGAAAACCTATGTGCGGCAGGTGGTGGAGAATTCCGATTTCCGCAAATACGACGACGGATTGCGCATGATCCTCGATTGCACACCCGAGCTGGAAAGCGCGCTGACGCGGCGTCTCACTGAAGCTGCTTCCGCAGGGATCGCGAGATATGGCCTGCACCGGCAGGACGCGGCGATGATGACCTGCTTTACGCCTTCGGCCCTGCGCAGCGATCACGTGCATTTTATCGATGGCGCGCGTGGCGGCTATGCCTCGGCGGCGACGGCGCTGAAGGCGACGCCGGCTTGATACGCTCACTCCTCATGGTGAGGAGGCGCTCTTGCGCCGTCTCGAACCACGAGGCCCCGCGGCCCATCCTTCGAGACGCGGCCAAGAGGCCGCTCCTCAGGATGAGGGCATCATTCAACTGCTCAGCGTCCGGCGCGCGTCCAGTTTTCGCCGCCACAAAACGCGCCCACGCAGCCTTCGACTTTCAGCGTGTCCGGGCCTGATACCGAAATGTTGCTGCCATAGGATTTGCCGTCATCGGCGTTGTAGATTTGGCCCGACCATTTGTTCGGACCGGCAGCGCGCATGCCGCTGAACAGCGGAAGCCCGATCATCGGACGTTTTGCCAGGGCCGGATTGGGATTCTTGTCATCGACCTGACGTTTCCCGGTTGCGGGATCGATCGGGGCTTTCAGCCAGATCACGACTCCGCAAATTCCTCCGCCGCATTTGCTGACGCGGACCTTTGCATCGCCCGCCTGAGTGAGCCAGGTGCCGCTCGGCTCAAGGCCGGCCTGCGCTTTCACAGGGGGGACAAGCAATGCCGCCAGGATCGCAACGACGAAGCCGAATCTGCAAGCCATAGACCCCTCCCAGAGAAACGCGCCTGCATAACAACAAATCAGATTTGTGCAATGTCATATTCGCAGTTGCGAATAGTGCATTTTTCCGTGATCGATCTTGATTGGAGTCCGCAGGCTCCGTGCCCGCAGATCATTTGCCCCAGCGCGTCAGGCGAATCGATGCGGCCGCGCTAAGGCCGAACACGATCATGGCGCCGCCGGCCAGTGCGAATCACCAGGGCAGGCCGCACAGGTCGATTGTACCCTGCCGCGGGGCGCGCCCGAGATCGAACACATAAGGCGCCATCGCCTCGAAGCGAATTTTTCCAGCGGGTTGCTCGGCGTAGATTTCACCGGTGAAAGGGTGCCAGCCGCGCGATTGATAAAATGCGAAATTGTGAGGTTCGCAGAACAGCAGTGCGAATCGAACGGCTTCGTGGTCGCGCATGGTGTGGATCGCCGCATTGAGGGCGACACTGGCATAGCCCCGGCGCCGGCAGTCCTCGCGGGTCGAAACACCGCCGATACCGCCGATATCAACCTTGCGTCCGTTCCAGGTCACCGTCCGGAAGTAAATTCCGACATGACAAGCGAGACCGCCAGCAGGCGCCTCAATCAGCACCCGCAGGTCGGCATGGGCCCACATAATGTGCCCCCAGGGCTTTTTTTCCACGACGTGGCGCGGCCAGACCGCGTTGAGCAGCGGTTCTGCCATCGGCCACGATGCGTCTCCGTTCAAAACGTCGATCTCGATGCTCATCCGCTCTCACCTCTTTCGCGCAGCGCGTCGCCCTTATACGTGTCGGTGACGACCTGTGCGCCGCCTGGTCGGGCGTTTTCCCAAATTGCAGTGTTTAAGACCGATGGAACCTTCTATAAGGGTCCCCGTTAAGCCACGTCTCCCATCATTGCGGACATCACCCCATGACCTTCACGCTTCCCACCCTTCCTTATGCCTATGACGCGCTCGCGCCCCATATGTCGAAGGAAACGCTGGAATATCATCACGACAAGCATCATCAGGCCTATGTGACCAACGGCAACAATCTGCTGAAAGGCACCGAATTCGAGGGCAAATCCCTCGAGGAGATCGTCAAAGGCTCGTTCGGCAAGAATGCGCCGCTCTTCAACAACGCCGGCCAGCACTACAACCACTTGCACTTCTGGAACTGGATGAAGCCCAATGGCGGCGGCACCAAATTGCCCGGCCGTCTGGAAAAGAAGATCACCGAGGACCTCGGCGGGCTGGAGAAATTCAAGACCGATTTCGCCGCCGCCGGCGTCGGCCAGTTCGGCTCGGGCTGGGCCTGGTTGTCGGTGAAGAACGGCAAGCTCGAAATCTCAAAGACCCCCAACGGCGAAAACCCGCTGGTGCATGGCGCCACGCCGATCCTCGGCGTCGACGTCTGGGAGCATTCCTACTACATCGATTATCGCAATCGCCGCCCCGATTATCTGAAGGCGTTTGTCGATCATCTGGTGAACTGGGAGTATGTCGACCAGCTGTTCTCGAAGGCCTGATTACTTATAAAGGCGCGTATCTCAGGGCGGTAGCATCCAGCTGCCGCCCTCATCATTTGCCCCGCCGTTTCCGCGATCCTTGCGGAGATCGCGAGCTCGCGGCAAAACCTGCCATGCCGGTGGTCTTATTCCGTCGATGTGGGAAGAGCTGCGATGAACTTTGTGCTGGTTTTTGTCGGTGGCGGTCTTGGTTCGACGCTGCGTTACATGGTCAACGTTGTTTGCCCGCGCCTCCTCGGAACAGACTTTCCGTACCATACCTTCATCATCAACATCACCGGCTCGACCGTGATGGGCCTGATCGCGGGATATCTCGCGTCGAAGGGTGAGGCGTCGCAGTCCTGGCGCCTGTTCCTGATGACCGGCATTCTCGGCGGCTACACCACATTCTCGGCATACTCGCTCGATGCGGCGCTGCTCTATGAGCGGAGCGAAATCGGGCTTGCCCCGCTCTACGTGCTGGGCTCGGTGGTGTTTTCGATTGCAGGCCTGTTCGCCGGTCTCGCTCTGGTTCGCCATCTGGCGTGAACAATCCCGCATGGGCCTCCATAAGGTCCGCATGGGTCGTGTGTCACGAGCGTAGCCGGTCCAAACGGCGACGCGCAACTGTACGAGAGATGAAGGAGGGCCCTTCGGGTTCGGCAATCAGGTGCTGATC
>Ga0209117_1000569_pt1 | contig 14739 bp, 13 predicted proteins | sample BlaSpr_A8_OM2_M2_FD_187978 | JGI IMG/M metagenome (GOLD analysis project Ga0209117, IMG submission 187978) | Forest soil microbial communities from Thunder Bay, Ontario, Canada - Black Spruce, Ontario site 2_A8_OM2_M2 (SPAdes) (version 2) | ecosystem: Environmental > Terrestrial > Soil > Boreal...
TCGAGACCGGCGGTTTCAAGGGGCGTGCCGAGGAGGTGTCGCCCGCCGGCCAGCGCCTCCGCCTCGAGGAGCGCCTGGGGGTGCCGCCCGGCGCCGTGGTCCGCGAGTACGGCATGACCGAGCTCACCAGTCAGTGCTACACGCGCGCCCTGGCGGGCGGCGACCCGGACCTCTTTTTCGCGCCGCACTGGGTGCGGGTCCGAGTCCTCGATCCCGCCACGCTCGAGGAAGCGCAGCCCGGAAAACCCGGCCTGCTCACGATCTTCGACCTCGCCAACCTGGGCTCGGCGGCGCACCTGCTCACCGAGGACCTGGGGACCGCGGAGGACGGTGGCACGGGCGGCGCCGGTGGAGGTGACGCGGGTGGCTTCCGCCTGCTCGGGCGTGCCGCCGGCGCCGAGTTGCGCGGCTGCTCGCTGGTAGCCGAGGAGCTGCACCTGGCCGCCGGCCGGTAGAACGTGCGCCGGCGGGCTCGCGGAAGGCTGCTCGCGAGTGGCAAGCCTCCCTCTCATGTGACGCGGTGTCCACGATTCAGGGTCGATTCGTCACGCGACGACGGTAATTCCTCGTGGCGTCTCGGCCGAAGACTCTTCCCTTGGAGCGGACAGCTATGATATAGTTTCTAAAGTGTTTACGCTTTCGATCTGGTCGTTAACTGTCAATATGTCTACAGGCGAGGAGTGGCCACTTCTGGGGGGACCCTCGAGTGCCTGAGCCACGCATCGGGATCGCTTATACCGACGACGCCGAGCCCGCGGTCCTGCACCTGGAAGCAGCGCTTCGCGACGCGCGCTTGCAGGTGACGATCGAACGGTGGCGGCCCGGGCGGGGCGGCTTGTTGGTGCGCGCAGCCGGCCCCAGCGCGAGCTACCAGGCTGGCATCGTGGCCCTGAGCCCGCGTATGCTGCCTTACGTCGGGGAAATCCGCCGCAGCGGCGGCGAGCTCCTGGCGGTCCTGCTGGCAGGTGCGCGTCTGCCTGCCGAGCTGGTAGCGCGCCCCTGGTTCGATCTGCGCGAACCGCTTCTCGACTCCTACCAGCGCCGGCTGCACATCCTCATTCGCCAGCTGTTGCTCACCGCCGGACATCCCGACAAGGTCGTGAGCTTCAGCAACGGCGCGAGGGTGACGCCGTCCTCGGCTCTCCGGCTGTTCGACCTCAGCACGCGGCAAGAGGGGCTGGAGGTGCCGAGGAGGGAACGACTGCGGCGCGCCGACCGCGAGCGCGGCTTCGAATCCATGGCGGACCTGGAGCAACCCCTCGCCGATGCACTCGCCGCGACCAGGCGGGAGGTCAACGAGCGGGTGGACGGGTACGCCCAAGCAGAAGGCAATGCGGAGGATGCCGATCTCGCCGGTCGCGCCGCCAAGCAGGAAGAGATCATCACCGCCGCGAGGACACCGCTCGGGGCGGCAAAGGCGCTGGAGACAGGCTCCGTCCCGCCTGTCGCCACAGCGGATTCGCGCTTCGCTGACTTCACTTTCTGGGAGGCCGCAGGTGCCCGCGAGAAGGTCACGGCAGGAAGGTGCCTCCGGGCGGGGCGCTGGTACACCTTCGAGGTCGCGGTACGGCTCCACCCCACCGGCATACCTCCCGTCAACCAGGACCGGCGGTCCATCCGCGAACCCGCGCGCCAGGTTCCGATCAAGCTCTACGTCACGGTGGAAGGGGAGGGGTTCGACATCGCCCAGCAGGTCGAGACGCTCCTCTTGCCCGCGGCCGGGGATTCCAAGGAGAACGCCTGCTTCAGCGTCCGCCCGGCGCGCCCCTCGACCAACGCCGACGATGTCGCCAGACTGCGGGTCAGGCTCTATTTCGACCTGAACTTGCTCGAAGACGTCCTCGTCGAGGCGGAGGTCGTCGCCGCACTCGCTCCATCGACCGCTCCCCGCTACCGCCCTTATGCGCCGATCTTCTTCATGCCACTCGAGCTGCCGAGCGCCGATCTCGATTTCGCCAACCTCAAGCCGCGCTCGGCGCACATCAGTGTCGACAAGCGGGGTGACCAGTTCGTCCTCGGCTTCCTGTTCAAGAAGCAACCGGATGACCCCGAGGCCGCGGGCGTCCTGATGACGGCGAAGCTGCATCTCAGGGACACCGACCTCGGTGATCTTCTCGCCTCAGCGAGAAACCTATGGACGGACATCGCGATCCGGACCACCTTCGCCACGCAATTGGACGGAGCCTTCGATTTCAAGCATAGCGTCGCACGGCTCGCCGAGCTCGGCCAACGACTCTGGAACAGGCTGTTTCTGGAGCACGCCGAGAGCGCCCTGGCCTTGATCCATGACTGGCTGAAGGACCATCCGCTCGAGCCCGGCTCCATCGTGCAGATCTCGATCGACGAGGACGCGGAGGACTTCGTCTTCCCCTGGGCGCTGCTGTTCGATCGGCCAGCCCCGAAGGACGCCTCCGAAGTCGACGAGCAGACCCCGTGGGGCTTCTGGGGAGTGAGATACAACCTGGAGCAGAAGTATTGTCGACGGGCATCGCGTTCGGAGAAGCCGATTCCAGTGCGAGAGCACCTGCGCATCGGCTTCATGCTGTGGGACCGGTTTACCTTTGCCAACGAGCAGATCTCCCTGATGCAGGAGTTCGTGCGCGACAGTCACCAGAAGCTCGCGGTCAGCACCCCACCGCTGACCAATGCCGAGGCCTGTTACCGGCTCCTGGAGAGTGGCGGCGACAGCGCGGACATCCTGTACTTCTACTCGCATGGGTACACTCGGAAACGGCAGCTGGAGGCGGCAGGGAACGGTGACTTCGGCAGCCGCTTCGTCCAGGCTTACGGTGGTTTGCCGCAAGACTCTCCGCTCCGCGAGCAGTGGCAGCCGCTCTATGACAGCATCCGCGAAGCCCAGAGCGAGCCGGACCGGTCCTACATCAAGCTCACCACCGGCAAGCTATACCTCGACGAGCTCGCCGGGCGCGTCAGGAAGCTGCAGGGCGACCCCCTGGTGATCCTCAACATGTGCGAATCCGCGCAGATCACGCCGGCACTGTCGGACGGCTTCGTTCACTTCTTCCTGGACCGCGGCGCCGCGGGCGTCCTCGGCACCGAATGTCCGATGACCATCCACTTCGCTCATCCGTTCGCCAAGCAGCTGATGACCGAGATCCTGCGCGGCAAGGAAGTGGGCGTCGCACTGCTCGAGGCCCGGCGCGCGCTGCTGGCGAAGAGAAACCCTCTAGGGCTGGCCTACACCTTTTACGGTCCGGTGACGCTGCGCTTCGACCCGCCGCCCATTACCGGTGGAGGCGCGGAATCTCCCGTGCAAGTTGCGGGTTGAAGGGCAATCGCACGATTCCGATGAGAGGAGCCAATCGATGACCACGCTGTCTGACGCGGCCAAAGTGGGGGTCGACGAGCTGTTGCAGTCCGATGAGGACCAGCTCTATGAGGAGCTTGGCATCCGCTCGCGCGCCATCGCCGGCAACGTGGCGGTGAGCGCCTCGTTCATGCCGGCCATCACCGCCAATGAGATCCAAGCGATGGGGGCCATGGACGAGGTCAAGAAATTGGGCAGAAGGATCTTCCAGCGTTGGAACCGCGAAGCCTACCACCTGCTGTGCGGCACCGAGGCGGAGGACGAGAAGGACAGGAGCGAGCTCCGGGCGGCCTTCGGGATCGGACGGTCGGCCGTGGCGGCGACGCTCACCGGCATGCTCGTCAGCTCGTTCGGACTGGCCCCGGCGATCGCGGCGGTCATCGCCGCCCTGTTCATCAAGCGTTTCTTCCAGGGGGCGTATGAGGAAACCTGTGCGTTCTGGAAAGCGCAGCTGGCCTAGCTCCTGCGTCCCACCGCGCAACGTGGGCCGGCTGACCCCGGGTGATTTTCGTGTCTGAGACATCGCCGGCCGAACGGCTTCGCCACATCCAGGGCCTCCTCCTGAACGCGGAGTCTGGCGGCAGCCTCGGTCCGGTGCGTGCCGAGCTGCACGTGTTCGAGACCGAGCTCGCGGGGAAGATCCAGGACCTGGAGGCGAACCGCGACCAGCTCGAGAAAATGAAGCAGAAGGTCGAACAATACGATCAGCCGCCACTGCAGCATGCCCTGGTCCTCGGAGCGAGTCCGCGACACGACGGCACCTTCGTGGTCAGCGTCGGCGGAGAACGGTTCGACGTCGCCATGGCGCGCTTCGAGGAGCCGGACCACCAGCTACCGGTGCCTCATGACGGCCAGGAGGTCCTGATCACCCGCGACACCAAGGTCATCGTCGGGGTCGTCGGCGAGGTCCGCCGCGGCGAGAGCGTGCAGGTGATCGACGTGCTGCGGGAAGCGCCGGCGAACGGCGGCGACCGCCTGCTGGTGCGGTGGGGGAGCGGTGAAGGCGTCGTCGTCGAGATGGCCGAGCGCCTGCGAGGATTGCCGCCGTCGGCGCCCGAGAACGAACCGCGGCAGCCGCGGGCTGGCGACACGGTCCTGGTGGATATGGCCGCGCGCATGGCCTTCGAGACCATACCGGCCCATCAGACCAGCGCGCTGCGGCTGGAGCACGACCCCAAGGGCAGTTACGAGGACATCGCCGGTCTCGAAGGCAAGATCGAGGTGATCCGCGACGCGATCGAGCTGCCGTATCTCTACCGCGAGCTGTTCAAGCGTTACCAACTCGCCAGGCCGACCGGCATTCTGCTCTATGGCCCGCCCGGCTGCGGCAAGACGATGATCGGACGAGCGGTGGCCAACGGCCTCAAGGCGCGCATCGAGGAGCAGCTCCGCTTGCTGATCGAGGCGCTGGAGCTCTACACGCGCCTCGCGGACGGCGGGTCTCCGGACGAGGCGAGCCTCGTCTGCCTCGCCCGCATCTGCCCCGCTGCCGGGGCGCCCGGCCTTGCCGCCGGCGAGCGCGCCGCCCTGCTGCGCGACACGCTCGGCGCGGAGTACCTCCCTGACCTGCAGCTCGACCTCGAGCACCCGCAGAGCAGCATCGAGCGGCTGCGCCGCATGGCCGCCGGCGTGCGCGGCTCGTTCCTGAACATCAAGGGACCCGAGCTGCTCAGCAAGTGGGTCGGCGAAGCCGAGGGGCGCATCCGCCAGATCTTCTCGGAGGCGAAGAGCTACGCCTCCTACACCACGCCGGTGGTGGTCTTCTTCGATGAGATCGAGTCGATGTTCCAGCGCCGCGGCAGCGGCATCTCGACGGATCTCGAAAAGACCATGGTCCCGGCGCTGCTCACCGAGCTCGACGGCATCGAGGAGCTGAGCAACGTGGTGCTGATCGGCGCCAGCAACCGGCACGAGAACCTCGATCCGGCGCTCATGCGGCCCGGGCGGCTCGACATCAAGATCAAGATCGATCGGCCCGACCGGGAGGCGACGGCGGCGATCTTCCACAAGCACCTGCGTCCGGACCTGCCGCTCTCCGACGAGGGATTGCTGGGCCTGTCGGTCGGGGCCTTCGATGCCGAGGTGCTGCGCGCTCTCGAGCGATTGGCCGGTGCGGGTGGGCAGGTCTGCATCGGGTCGGGGGCCGCGGACTTCCGATCCGTGCCGCTGAGCGCCCTGCCGCCGGAGCTCTTACCCGTGATTGCCGGGCATGCGCGGGCGAGCGGTGCCGCGGATGGCGGCTCGACCGACCGCCGGCTGCGGGCCCGCGACCTGGCGGCGGCGATCGAGGAGATCTGCCGCACGCACGCGCAACGTCTCTTCGGACTGGAAAAGGCGCCGGTGGACGGCGGCATGCGAGTGGTCCTCGACCTGCGCCACGCTGAAGAAGCGCTCGCCGACCTGCCCCCGATTCCCGCGATCTTCGCCGAGCTGCCGGCTGCCGGCGGCCCGGCGGCGCCAGCGGAGATCTGTCGCCGGTTGATCGAGACGGCCGTCGACCTCCTGTTCAGCTCGCAGAGCTACCTCGCCGCCCGGCTGCTCGCCGCCTGCGGCAGCCAGCACACCTTCCTGTTGCGGGAGTTCGTCAGCGGCGCCCTGATCGAGAACGTGGTGACCCGCGCCAAGCGGCTGGCGCTCAAGCGGGAGAGCGTGCTGCAGCGGCCGTCTTCGCGGGCCGGCCTGGCCCTTGCGGACCTCGTGGCCAGCCTGCGCACCGAGTTCATGGAAAACAAGGATCATCTCATCCTCAACCGGCCGGAGCTCGTCGAAGCGTCCTGCGCCATCTGCAAGCGGCGGCACAACTCCCCCGACGAGTACAGCATCGAGCTGCGGCTCGGTTACAGCGCTCACGACCGGTGGCGTCAGCCGCGCCGGCCGCCGTACGAGCGGAAACGCGGCCGTCAGGCCGGTCCTCCGTCCCAGGCAGCGCCGGCATGAGCATCCCGAAGCTGGCGGGCATCGAAACCGAGTTCGCGATCGTCGGAGAGGAGCCGCTCTCGGCGTCCAGCCGAGTGGTGCAGTCCTATCCCTGGATCGACCTGGGCACGGATCCCGCCGTGGCCTCGGCCGAGGGGCCCAACCCTTCCGTGGCCGCCGCCGACGGCAACGACCGGATGCTGCCCAATGGCGCCCGGTGGTATGTGGACCACGCTCATCCGGAGTACTCGACGCCGGAGAGTCTCGACCCGCTCAACGTGGTGATCCTCGATCGCGCCGGCGCCGAGCTCGCGCGGCGCTGCGTCGAGCTGGCAAGCCGTTCTCCCGGCCAGCCGCCGCTGCGCCTGTACAAGAACAACTCCGATCATTTCGGGCACTCGTATGGTTGCCATGAGAACTACCTGATGGACGCCGGCACCTATGCCGCCCTGTTCGGCCGGCGCCGGGAGTGGATCACGGCGCTGCTGGTGCCCTTCCTGGTGTCGCGGATCGTGTTCACCGGCGCCGGCAAGGTGGGCGCGGAGAACGGTGGCGTCAGGGTCGAGTACCAGCTCTCGCAACGGGCGGATTTCTTCGAGGAGATCACCGGCCTGCAGACCACGCACCGGCGACCGATCGTCAACCTGCGCGACGAGCCGCACGCCGATCCCACTCGTTTCCGCCGCCTGCACGTCATTGCCGGCGACGCCAATCTCTGCCCCTATGCTGGCTGGCTCAAGGTGGGTACGTTGCAGATCGTGCTGCGCCTGCTCGAGGACGGCGCCCTGGCCGGCCTCGACCTGTCGCTCGCCGAGCCCGTGCTCGCCATGCGGCAGGTCTCCCGCGACCCTGATTGCCATCGTGAAGTGGCGCTTGCCGATGGGCGTGCGCATTCCGCCGTTCAGCTGCAGGCGGAGTTCCTGAATCGAGCGCAGCGCTATTTCAACGGCCGGCCCCCGAGCGCCGCCGAGGCTCGGGTGATGCAAGGCTGGGAGGAGACGCTCGATGCCCTGCGCACGGAGCCGGCCAGCCTGCTGGGAAAGATCGACTGGGTGACCAAGCGGCGGATCCTCGGCGAGCTCGCGGTCCACCGCCAGTGGCGCCCCGATGGACCCCGCGCCCGCGAGGCCGACCTGCAGTATCACGCCCTTGACCCTGGCGAGAGCCTTTTCGCCGCGATCGATGCGGCGGGCTTGGTGGTCTATCCGCCCGGCTGGGACGCTCAGGCGGTGATCCTTGCCCTCGCCGAGCCCCCGACGGACAGCCGAGCATATCTGCGCGGCCGGTGCATCCGGCGTTACGCCTCGGAGATCGTCCGCGCCGATTGGGAGGAGCTCGTTCTCCCCTTCGGCCGCGTGTGCCTGCCGGACCCGGCGCAGCCGGGGCGCGACGCCGGCACCGCGATCCTGGAGCGCATCGGCACCGCCGACGATCTGCTCCTGGCGCTTTCCCAGCTGTACTCCGGCGCAAGCACGGTCGCGAGATCCACTGACGAGGAGCCACCCCATGGAGCAGGTACGCAAGCCCAACGTGAGAGCGACGGATCAGGTGCCCGTGGTGACGCCGGCGCCCCCCGGCCCTCAGGAGGTGCAGGGGCTGCAGGACGGCATTGATCAGGCCCTGGCCGTGAACGCTCGGCTCGCCGCCACCATGCGCGAGTACCTCAACAGGGACGGGAGGGGCGGCCTCAGCGCGACGGCCGCGGAGGCAGCGCAGCGCCTGGAACAGGGCAAGCAGGAGATCGGACAGTAAGCATGCGCGAGCGGATCATCGGTCTCGAGGTCGAATACAACCTCGCGCACTTGCCGGCGGCGGGCGAGCCTCATCTCGACGGCGACGCCGTCAGCCGCAAGGCCGACGAGCTGGTGTGGCGGGAGATGGCGCCACCGGACCAGAAGCCCTTCTGGCCAACCGGCTGCAAGCTGTACCGTGATCGAGGTCACCTGGAATGGGCCTCCCAGGAATGCCGCGGCCCACGCCAGGCACTCGCCGCGGACAAGGCAGGGGAGCGCCTGGTGAGCCAGGTCGCCGCCGCCACCGAACTGCACGTTGGCGGCCGGATCCTGGTCGCCAAGAACAACCTGGACCCGCAGGGCAACACCTTCGGCTGCCACGAGAACTACTCCGTGGAACGGAGGGGGACCCTGACGGCTGGCGACGAGGACGAGCTCGACGAGTTCTGGGACTACCTGGTCCGGAGGCTGGTTCCCTTCCTGGTGTCACGCCCCGTGATCTGCGGCAGCGGCCTGTGGGCACCGGGCGGCAGGCCGGGCTTTCACCTCTCCCAGCGGGCGGCCCACATCGAGACGGTGGTCTCGATCAATACCATCGGGGCGCGTGCGATCGTCAACAACCGCGATGAGGCGCACGCCGACCGGGACCGCTTCCGCCGCCTGCATCTGATCCTGGGCGACGCCAACGTTGCCGAGATCGCGGGCTATCTGAAGCTGGGCACCACTTCCCTGGTGCTCGAGATGATCGAAGCGCTCTTCCTGGAGGAGGGTCCTGAGCTGGCCGATCCGGTCGCGGCGCTGCACGCCTTCTCCGCCGACCGCGAGCTGCACGCCACAGCAGATCTGGCCGGCGGCGGGGCGATCGACGCCATCGATCTCCAACGCCACTACCTGGACGCGGCGAAGCTCTTTTTCGCCGGCTCCACGGCCGACGATGAGACGTGGAAGACTCTCGCTCTCTGGGAAGAGGTGCTTGCCAAGCTTCGCCAGGACCCGTCGCAACTGGTCGGCAAGCTCGATTGGGTGACCAAGCAGGCCGTGCTCGCGAACGCGGCTGCGAGCGAACATTGGGACGATCTCGACCCGCGGCTGCGGGAGCTCGACCTCCAGTACCACGGAGTGCGGCGCGACGACAACCTGCTGTCCCACCTCGAACGCAGCGGCCTGCTCGAGCGCCTGCTCGAGGAGAACGAGATCGAGAGCGCCCTGCACGACCCGCCGCCCTACACGCGGGCTCGGGTCCGGGCGGCGGCGGCGGCGCGCGGCTGGGCAGTGAGCGAATGGGACGAGATTCGTGGAGCTCCCTCCGCTTCCGGACCCGCGGCCAGGACCGTGTCCGTGGGGCTCGACGATCCATTCGACTGGTGCCCGGTCGAGGCCCTCGCCGCGCTCGGTCTCGGCCCCGCCGAGATGGCGGCCTGGATGGCCACGGGGATGGCTTCCGACCAGCCCGCGGTCCGCATCCAGGCGCTGGACGCACTGCGTCAGGCCATCCCACAAGAGGCGGTCGGGATCGCCCTCGCTGCCCTGGGCGACCGCGATTCGCGGGTCCGCGCCGCGGCGGCCTCGACGCTCGGAGCCGCCGCGGGCCCCAGATCCCTTCGCGCCCTCGAGGGCGCCCTTCAAGACCCCCACTTCCTGGTCCGCCTGCGAGCGCGCGAGGCGCTGTCCGCGCAGGTCGTGAGCGCCTAGGGGAGCGCGCCATGCCGACGCTGCGCCAACGCGATGAGAGCGGCAGCTACCGCGAGACCTGGCTGGACCTGCGGCCCGGTGCAGGGGGCAGGGAGCCGCCGCTGACCCTCGGTCCCGGAGCCGGCTCCGGGCGCTACCTCCACGTGCCGGGGGCGGGTGTGGAGGCGCAGCTGCTGGGTAGCGCGGCAGCGCGCGCCTTCGTGCTCGGCGGCAACGGCCTGACCATCGGTGGCCGGCCGCTCGAGGGGATCCGGGTCCTGCGTCATGGCGATCGGATCGGGATGGCCGGGGTCGAGATCCTCTACCTCGACGTCTCGGCGCGCACGCTGCAGCTGAAGGTCCCGGCTGCCTCCTTCCGCTGCCACTCGCCCACCTGCTCCACACCGGGAGGAGACCGGGGTTACATCTCCTGCCCTTGGTGCACGAGGCTCTATCACACTTCTTGCTGGCTGGCCCTCGAGCGCTGTGCCGAGTGGGAGTGCTACCCGATCCGCCGCCTGCTGCTCGCCGAGCTGGCCGCGGAGGTGAAGCTCGGCAAGATGGAGGACGACCGCGACGCGATCAATCGCGTCTGTGGCGCTCGCTGTTCGCCGGCGGCCGCCGTCATCGACCCCGGCGCCGAGATCCTGTGCTGCCCGCGCTGCGCCAGCCCCTATCATCCGGGCTGTTTCCTGTCGCTTCAGGGCCCCTGCTCGAAATGCGGCCTCGACCTCCGCGGCTTGGTGGCACGCCTCGTCTTCCGCAGCGACGAGAGGGCCGCCCGGTGAACGACGCGGTGCCGCTGCCGCTGCTGCGCATCACCGATCCCGACCGGGACCGCTATGCCAACTCGCGGCTGATCCCGTGGTGGGACCAGGAGCGGCTGGCCGCCGCCCAGGTCATGGTGGTGGGGGCCGGCGCCTTGGGCAACGAGGTGGTGAAGAACCTGGCCCTGCTCGGGGTGGGGCACCTCTTCATCGTCGACTTCGACCGCATCGAGATGTCCAACCTGACCCGTTCGGCGCTCTTCCGCGCCGCCGACCAGGGGCGGCCGAAAGCCGAAGTGGCGGCCGAACGGGCACGCGAGCTCAACCCCGACGTCCACGTCCGTGCCTTCCCGGGCGACGTCGTCGATGGCCTCGGCCTGGGTGTCTTCCGCAGCATGGACGTCGTGGTCGGCTGCCTCGACAACCGCGAAGCAAGGTGGGCGGTCAACCGCGCCTGCTGGCGTCTCGGCAAACCGTGGGTGGACGGCGGCCTGACCGAGCTGGGCGGAGCGGTCAAGGTGTTCGTGCCGCCCGCGGGAGCCTGCTACGAGTGCGGCTTGACCGATCAGGACCGCTTCCTGATGGCGTGGCGCAACTCGTGCCCCATGCTGCGGCCCGAGGACCTGGTGCTGGGCCGCGTCCCGACCACCATCACCGGTGCCGCGATCATCGCCGGGGTGCAGGTGCAGGAGACGCTCAAGCTGCTGCACGGACGCCCGGTGGCGGCCGGCGGAGGGTTTCTCTACGACGGCGCGACCCGCAGTGCGTCCAACGTCAGCCTGGCCCGCCGCGCCGATTGCACGGCGCACCAGCCATGGGCCCCGATCGTCGAGCTGCCGGCGGGAGTGCGCACCCTCTCCCTGGCCGGCCTGCTGCGGGAGGCCCAGGCACGGCTCGGAGACGGGGCCGCCGTCCATCTCGACGGTACCGTCGCCGTGCGCGCGGTCTGCCCGATCTGCGCCTGGGAAGAGCGGTGGATGCGTCCGTTCCCTGCCGCCTGGCGGCACGAGATGGTCTGCCCCCGCTGCGGCGGCGCACCCTATCCGGATCTGGCACACATCTTCACCGCCGAGATGCCCTATCTGGACACCCCGCTCGCCGAGCTCGGCGTGCCCCCTTACCACATCGTCGAGGCTCGCGCCGATGGCGCGTCCGCGTACCTGGAGCTCACGGGCGACGCCGCCGAGCTGCTGACCTACACAGGAGACGACCGCCGATGATCTATCACATCAACGAGATCTTGAGCGAGGACTTCGAGCGCATGCAGCGCTTGCGGGATCGGAGCGACGGCCGGCTCACCTTCCAAACCGGTTCCGGGGCGCCACCGCACCAGTACCTCGTCACCCTGCGCTGCAAGGGGCGGTATCTCAAGCAAGGCCTGGTGAGCGAGCTCGGCGAGCACCAGGTCCAGATCGAGCTCGGCTCCGAATATCCGATCAAGCCGCCGCAGCTCGTCTGGCGAACGCCGATCTACCATCCCAACATCCTCGCCTGGAAGGTCTGCCTGGTCGGCCAGAACTGGGGGGCGAAGACGCGCCTCGACGACGTCTGCGTCTGGTTGTGGGACATGGTGCGCTATCGCCTTTACAATCTCGACGATCCGCTGGACAAGAGTGCCAGCGCCTGGGCGGCGCAGCACGAAGATGAGTTCCCGCTCGATACCTTCGATCTGCGTCAGGCCGCCGCCAAGGCATCGCCTCCTCGGAACGAGGCGGACGATCTCGCCGAAGGCATCCTGATCGAGGACGCCGCCGAATGATCTCGGAGCATGCAGTGCTCGGCTGCCTCGCGCAGGCCGCCACCCGCGGCTGGCGGCTCATGACCTCGGGATCGCTGCTCGACGGCTGGCACCTGGTCTATCCCAGCTGCCTCGACGACTTCCACGTCTTCCTCGACATCGACGAGGAATGGATCTACCTGCAGTGCCCGCTGCTGCCGTGCGCGCCGCACCCGGCCAGCCGCGCGGCGCTCCACGGGTTCCTGCTGCGCGCCAACGATCGCATGTTTCTCGCCAAGTTCGCCCTGTTGAGTGGCGCGGCCGGAGGCGCGGCAGAGACGATCGCGCTGGTCTGCGAGGCGCCGGTCGAAAGCTTCGATGCGGGGCTGTTCCGCTTGATGACGGAAGCGATCGTGCGCTACGCCGAGGACTTCGGCCGCGAGCTGCGCTCGATCGCCCTCGATCCGGCCGTCGCAGCCCTTGCCGCCGGCAGCGGGGACGGCGCGGTGGCCGACGCGCCGCTCGCGATCGTGATGGAGGGCGAATGAGCGGAGACATCCTCGACTGCCCGACTTGCGGCGACCGTCTGACGCCGAGCGAGCCGGGTTCTCCCGCGTGACCAGAACGAGGTGATTGCATGGCAGGCGTACAAGTCACGATCCAAGACACCACGGGCACGGCGGCCCGCCGCGCCGAGTTGCCGCACGACGTCACGATGCGGCGACTGATACCGGCACTGCTGACGCGCCTCAACCTGCCGATCCTCGGTCCGGACGGGCAGCCCATCAGCTATCGCCTCTATCACGAAGGTCGCGAGGTCGGCCAGGACCAGACGCTGCAGCAAGCGGGCGTGCGCGAAGGCTCCGTGATCTCGCTGTCCCAGGAGGCGACGGCCGGAGGCCGCACGTGAGCGCGGAGCCGGAGCTGGCGATCCAGGTGATGTCGCTGCCACCTCCCCTGGTGGTGCCGCCCGGCGCTTACCCCCCGGACGTCGGCATCGATGCGCGGCTCCTCCAAGGCCTTGAGGAGCACGCCGCGAGCAGCCCTCATTGTGAGGTGGGAGGGCTGCTGTTCGGCCAGGCCGATGTCGGCGGCTCGCGGCTGCAGCTGATGGTCACCGGCGCGCTGCCGGCGGAGAGCTTCGACGCCGGCCCCCTGCACCTCACCTTCACCCACGAGACCTGGAATCGGCTGCGCCGGCGCCGCGCCGCCGAGTATGCGGGCGACCTGGTCGTCGGCTGGTACCACACCCATCCCGGCCTGGGCGTCTTCCTCTCCGGGCTCGACCTCGGGCTCCACGCCCGGATCTTCGCGGTGCAACCATGGTGCGTGGCCCTCGTCCTCGATCCCGTTCGCCGCCGGCGAGCCTTCTTCTGGCCCCGCGGGGACCAGGTGCACCGCTGCGCCGAGATCGTCGGCGCGGCCGGCTGGCCCACAGGAGGGCGCAGGGATGGAATACCTGACGCTGAAAATCGGCACTGAGAATCGCGGGCTGGTCTACGAGAAGGACTTCCGCGTCGGCGACATCTTCGGCCGCTTCGTCCGCGCCCAGGTGTCGAAGATGATCGCGAGCGGCCAGCTCAAGGAGGGGCAACGGTACTGGGCGACATTGGATCCGGGTTACGGACCGCCGCCCGCGGCCGGCCGCCAATCGGCCGTCGAGGAGGTCCACGATGAACCGGCGAGCCATCAGCCCGAGCCGCGCTGGCTCACCCTTCGTCCCGGCGAGGGAGCGTCCGCGGACGAGCCGATGTCGTACTTCCGCCTCGAGCTGCACACCATGCCGCCGAGCCCCCGCTGCTACCAGAAGGTGTTCCTGGTCTCCGAGCTCGACGGTCCCCTGCGCAGCATCTGCGAGACGCTCATCGACATGGCGCTGATCGAGCGCGGGGAAGACGTGCGCGAAGAGCTGTACGCCCGGCGTGGCGACGAGCCGCGCTTCGGGCGCGAGATCGTCCATACGGTGCCCCAGGAGCTGAGCGATCTCGACATCCGCCTCGACGCCCTGCCGGAGGACGCTTTCCCGGAGAGGGCCATGCCTGACTGTCTCCGCTGCGGCCGCAGCGGCGAGGAGCCCCCCGGGGAGCTGGTCATCTTCTTCCGCCAGGACTGTCTCGAGCGGCTCAGCGAGTTCGTCAGGCGGCGCGGCTCGCGCGCCGTCGAGATGGGAGGCATCCTGATCGGCGAGGTCTACCGCCAGCCTCGCGTGCCGCGGCCGTTCGTCGAGATCGAGGACTTCCTCCCCGCCGAGGAGGCGCGGGCCGATTCGGTCTCCCTGCGCTTCACTCACGAGACCTGGCAGCGCCTCCAGGCGCGCATGCGCGCCGACTTCCCGGAGAGCAAGCGGATCGTCGGCTGGTATCACACGCACCCACCCATCCCGATGAAGCTGGCAGGCAAGCGACTGTCGAGCGTCGGCTTCTTCTCGGAAGACGACCTGGCGGTGCAGCGGCAGATCTTTCCCAAGAGCTGGCAGATCGCACTGGTGATGGACGCCGAGTCGGACGAGAAGGTCTTCTTCCGCTGGCGCGGGGACCTCTTGGATCGCATGGTGGAGAGCGGCTATCACACCAGCGCGAGAGGCGCCTAGATGCCGGTCGCCACTCC
>Ga0209117_1000570_pt1 | contig 14734 bp, 18 predicted proteins | sample BlaSpr_A8_OM2_M2_FD_187978 | JGI IMG/M metagenome (GOLD analysis project Ga0209117, IMG submission 187978) | Forest soil microbial communities from Thunder Bay, Ontario, Canada - Black Spruce, Ontario site 2_A8_OM2_M2 (SPAdes) (version 2) | ecosystem: Environmental > Terrestrial > Soil > Boreal...
ATTTCGGGGGAGCACGCCAATGCTTACCTGCCGAAATTTCTGGCGGGTGACCGCCTGCTACTGATCGTGCACGGAGAAGCGGTGGCGGGAATCAACCTCGCCGGTTTGCAGCCCGGCGATGTTTTAGTACAAGGGCAGAAAGTGTCGATTCACATGCCCGCGGCGGAAGTCTTCAGCACGCGAATCGACAATGCGAAAACGAAAGTATATTCGCGTGACACCGGCCTGTTCTCTTCACCGGACCCCAACCTCGAAAGCGAGGTTCGCGAAGAAGCTGAACGCCAACTCCAGCAAGCCGCGCTGCAAGACGGCATCCTCAAGACCGCTGCCGACAACGCGCGCGGCACAATCTCAGGAATGTTAAAGGGCTTCGGCTTCCACGAAGTGGACGTTCGATAGGTTCGTTGCAAGAGCTTTACAAACAGCTCCCGCGCGTGAAACGCATAACGCCAGACCAACGCGCTTCCGCGTTACTTTAGCGCACCCTTCAAATTTTTAGTACTTTTCTGCAACTGCTTCTTGAGAGCATCAACCTGCTTCGTCAGCTCGGCAAGCTCTTGTTTCGCCACGCGTACGGCTTTGTGAGCCGTGCCATCAGCCCTGCCCATCGCAGAACCGATCTTCACTGCCGCATCTTTAAGTTTATTTTTCTTGGCCATGTTATCCCTCCAATCGGATTAACAATGGCAGATTGCCTAGACCATTGGCAAGACCGAATCCCGGCGCAGCGAAATCGGAGCGGGCCGGGCGGCTTCCGAAAGATGGCCTACGACTTTCGCCAAACTTATGGCACAGTTGCTGCCGCTGCATCCAGCAGCCCCACGGGAGGACACCATGTACGCGCGCATGATTCAGTTGATAGCGAAGTCGGGCAAAGGAAAAGACCTAAGCAACGTGATGCAAGAGAGAGCGCTGCCGCTTCTTAAACAGCAGCCGGGATTCGTCGATGCGCTGGCTCTGCACTCAGACACAGATCCGGATCAGTTCGTTGGTATCACGATCTGGAAGAGTAAAGAAGACGCCGACAAGTACCTAGGTGGTCAGGCGCGACAAGTCCTGGAGTCAATCAAGCCCCTGCTAGATGGGGAGCCAATCTTCCGCACTTTTAACGTAGAAGCGTCTGTAAGTCTGAGTGTTGGTGTTGGCCGAGCCGCTTCGTCGAGTTAAGCATGGGCCCCAGCCCGGCGCTATTCGAGGATTAGAGATAGTCACATAGAATCTGAAGCCCGGCGCCAGACGCTAATGACTGGCCGAGGCGGGCGCTTTGGCGTTGAAATCGGCGGTGTGGGAGACGATGATGACCCAGTGTCCGTTGCGCTTGGCCATTAAGTAGTTGACGTAGCCTTCGCGGTACGGCCAGTCGGTACCGTCACGCCTTTTGGCGCCGGTCATGGTCCAGTAGTTGTCCACCGAAACGAGTTCGGGCGTGAGAGCGCGGATGGCCTTCACCGTGTCCGTGCGGTGCGTGTCCTTGTAAAGTCCGGCGAAGAGCCCCGCGTGCTCGTCCTCCACTTCCTTGCGGCTGTGGACGGCTTCACCGCGCCAATTGACCCATTGGACGTCATCGGCGAGCGACGAACACATCGAGTGCGCATCGTGGGTGTTCCAGCCGTCACTGAAACTGGCGACGACTTGCTTTATAGCGGCTTCGTCCGCAGCCGCGCCAGAATCAGCGGGCTTCGCTGCTGCGTCACGCGCAAAACTTATCGCCAGAGGCGTGGCCAACAACACAATCAGAATAGCCACATGCTTTGCCATTTTTGTATTCATGATTTCTGCCTCCAAACTTGATTTATCCAGTGCAGTCTTGGCGTAGGATAACACACCGCGGCAAGGCCGCAACCAAAGTTGCCTTCAAGGGCTAAGCAGGTTGCGGAAAAAGTGCCTTGGTTGTCATTCTGAGCGAAGCAAAGAATCCCTCCGGGTTCAAGACAAAAGGCTAAGAGGAATTCTTCGCGCAAAATCCGCGCTCAGAATGAGAGTTTTGCGCTTTAAGGGGGTGCTATTATCGCGAATCGGCCGGTGTTCCTGCAATTGATGGAAATCGATTCTTGGAAATGGGGAGCGAATTGAAACGCATCAGAAGCTCTCAGTGGATAACAGAATGACGCGCTTTCTCTCCCGCGTTTTTGACGATCTCCAAAGTGCCGGATTCAACCAGGAAATAGAGCGTCTCTTCGCGTATCACCAGGCCACGAAGCACACTTACCACTCCGTTCGCGCGAATGCCCACTATCTCGACTGGAGTAATCAGCCCGATCCCTTCCGGACTTATGAAGGCGCTCCTGTAACCGTGCTGGCGCCTGATCCTGGTTTTCCGGACACCGGAACATTCGAAGCAATGGGGGCGCTCGACGGGAGAACACGGTCCCGCACTGAAAACGATTCTGAAGACCGGAACTCAATTCGGCTGGACGCGATCTGGCTCAGCCGCTTGCTTTGGCATTCCATGGCGGTAAGCGCGTGGAAAAAAATCCCGCGCACGGGCAATCGCTACAGTCTGCGCGTCAACCCCTCGTCAGGAAATCTTCACCCCACGGAAACCTACCTGGCGCTGCATGGGTTCACAGGCGTCGACGACGGCTTGTATCACTACCGCGCCGACCGCCACGCGCTCGAGCTCCGCAGTTCGGGGGCCTGGACAGAGCATCTGGCAGAAGCCCTCCTGATCCCGTGGGCCGCGGAATCGTCGCTGATTGTGGGACTCACGTCGATATTCTGGCGAGAGGCATGGAAGTATGGCGACCGCGCTTATCGCTACTGTTGTCACGATTTGGGGCACGCGATGATGAGTCTGCTTCTGGCGGCGCGCGCGTTGGGACTGCCCGGAGGCGCAATCACCCATTTCGTTGATTCCCGACTGACGCGCGCGCTCGGTTTGAGCGGAGGCGATGAGGCACCAATGGCGTTTCTGGTGTTTCGGGCGAAGAATTTTCCCGGGCGAAATCCTTTCGTCCCTCCAGAGACGTTCGCCGGAGTCCCAAACGAGTTGTCCGCGGAGGAAGTGCCTTACGAACTGTTGCTCGGCATTCATCGCTCGACGATCCTTACTGACTCTGCAGGCCCACCGCCGCATTTGCCCGCGCCGAATGCAGTCAATGTTGACAGTCAGCCAAACACGCCCGAACTTTTACGGGATCCCGCGCGCGATAGCAGTCTGAGCGTCATCACGCGACGACGGCGTTCCGCACTCGATTTCGATGCGCGGACTCCGTCCATGGAGCGCAGCGAGATGGAACAGCTGCTGGACTTTGCGACAAGAGATTGGACTGCAGACTGGCGCGGAAATTTCGGCGGCGAAATTAGTTCGGCTGGCGAGGGCGCCAATTTCGTGACTCTGTACCTCTACGTTCACCGCGTGCGTGATTGCGAGCCCGGCGTCTACCGGTGGGACGGCAGCAGCCGCAAGTTGGAACAGCTCCACCGGGGCAATGTGGAGCGCGTAGCGGCTTATCTTAGTCTCGAACAGGCGCTGGCGGGGAATGCGTGCTTCGCCATTTCGATGGTGGCAGACTTGGCTGCGGCAGCGCAGGTTTTTGGCAACCGGGGCTACCGGTATGTGCATTTCGAAGCCGGCGCCATTGGGCAGAGGCTGTACCTTGGGGCTGAGACGCTGGGTTGGAATGCCACAGGCATTGGCGCGTTTTACGACGACGACGTCCACCGTTACCTCGGCTTCCTCGAAGATACAGAAGGGTCACTGGGCAGCTCGCTCGATGCGGCGGAAAAAGGGGCGCTGGTCATGCTGGGCTCACCGACGAGCCGTCACGCGGCAGCGCACGACCGAGTTTCGCCTGAGCCTGCTCCGGAGATCTCCGATTCAGACGATCCATTTTCCGAAAAGAGGCGTCTCAACTTGAAAGAACTCGAAGCTGATCCGCGCAGAGACTCCAGCAAACTCCCGCGGCAAGTGATCTACCATTTTGCAATCGGCCGCGCCACTCCCGATCCGCGGCTGGAGGCATGAAACGGCATGGTCGGCATTCTGGTGCTGGGGGACAATCACTTCATCGTGCGCGGTCCATTTCCGGATCGAGAAACGGCACTGGCTCTTGCACGGCACTGGTCTCTTATACAAATTGGGCAAAAGATGCCGGCCGGTTTGCAACCATGGCGCATTAGTACGCGAGAGTATCGAGAAAACCTTGAATGGGCAGTGGTCGTTCCGGGCGATGGTGAGGTTACACCAGCTGTGGCGAAGTTGTTGGAGGAGTTGTCAGCGAGGGGAATTACGGTCCACAACTCCAGCCTGAGCGATTGGTGACGCGAGCGAGCCTGATCCGGACTGGAAGTACTCTCTCTTACCCTCGAAGATATTGGGGACAAACTTTTGCCGCTACTTTGCGGGCGAAGGCGGACTAACTATTTCTGTCGAAAAATGTGCTGGCGGATATCCGGCCAGAACTCTCTGAAGAAATTATTGAGCGCGGCAGCTTCCAGTTGTGTTGCCCAGTTCACGGTCGTTTTGCTCAAGCTGCGCTCCTCTGCTGGGTAATAAGCGTTGGATAAACCGGCCTCGAACGCATTTCCCACAACTTCAGAATAGTTGAAACTTCTGCCTCCGGAGTCAGTCTTGGTGACGACAACACGGGTCAATGCGTATGCCGTCCGGCGGAAAAAACCTCCATGGCCCATTGTGTAATAGCGTGGATCTTCGTGAGTCAAAACGGGGAAAATTGCCTCCGTGAAAAAAGCTCCTGACGCTTGGTCCGCGAACGCCCGCCAATAGTAGCGGCCATATCCGGCGGGTCCATTGCCGAACTCCGGATACGATCGCAAAGCCATGCTCTGAGCAGAAACAAGCCCGGCCCAAACGAACGAGGAGTAATCCACGCTGTCCTCGGTCCCCAGCTTGAATTTCTCTCGAGCGGAGAGCGGAGGAAGTTGCGTGTTTGCGCTCACGGCCGCAAAATTTGGAACGACCCAAAACATCCGACTGGTTTGTTTGCCTTCGGAACTGTCTGGTTTTTTCTGATCTGCCGGCGCGGGAGCAGGCGCCTGGGAAGGTACTGGCGCTTGGGGCTTCGATTGGGGATCGGCGGCCGATTGCGAAGCGGGAGCTTCGGTGCCACCCGATTGCAGAATTTCCTGCTCGTGCGCAGGACTGGCCTGCTTGTCTGGATTTGCCGTCTGGGCCCAGGCCAGCGCGGGCAAAAGAAAAAAGAATAAAATTACCGCAGCGTTGCGAGTTATAGGCAATGGATACTCCAATGGAAACCCGGCTGGGCGGGCAGAATTGCGATCGTGCAAGGCCGGGTGCACCCCAAGATTCTGGAGTATTTGGTTGGATTTAACAATGGCCCATTTCGGTTATGCAAAGCTTCATGATTTTTGTTCTATGGCGCCAGTGTGATTTCACAGATCAACCAAGCCGTTGAGACGGCTCACGATCTCAGCTAGTCGGTTACCGTTGCCAATCCGACTGCTAATCTAACTGGCAGCCATTTTAGACTTGGCAACTGCCTCTCGGCCTGCGTCTACCGCTTCGCTGATTTTTTGTTGGCCCTGATCCAACATGTCCTTCACTTGGATGCGAGTCTGCCGAACCTTTTCATTGGCTGTTTCCAACCCGTCCAAGCACTTATCCGCAATCCACTTTCGAGTCTCTGCTCCGGACTTTGGAGCTAAAAATATACTTAGTGCGGCACCGATCCCCAGTCCGGCTACCAGATACGCAATAGTTGAGGTTCGATCGCAGCTTTGATTTGTTGCGTCTTGAGTTTCAGTTTGATTATTCATATGTCTCCCTTGCGAGCCACCGTTCCGTGGCTGCTAGTATTGCATTCACGATTACGTCTCCCAAGGGACGCGGAAATGCTCGACCTCAACCTAACCAATCTTTGGGTCACCGTCTGTTCTATTACGCACACAACAGACTGGTTCCAGACTGGTTCCTTTTCAAGATGCTCTACGCCCGGCGGAAGTTGTATCTCTGTGTGCTCGAATTTAGTTGCCACAACAACGTGAGACGCCGGTCCAGTCGCCCTGTGTTCAGATTTGAACAGATTTTCCCTCTTGTTTGCGCTATAAAGTCCCGTGCTTCCACTGGGATCAATTCCCGGATTAAGCGCAGGTCGAAGGGGAGACCGATATGATCACTGAGGGAACTAAAGAATTTTCGCCCGTGTATTCTGCCTGGCTTGGCAAGTCGGTGGTTCTGCTTGTTGTAATCCGTCAATGCCACATCCCCATGCCTTGCAGCATCGTCGGTGAATCCGTCGCCGACGTGCGCATCCGCATTAAGCCGGGATGGGAGATGGACCTCCGGAAAGAACTGATTCTAGCTGTCGAAGAAGACTCCGTCGGCCCAAACAAGCGGATCAACTAACACGCCTGCTTTGGAAAAATTAGAGAACTTCACTACTGGCGAGGAGAATTGGAATGATACTGCTGATTATTCTGCTGGTGTTGTTGTTTGGCGGGGGAGGCGGCTATTACGGTTACTCCAGATGGGGGGCAGGCGGGGGCATGGGGATCGTCGGAACTGTCCTGCTCATTTTGTTGGTTGTGTACCTGGTCGGCGGATTGCGTTGACCCATTTCACATCGAACTGGAATTGATTTTGTAATGCTTGCAATCGCACTGGGTATGGAAGACTTGTTGTAGCCACGCCTAGAAACAATCTCACAAAGGAGAAAATCCATGAGGCAAAGCACCAAGGACGAGGCAGCGGGCAAGGCACACGAAATGAAGGGCAGGATCAAAGAGAAGGTGGGCAAACTGACGAACAATCCCCGCTTGGAAGGCAAGGGAATTGGCGAAAAGATTGCCGGGAAAATCCAAAAGAAAATCGGCCAGCTGGAAAAAGTCGTCGAAAAACCATGAAACTGGTACTGCTTCGCACAACCCATCCGCGACGACACTTGGGATTGGTTTTAAGGAATCGGAAACCAGACGCGCACGCACCGAGAAGGTAGCGACTGGAGTGCCAAACGTTCAGCAAGTGGTGATCAATCTCCATGAAGGCGAGTTCCCTGGTGAGAACTGCCACGGCTGACTCGGGAAAGGATGCCATGTCATTTGGGCTTTACGCGATTGGGTTCGCGATCGTGATCGGCGGCCTGATTTATGCCGCATACTTGGTGCACATGCCCGCACACTGGATTGCGGTTGGCGCGATCGTACTTTTAGGGGTGGGGATTCTGACAGGTGTAAAGGCGACACGTCAGAAAGATCCGTCCTGAAAACGGTATTGCCGGAATCTGACTCTCGTTTGATTCGGCAGAACTATCTAAACTGTCTTTTGCTCGGAGGATTGTGCGCACATACTATCTACTGTGATGGTGCGGACGTCCGGAATCACATCGGTTTTTTCCCCAATCTCTCTAATTCTTAAGTAGCTTAGAAAACTGGCCAGGCAAGAACGTCAGCGCACGCAGCCTGCCTCTCAACGACACACCCGCTGGTGCTGCGATTGATCCTTTGAAGCCGGATTGCCTGAAACCGGCGCGTCACTAGCGCGCTGGACGTGTCGCCGATGGCCTGCTACTGTTCCACGGCTGTGGAATTGACCGCACAATTCAATGCAGGAGCCTTTTTCGTATGATCGTCGACATTTACACACACATCATGCCCCCGCAATTATTGAAATCCATGGAGAGCCTGGGGGCGAGCTCCGGGCTGGTGAAGCGCATGGCTGCCATCCGCGAATTGCATGATCTGGACGCGAGGTTTCGCGCCATGGACGCGTTCGGCGATTACCGTCAAATTTTTTCGATACCAAATCCACCGCTCGAAACAATCACAACTCCCGCGCAGGGCCGCGATCTGGCGCGCATCGCGAACGACGCGATGGCCGACATGGTGCTCCACCACCCTACCCGATTCCCTGCCTTTATCGCCGCGCTCCCCATGCATGATATGGATTTGGCCATGGAGGAATTGAAACGCGCCATCGAGACCTTGGGCGCCCGAGGGATTCAGATCTTCACCCATGTGAATGGCCATCCGCTTGACGAACCGCAATATGAGCCGCTTTTCGCCACAATGGCGGCGTACGATCTTCCGATCTGGCTGCATCCCGCGCGCACCGCGGCGATGACGGACTATCCCTCGGAGAAACAATCGAGACTTGAAATGTGGTGGTGTTTCGGCTGGCCGTACGAAACGTCAGTGGCGATGTCGCGCCTCGTGCTCTCCGGAGTATTCGACCGTCATCCAAAACTCAAAATCATCACGCACCATCTGGGCGGAATGATTCCCTACTTCGACAAGCGGATTGAGGACGGCATGGCTTTGCTGGGAACGCGCACGCAGACGGAAGACTATTCCGGCATCTTACCTTCGCTCAAGAGACCTCTGATCGATTACTTCCACATGTTCTACGCCGATACGGCGCTGTTTGGGGCGTCGCGCGGACTTTCGTGCGGCCTCAATTTTTTTGGCGCGGGCAACGTCGTCTTCGCAACGGACGCGCCGTTCGGGCCTGTTGCCTCGACGCGCGATGGGGTCGCCCATCTCAAAATGGAGAAGGCGCAACTCGACGCGATCCATCATCACAACGCGGAAAAGCTGATCAATATGCGGATCGCGTAGACTGAATTTTTTGGCGCAGCCCGGGTTCCCACAGCAAAAGCGCACAGACTGAAGAGTCCATGTAGCAATCGGAATTCAGAGCGTGAGCTTTTAGTGGCACAGACTTCAGTCTGTGCGGGTTTCTTTGGGTTCTTCTGGGGTGTCTTTGGGTTCTGTTTAATCAAAACCCAAAGAAAATGCGCACAGACTGAAGTCTGTGCTACTTAAACGGTCATGCAATTCGACGCAACCAATTGGATCCAAGAGAAAAATCGTGATGAACCCGCCTTAATCCCAAGGCAGGCCGACGTAATTCTCGGCTAGGGACGTCATCGCGGCGCGTGAGCCCGTCAAGTAATCAAGTTCCGCAACCTGGCGGCGTTGATCGAAGGGACTGTCGGTATCGAATCGGTGGAGCATGGAAGTCATCCACCAGGAAAAGCGCTGCGCCTTCCAGACGCGCCGCAAACATCTGTGCGAGTACTGTTCGAGCTGGCGTGTCCCGCCGGAGGAATAGTAGTCAACAAACGCTTGCGCGAGCAGGCGAACGTCCGCGGCAGCGAGGTTGAGGCCTTTCGCGCCGGTGGCCGGAACGATGTGCGCCGCGTCGCCGGCAAGATAAAGTCTGCCGTATTGCATCGGCTCCACGACGAAACTCCGCATGGGCGTAATCCCCTTCTGGAGTATGGGGCCTTCGGTAAGCTTCCAGTCTCCATTGACGGCAAAGCGCATCTGGAGTTCACGCCAAATTTTATCGTCAGGCCAGTTGTTGATGTCCTCTTCGGGCGGAACCTGCAAATACAGGCGTCCGATCTCCATGGAGCGCATGCTGAGCAAAGCGAAGCCGCGCTCGTGATACGCGTAGACCAATTCGTGCGAAGACGGCGGCGCCTGAGCCAGGATGCCAAGCCACGCGAACGGATACGTCCGATCGAACGCGGTGAGGACTCCCGATGGAATGCTCGGGCGGCACACGCCGTGGAAGCCATCGCACCCGGCGATGAAATCGCAGCCCAATTCGTGGATCTTGCCGTCCGCTGCGAAGCGGATCGACGGGGTCGTGCCATTAAACCCGTCCACGCTCACATCCGCGGCCTCGAAAAATATTTGGCCCCCGGCTGCAAGCCGGGCGGTTACGAGATCTTTGACGACCTCGTGCTGGGCGTAGATCGTGATCGCCTTGCCGCCGGTGAGTTCGTACATGTTGATGCGGTGGCCGCGGCGGTTGAAGCGCAGCTCAATTCCGTGATGGATAAGCCCTTCGCGCTTCAGGCGTTCCCCGACGCCTGTTTCGACGAGCATGTCCACGGTACCCTGCTCGAGCACGCCTGCCCGGATGCGCTCTTCGATATATTTCCTGCTGCGAGCTTCGACAATGACGGATTCGATCCCCTGCAGATGGAGAAGATGCGAGAGCAGGAGTCCCGCGGGCCCGGCTCCGACGATTCCGATCTGTGTGCGCAAGGGTTTGCCTCTCCGCGGCCTCTGATTGCACGAAGATCGGTAGAGTTTAGACGCGCGAAGCGCGGCTTGTCCACGGGCCCACAGATATTGAAAGGAAGTGCGGTCGGAACGGCGCGGAAATCGAGGCCTATTCGTTCGCGACGGGGCGGAGAACGGCGATGGCAAAGTGCGCGAGCAGTGGTGCGCCTTCATCAAGTTGCAGCCAACGCACGACGCAATTGTCCTTCAAATACTTCCCCACGCGCGCCTCGGTGATACCGAGATGTTCAGCGAGCTTTTCCTTCAGATTCGTGCCTTCGCGGCTGCCGCGCCCGCTTCGCAGCAGATTTCCGATGCCGACGCGCAGCGTCTGGCAGGCTTCGATGTAGTAATAGCAGGTCTGGTCGGTATCGGTAATGAGGAAAACGCCAGGGCCGGCAGGCGCATCCTCGGACTGGTCCACGGAATGTAACGAACAGGCAAGCAAGCGGCGAAGCTGGGATTCGAGCTTGGCCATGCGCGAGGAAAGTGCCGGATCGCCCGCGCGAGCACGCGTCTGGAAGGAGGAACTTGTAGCTACGGTTTCAAAACTGCTGACGGGTTGTGGTTCGCGCGTCCGGCTTTCCGAAAGTTCCTGGGAAACAAAAGGACGAACAATAGGAGCAGGAGCAGGCTGCGGTTCCGCTGCAAGTTCCATCGACGGCTGCAAAACGGGAATCGGAGTGGGTGTCCCGGCAACGGGAGGGACGACGCGCGGGCCTTTGTGACGGCCCCGTCCTCCCCTCCGGCCACGCCGTTTGCGGCGGTGGCCCGGTACGGCATCCGCGACTGGCGGGTGCACTGCTGGTTCAGCCGGCTGTTCAAAAACAGATTCTTGTTGACCGCCGTCCGGCTCGCCAGCGGCTTCGGAAGCTTGTCCTTCGGGAATTTCCGCGATGATAGGCTCCAATCCAAGTGCCGGCTCCGCGGCGGATTCGCTCACGGATGCGACAGCAGGCGCCGCGGGAATCGGCGCACCCAGGCGGGTAAGAGCTTCCTCCGCCTTTTGTTTCCATTGCGTTCGCCGAAAACGCTCGGCCGCAGCGGTGTACCAGCGGGCCGCTTCCGAGTTCGCGCCGGTCTTCTCATGGATTTGCGCGAGTTCAAACGCAACCATGGCATCGCGTGTGCGTTCGTACAACGCCGCGAGTTGACCTGGGGGATCCGCGCTGGTTCGCGCCTTGCGGATGCGCGCCTGAATCTGTCGCCAATCGCTCACTGGACGATATTGTATCAGCCGCACGCACGCGGGGCCAGCAGTACACGAGGAAAAAGCGAAGAGTGGACGCTGGGTGCATACCATGCGACTGAAATGCAGGTTCGCAAGTCACACGGAAGGTGAACCAGGGACTTATCTAAATGAGTCAGGACATTGTTGCTCGAACGGTTGCTCGAACGGTTGCTCGAAAGGTTGCTCGAAAATTAGAATTGCCTCATCCTTAAGTAGTTCCATGATTTCATTTCAACGCACTTCGAGTGCGGAACGCACGGCGCGAGTCGTGAACCTCGCACGAGCGCTGGGGTTTGACATGTGCGGCGTCGCGCCGGCTGAAAAATTCCCGGAACTCGCGCATGTCGAGGAGTGGCTCGCGCGAGGCTACGCGGGGGAGATGCGTTACCTGCACGACGCGCGGCGGCAATCGCCTTCACACGTGGTGCAGGGTGCGCGTAGCGTCATTGTATGCGCGCTGAATTACAACAGCTCGCTTCCCTGCTCCACCGGAGTGCCGAATGAAATTGCTCCGCCCAACGGCCCGCGCGGCTGGATCGCGCGCTATGCTTGGGGCGACGACTATCACAACGTGCTTGGCGAAAAGCTCGATTCTCTGGTCGAAGCGCTACACGAAGAATTCCCGGAGCCATTTGAAGCGCGGGCTTATGTCGATACCGGCCCTATCGTCGAGCGCGTTGCCGCGAAATACGCGGGGCTCGGGTGGCTCGCGAAGAACACGTGTCTCATCCACGAAGAATTAGGGTCTTGGTTTTTCCTAAGCGTGATCGTGACGACGCTCGATCTCGCGGCGTCGCTCGGCCCGGCCGGCGTGCCGGCGGCGGATTTGTGCGGAAACTGCCGCCTTTGCATCGAGGCGTGTCCGACCGGCGCCATCGTTGAGCCCTACATTCTTGACGCGCGGCGCTGCATTTCGTATTTGACGATCGAGCTGCGTGGGATGATTCCGGCCGAGCTTCGCGAACCGATGGGGCGCCACGTCTTCGGTTGCGATATCTGCCAGGACGTGTGTCCCTGGAACCGCCGCGCGCCGGTGACTGCGCTCGCAAATTTCGAACCACGGCACGCTGCGCAACATCCGCTTTTTTCGCCGGACCTGGAATGGCTGATCTCACTCACCAAAGAGGAATTTCGCGAGGTGTTTCGCGGCAATCCGGTAAAGCGGACGAAGTGGCGGGGACTTGCCCGGAACGCGTGCGTCGCGCTGGGGAACTCCGGCCTGGGCCCGGGAGATCCTCGCTACGAAGAAATCCGCGTCCGACTCGCGCAGTTGGCCGCTGGCGACGACGCCATCGTCGCAGAACACGCGCAATGGGCACTCAGCCGTCTCGGTCCCGCCAAGAAGCTTCCACAGGCTCCTAAGGCCCAGGTTGTGCCACCCGGCGCTCAGCGATAGAATGGAAAGTGCCAGCAGCAGGCTGCGTTATTATTCGATTCTGTACTGAGGAGGCATCAATGGCACAACAACAGGCTGCATCAACACAAAAGGAGGGTCCTTTGGCCCACGTTCTTCCCCCGCTCCCTTACGCACCCGATGCGTTGGAGCCCTACATTGACAAGCAGACGATGGAGATTCATCACGGAAAACACCATAACGCCTATGTCACCAATCTGAACAAGGCTCTCGAAGGACATGCCGATCTTCAGGCTCTCTCGATCGATCAATTGCTTTCAAGTCTTGACCGGGTACCGGAAAATATCCGCGCGACAGTCCGGAATAACGGCGGCGGCCACTGGAACCACTCGATGTTCTGGAAGATCATGAAAAAGGGCGGCGGTGGCGAGCCCGCGGGCGCGTTTGCAGATGCGATCAAGTCAGCATTCGGTTCGTTCGCGGATTTCAAGACGAAATTCACGCAGGCCGGCATCGGACGATTCGGGTCGGGCTGGGCCTGGGTGATCCTCAAGGACGGTAAGCTCGCGATTGAATCCACGCCAAACCAGGACAATCCATTGATGTCCGGGGGAAAAGCCGTTATGGGTCTGGATGTCTGGGAGCACTCTTACTATCTGAAATACCAGAACCGCCGGCCGGATTATATCGAAGCCTGGTGGAACGTTGTAAATTGGGAAGAAATCGGCAACAACTATGCCGCAGCGAAGAAGTAAGCGCGCACACTGTTCTATGTAGCGAAACGCAACGGCCCGTCCAGATTCATTCCCGGACGGGCCGTTTTCATTTTGCGCCTGGCCGAATTTACGTGGCGTAACGTTCGCGGGGAAACATCGAGAAAACGCGCCCTCGCGCCCGTGCAGCATCGGTTGCGCGTTGGGACGGATCCTCCACGCGGGGATCCCGGACCTTGGTTTCCTGACCTCGAACCGGATAGCCAAACAAATTGGAAATTGTATCTTCCCCCGCAGATGTACCTGCCGGTATGCGGGCGAGAGTTGCTTCCCGGCCTAGCGCGATTCGATCGGTGACGCCAAACTTTGCCAACAGAGAAGACACGTGGAACTTTACGGTACGCTCCGACACATTGAGTTTGCTGGCGATTTCCTTGTTGGCAAGACTCTGGAGCACGCCGTCCAGCACTTCTTGCTCGCGGCGGCTGATCTTCACTCCTTCCCCGAAGGCGCGTCCGGCTGCGAGAAGCTGCTCGGCTCGCTCAGCCACGGTATGAAGCAGTGATTCCCGCGTAACGACCATGACTTCGAAATCTTCCGGCGCCTGGCCACGTACCAAGCAATGCATCGCCAGCAAGCCAGCGACTTGCTCGACCGGCATCCCGCCGTCTGGATCAGCTTGCACGCGGAATCGTGCCGCACCTGACGACCGTTCGCAAAGAACGAAGCTCTCAGGCCGAACGGAGACTTCCTTTTTCGTTGCCCGCGCGGACAGGGGCTGCTTTCGTCGGCGAATCAAATAGACCTCACAGTTTTAAGTCCGGAGCAGGATTCGGACCAATTTGTTTGACGATCGAAGATTTTCTGTAGTGAGAGTGCTCTTCTTATCAACGTGGATGCCTGCGGTGCTTCCGGCACGGGAGCAAGAACGAAATTTCTTCTGAGGAAATAATGCTTGTGCCCGGCGAACACCTCAAAATTTACCTGCAAAAAGTTAAATCTAAGCACTCCCAAAGCTCGGCACCACGCCATGTTTGGTATGAGCACATCGATTGCCACAATAGAATCAATCATTTGCACACAATATCGCGCAATATCAAGGGGTTTGGCAGCAGCGCAAGCCATTGGAGATATCGAACGTGAGTAGAGATTGCCCTCTGCATGGAAAATTTCCACACTTTTCTCGCGGACCGCACGATTTTATGCCAATGAACGCTCTCCAGATGGCGAATATCTGGCATAGAATGCCTAATTGGAGCTCTTGCTTCAAAATTGGGGGAGGGTTCATGATTTTTTCAGCCAAATCCGCAACCTGGTCAGTCTGTTTCGCGCTCTGGAAGCTCAATGTGGCGTTCCCTGCGGGCGCCGGAAGCATCGAGGAGATCGTTCTGCGATGGGTCCACATCTTTGCGGGAATGCTTTGGGTCGGGTTCCTAAGCT